>ERZ1027231.151-NODE-151-length-35357-cov-18.015552_pt1 | contig 35357 bp, 31 predicted proteins | sample MGYA00520866_ERZ1027231 | MGnify/ENA primary metagenome ERZ1027231 (study PRJEB33311, sample SAMEA4378411) | marine metagenome | biome: Marine biome; feature: Fjord; material: Water | collected 2014-07-20T08:00:00Z/2014-07-... | depth 75 m ...
GGCTTAGTCTCGGTAACTTTTACTTCAACTGGCTTAGTCTCGGTAGCTTTTACTTTAACTGGCTTAGTCTCGGTAACTTTTACTTCAACCGGCTTAGTCTCGGTAACTTTTGCTTCAACTGGCTTAGTCTCGGTAACTTTTACTTCAACTGGCTTGATCTCAGCAGCTTTTGTTTCAACTGGCTTGATCTCAGCAGATTTTGCTTCTACAGGTCTGGTCTCAACTGATTTTACATCACTGACTTTAGGTTTGTTGTGACTGCTTTTTTGGCCAGATGATTTTTTACCAGCTTGATTATTAGAGTCTGTAGTCTCTATTTTTCGTACTAGGCTATCGTCTAATTTGGCTGGTTGCTGACCGCGATTACGACGACGAGCGTTGTTATTGCTTTCATTGCCTTCTTTACGAATTTCAGGGCGGCCATTATCTGTGCGGTTATTTTTACGCGTATCGGTGCGTTTGTTGCGAGACTCGGTGCGACCTTCATTACGTTGCTCGCTACGATTGTCTCTGCGGCTGCTAGCGTCCTTATCATTGCGAGTGTCATTACGAGTGTTTTCGTTGCGACGGTTCCGATTATTGTTTTGTGGTTGGCGATTGCCGTTACTGCCACGATTTTGCGTCTTATTCCGGGTGTTCTGGTTTTTGTTACTGCTTTGTGGTTTGGGTTTGGATGGGGCTGGCTTGGCTTCAGCTGGCGCTTCTCCAAAGATTGAGCTGATAGCATTGGTTAGCTTGCTAAACAGGCCGGTTGCTTTTTCTGGAGTGGCAGGTTTTTCAGCTTCTTTTTCTTTTGCTGCTGGAGCAGGGGCTCGATTAGTTGTGACAGCTTGCACGGCAGCGGCTTCTTTTTTCACCTGGTTTGAATTGTCTTCGGCAAGTTCTTGTTCGTAGTTAATTTCAAAGCTAACTGGCTTCACTTGATTGTCATCGCTGCGCATGCGAGATACTTCAAAGTGAGGGGTTTGAAAATTAGGATTCGGAATGATTTGAAGAGTTGTGCTGTGACGACTTTCAATGGCAGAAAGATCCTGGCGTTTATCGTTGCTTAGGAAGGTGCTTACTTCTAAAGGCACAATGGCTCTAACCAGTTCTGTGTTGTCTTTAGCTGCTTCTTCTTCGATAAGGCGTAATAGGGACAGGCTTAGAGAGCGCATGTCTCGAACAATACCTGTACCAACACAGCGAGGGCATACATGGCCGCTAGTTTCACCCAAAGAAGGGCGCAAACGTTGGCGAGACATTTCTAATAGGCCAAAGCGAGAGATCCGGCCCACTTGAACTCGAGCGCGGTCAATTTCTAGTGCATTTTTAACTCTGTTCTCAACATCTCTTTGATTTTTATTGCTTGTCATGTCAATAAAATCAATAACAATAAGACCACCAATATCACGGAGCCTTAATTGACGGGCAATCTCATCCGCAGCCTCAAGGTTGGTAGTGACAGCTGTCTCTTCAATGTCGGCACCCTTGGTTGATCTTGACGAGTTAATGTCTATAGAAATAAGGGCTTCAGTGGTGTCTATGACGATTGAGCCCCCTGAAGGAAGTTTAACTTCTCTTTGAAACGCTGTTTCAATTTGGGCTTCAATTTGGTAGCGACTGAACAGTGGAGTATTGTCTTGGTATAGGCTTATTTTAGCTTCGTACTGAGGCATAACTTGTTGAACAAAGCTAAGAGCTTCTTGGTAAACGGCCTTGTCATCAATTAATACTTCGCCGATGTCTTGGCGTAGGTAATCTCGAATAGCACGAATGACAACGTTGCTTTCTTGAAGAAGTAAGCAAGGCGCTTGTCGGCGGTCATTGGCGCCTTTGATGGCATCCCATAGTTGGCTTAAATAATCCAGATCCCATTGTAGGTCTTCGCTTGAGCGGCCTATGCCAGCGGTACGTACTATCACGCCCATGTTGTTGGCAACCTTAACATCGCGCATGGCATCGCGAATTTGGTTGCGCTCATCGCCTTCAATGCGGCGTGAAATTCCACCTGCGCGGGAATTATTTGGCATAAGTACCAAATAACGCCCAGCAAGGCTGATCATAGTAGTTAAAGCTGCGCCTTTATTGCCGCGCTCTTCCTTGTCTACTTGAACAATAACTTCCTGACCTTCGCTGATAACATCTTTGATGTTTGGGCGGCCAGAAACAGAGGTTTTGAAATACTCTCGAGAAATTTCTTTAAGGGGGAGGAATCCATGGCGTTCTGCGCCAAAATCAACAAAGGCGGCCTCTAGACTAGGCTCTATACGGGTTATTCTACCCTTATAGATATTTGATTTCTTTTGCTCGCGGGTAGTCGGTTCGATATCTAGGTCGTAAAGGCGTTGGCCATCAACTAGCGCAACGCGCAACTCTTCCGACTGAGTTGCGTTGATTAGCATTCTTTTCATGTACAGTATTAGCTCGGTTTGTGCGCTCTTTATTTGGCGCAAGGGCTGAGCTTAATCAAAATATTTATGCGTGCTTTGCGTGAATTAAAATACAAATAGTGGATTGACTGCTTCCACGCAGGGGTGATGAGATCGTTTTTATATGTGTCTCATACACCAACACGAAACATAATCTAATTTAGCAAGACCCCTTGCCCAATCAGAACGTATTATACTTTCTTATTTTGACGGTCAATATTTCACCGCCAAATCCAAAATTCCGGGAAGTTATCTAACTAAAATTCCCAAACTTACGTTATTATCCGGACCCCATTTCCATGTTGTATTGGTATTGGGTGCTTATTAGCGGCGCCGGACTGCTTAATATAGCAAAGATTGACATGGCGTCAAACAGGTTTCTCTAAATTACAGGTTTAATATGCTCGAAGATTCTAAGCGCGCGGTGGTATTTGAAGAGGTTGATTCTGATCATAGTGGGCAACGTTTAGATAATTTTTTAATGACTCGTATTAAGGGTGCACCCAAGTCATTAATTTATAGAATTATCCGAAAGGGTGAGGTTCGCGTAAATAAGGGGCGGATAAAGCCGGACTACAGAATCAAAGAAGGAGATATTGTCCGTATTCCACCTGTTCGAGTTAGGGCGGAAAGTGAAGTTCAGCCCGTACCGGATAAAATGGCCCAAAATATCGAGCGTGCGATATTGTTTGAAGATGATTATTTGATGGCGGTTAATAAGCCTAAAGGGATGGCTGTTCACGGTGGCAGTGGTATTAGCTTGGGTTTGATAGAAGCAATGCGTGTTATTCGCCCTGATGCAAAAAGGTTGGAGTTGGTCCATCGGTTGGATCGTGATACTTCCGGGGTGATTTTAGTGGCCAAGAGGCGCTCGGTTTTAGTTGCGCTACATGAAATGCTGCGTCGTAAAACCGGCATGCAAAAACGATATCTTGCTTTGGTTTATGGGGTTTGGCCTAAACATATAAAAGAGGTGAAGGCCCCCTTGTTGAAAAATGAACTGAAGTCCGGGGAGCGTATAGTTCGGGTGGATCAGCAAGGTAAGGCGTGCCATACACGCTTTTCGTTACAGCGCAGGTATGAGGGTTATACCTTGGTTAATGCTGAGCCGGTAACAGGGCGTACGCATCAGATTAGGGTTCACTGTCAGTTTGCAGGGCAGGCTATTGTTGGTGATGACAAATATGCCAGTGACCCACAACTTAAAGGGAGTCGAGCACAAGGGGCTAAGCGTATGTTTTTACACGCCCATACTTTGCGTTTTAAGCACCCCCAGACCGATGCTTTGATAACGATTGAAGCGCCGTTAGATTCTGATTTTGATGGGTTTTTGGACTCTTTGAATCCTGTTAATTAATGGATGTACGAGTGTGATTTTATTATGAAATATCGAGCAATTATATTTGACTGGGATGGAACACTTGTGGATTCGACAGACCGCATAGTTGAGTCCATGCAGTTGGCAGCCAAGGATTTTCAGTTGCCTTGGCGTAGTGCGTTTGAAGTTAAGCAAATTATTGGTTTAGGTTTGCCTGAAGCGATTGTTGAGCTTTGGGCTGAGTTGGCAGATGATGCTGATGCCTTGGAGGGTATGCGTACCCGCTACAATGTGCATTTTGCGGCGCCAGAGCGCTCTGAAGTTGCATTTTTTGAGTTTGCTCGTGAAATGTTGAAAAACTTAAAAGCATCAGGGGTGCTTTTAGCTGTGGCCACGGGTAAGAGTCGCTCTGGGCTGGATCGGGCTTTTGCCGAGCTTGATGTTAATGGTGTATTTCATGATAGTCGCTGTGCTGATGAGACGCGATCGAAGCCCAGTCCTTTAATGTTGCAAGAGTTATCTGTGTCTTTAGGCGTGAAGCCCGAGGCCATGTTGATGGTTGGGGATACACAATTTGATCTGAATATGGCCCATGCTGCCGCAGTGGATGTTATCGCAATAGGGCATGGTGCTCATGATGAGTCAAAGCTATTAGAGTGCAACCCTTTGGCGATGGTGAGAGATTTGCCAGAGTTATATAGCTGGATAAAAAGTTCTGGATTGGTTGAGAGGTAGATATGTTTTATTTGTTTAATAAGGGTGTTTTATGAGTCAAGAGTCGGTAGATAAACCTGGTTCTGAAAAAGAATGGAAGCTCATTGAAAAGCTGTTGATGGGGATGACGAGTGAGCAGAAAAAAGCGCGACGTTGGGGGATATTTTTTAAGTCACTGACATTCGTGTATTTGTTTGCCGCGGTGGCGATGTTTGCACCTAATAACATGAAGGGTGTTGATGTGGGTGGTGACTTTACAGCTGTGGTGGAGGTGAAGGGCGTGATAGCAGATGGAGAAGAGGCCTCTGCTGATCTGATTGTGACTGGTATGCGTGAGGCATTTAAAGCTGAGGGTGTAAAGGCTGTTGTGTTGAGGATAAATAGCCCAGGTGGTAGCCCGGTGCAATCGGGCTATATTTATGATGAGATTAAGCGATTGCGTTCTATCTATGTGGATATTCCGTTATATGCGGTGATATCGGACCTAGGGGCGTCTGGGGCGTATTATATTGCGGCGGCAGCAGATGGCATTTATGCCGATAAAGCCAGTTTGGTTGGTTCTATTGGCGTGGTGGGGTCGGGCTTTGGCTTTGTTGATGTGATGAAAAAGCTTGGGGTTGAGCGTCGTCAGTTTACTTCAGGAGAGCATAAGGGGTTTCTTGATCCGTTCATGCCTTTAAATAACGAAGAAAAAAGCTTTTGGCAGGGGGTGTTGGCGACAACTCATAAGCAGTTTATTGACCAGGTTAAAAAAGGCCGTGGTGATAAGCTAGTATCTGACGAGAAACTATTTAGTGGTTTGGTGTGGACTGGTGAACAGGCACTTGGGCTTGGCTTGATTGATGGCTTGGGCAGTACTGGCTATGTCGCTCGTGAGCTGGTAGGTGCAGAAAAAATTGTTGATTTCACGCCAAAGCCATCTCCGTTTGAGGGGTTGGTTGGACGTCTTGGGGTTTACGCGGGCAAGGGCTTTGCTACCGCTCTAGGCATGAATAACTCAGGACTTCAGCTAAAATAGGTTTGAGTGTTGATTTTACAGGTAAAAACACATAAATGGTTTTGACATAGTCTTAGCCCATGAGTATCATGCCGCCACTATGAACCAAGGTTTATTTCCAGTACAAGTTGATCCATTAAAATGCATTGAGCAGGACGCTAAGTTTAGCGGTTCTATCGCAGTGTCGAAGTTAGATCGTCTACAAGGCTTTCTAGCGAATGATAATGGAGAGACCCAAGTTGAGATTCATTTTGGGCACGATGAGCAAGGGGTTCCTTTGCTTCGTGGCCAGTGTCAAGCCAAAGTACATATGACATGTCAGCGCTGTATGAACCCGGTTGAGGTAGATGTTCAAACTAGTTTTGAACTTGGTATTGTTTTCAGTGATGAGAAAGCCAAGCATTTACCAAAGCAGTATGAGCCTATAATTATGGAAAGCGACTCAATAGAGTTACTGCCTGTGATTGAAGACGAAATGATTTTGAGTTTGCCTATGTTTGCCTATCATCATGCATGTGATGATAACGCGATGAAGGCCAATGAAGAGTCAGTACCGGTTGAAACAGAAGCGCCGAGCAATCCGTTCAGTGTGCTTGAGCAATTAAAGAAACAATAGGAGAGCCTAATGGCTGTTCAAAAAAGTAAAAAATCTCGTTCACGTCGCGGTATGCGCCGTTCACACGATGCTCTAACAGCTCGTGCTTTGTCAATTGATCCAACTTCTGGTGAGACTCATATCCGTCACCATGTAACTGCTGATGGTTTCTACCGTGGCCGTAAAGTTGTTGAAGTTTAAGAGCTAATTATGGTCACCATTGCGATTGATGCGATGGGTGGGGACTTCGGTCCCCGCGTGACTGTTCCCTCCGTTTTATCCTCTTTAGAAAAATTCCCCGATTTAAACATTATCCTATTTGGTCATCGCGCCAAACTCGACGTCTGCCTGCATAAAATTACTGCGAGTTCCCGCTTAGAGATCATACATACCGATCAGCAAGTGAGTGCTGGAGAAAAAATTTCAGCAGCTTTACGAAAAAAAGAGTCCTCAATGCGCTTGGCGTTAGACGCTGTAAGAGATGACCGTGCTCAGGCTATGGTGAGTGCTGGTAATACCGGCGCCTTGGTGGCGATTTCGCATTATGTTTTGAAAATGCTGCTAGGGATTGATCGTCCAGCGTTGGTTGCTCGTTTACCTAATATCCGTGGATTTAGTTACATGCTTGATCTGGGTGCAAATGTTGAAAGTAATTCAGAAAACTTGTATCAGTTTGCATTAATAGGAAGTGCATTTGCTCGGGTAATGGGGTTGCAGGGTTCGCCCAAGGTAGCTTTGCTCAATATAGGTAGCGAAGAAATTAAAGGGAATGAAGATATTCGCTTGGCGAATACAATTCTGAAAGAAAGTGACCTTATTGATTACGTAGGGTACATAGAGGGCGATGATATATATAAAGGGGTGGTGGATGTTATCGTTACCAATGGCTACTCCGGCAATATTGCATTAAAAACGAGTGAAGGTTTAATGCGGTATGTGACTCAGGTTATTCAGCAATCCTTTTCCAAAAATTTATTTACCAAGTTGATAGGTTTGATGGCAGTTCCTATTTTGGAAAAAGCACGGCAGCAGTTCGAACCAGAGCTAAAAAATAGCGGCGTTTTACTTGGGGTGCAGGGAATAGTAGTGAAAAGCCACGGCAAGTCTCAGCAAGATGCGTTTTCCAAGGCGATTGAAAGTGCTTATACCCTTGCAAAAAATGATTTGCTCGATCAAATTTCTGATCACTTAGATCAAGAAATAATTTAACTTCTTCGATAAATTCAATTTATTTAAAAAATATCAAAACTTTTTTGTTTTGTTCCTTCCCTTGTTTTATTCTAATTCGCTAAATATTTAAGCTTTATTAATTTTGGATTGAACGCGATGTTTAAAAATGCGGTAGTGTTTCCCGGCCAAGGGTCTCAAAGCGTCGGAATGTTAAGTGATGTGATAGGAGAGTTCCCGGTTGCTCGGGAGGCGTTGGCTCAAGCTGATGAGAGCCTTGGTTATTCTTTGTCTGATTTAATTCTTAATGGCCCTGCCGAAAAACTTAATAGCACTAATTTCACTCAACCTGCTTTAGTGGCTGTGGAAGTGGCAATGTGGCGAGCGCTAAATGGCAAGATAGCTTGCGATGTGATGGCTGGCCATAGTTTGGGGGAATACTCTGCTTTAGTTTGTGCTGGTGCTCTGGATTACAGCGATGCACTAAAATTGACTCGCAAGCGCGGTGAATTAATGCAGAAGGCAGTTCCTGACGGCGTTGGTGGAATGGCTGCGGTATTGGGTATGGATGATGAGTTTGTTGAGAAAATTTGTGCTGACTGCGCTCAAGATCAAGTGGTGCAGGCAGCAAACTACAATAGCCCTGGCCAATTGGTCGTGGCTGGTAATAAGGAAGCTGTTGAACGAGTGGTGGTTGCTTGTAAAGAAGCAGGTGCCCGTCGAGCTCTTATTTTACCCGTTAGTGGGCCTTTCCATAGTGCTCTAATGAAGCCAGCAGCAGAAGACTTTGCTGAATATTTATCTGGATTCACGATTAATGCACCACAGGTTCCTGTTTTACAAAATGCGTCAAACAAGTTTGAGACTGATCCTGATGTGATTAGAGATAATCTTATAAAGCAGATAGATCATGCTGTTCGTTGGACGGATGGAGTAACTCAGCTGGCTGCAAATGGCGTAGAAAATGTGTTTGAAGTGGGGCCGGGTAAGGTTCTAACTGGCTTGAATAAGCGAATTAATAAAGCACTGAATTGTCAGGCTATCCAATCTGTAAGCGCAATTGAAGCGCTTTAAAATATAAGAACAAAGGAACGTAAAATGCAAAAACCTATTGCTGTTGTTACCGGTGCAAGTCGTGGTATTGGTGCTGCCATTGCTAAGAGTTTGATTGAGGCTAATTATTTTGTAGTGGCTTCTGCAACGAGTGAATCTGGTGTAAGTGCGATAAAAGACACCCTAGCTGAAAACGGTACAGCCTTTGTGTTGAACCTGTCTGATAAAAGCAGCTGCCAAGATTTTTGTAAGCAGGTGACAGAGTTGGGTCCTGTAGCTGTATTGGTTAATAATGCAGGCATTACCAAAGACACGTTGATGCTGCGCATGAAAGATGACGACTGGGATGATGTAATTGAAACGAACTTAAGCGGATCCTTTCGTATAACTAAGGCAATGCTTAAAGGGATGATGAAAAAACGCTTTGGTCGAATCATCAATATTAGCTCTGTGGTGGGTGCGATGGGTAATCCGGGCCAAGCTAACTATTGTGCTAGTAAGGCTGGCATAGAAGGTTTTACTCGTTCTCTGGCACAAGAATTGGGGAGTCGTAACATTACCGTAAACGCTGTTGCTCCTGGGTTTATTGCCACAGATATGACTAATGAGCTGACAGAAGATCAGAAGCAGTTGATGATGGTTAATATTCCATTGGCGCGCTATGGCGAACCAGAAGAGGTGGCGAAAGCGGTTAAATTCCTAGCCTCTGATGACGCAGGTTATATTACTGGTCAGGTTTTACATGTAAATGGCGGCTTGAACATGGGCTAACTTCGGTAAGTTTTGCTACTTCATATGATTGTTTTGACTATTTTTTGCTTAAAATGCGGTTAAAACAATCTGTTGACTTGCTTTACCGAGTAAATTGGCGACAATCTGCCAAGTCTTTGGCCTGTATTGAGAGTTTACCCTTTATGAAAGAGGGGTATAATGTCGACCGTTTACAGAGAATGGGGCTAAGCTTTTTAGGCTCTAAATGAATAATAGGAAAAACCATGAGCAGCATTGAAGAACGCGTTAAAAAAGTAGTATGTGAACAGCTAGGTGTTAAAGAAGAAGATACTAAGGGCCCATCACGTTTTGTAGAAGATTTAGGTGCCGATTCACTAGATACCGTAGAATTGGTTATGGCTCTTGAAGAAGAATTTGAAACAGAAATTCCAGACGAAGATGCTGAAAAACTGACTACCGTTCAAGAAGCAATCGATTTCGTTATTGCACACTCTTAATTTAGACGTGTAATACTGAAAAACCGCCATTATCATAGGCGGTTTTTTTATGCCTGTGAAAGAGCTGTCATCACCTAATTAATTTGTTATTCGTATTAATTAATCGCCTAAAAATACTAAGGATAATGTATGGCCAAGCGTCGAGTGGTTATTACTGGATTGGGTGCTGTTACCCCCATTGCAAACAGTGCTGAGAAAACATGGCAGGGATTACTGGCTGGTAGCAGTGGTATTTGTAATATTGAAACTTTTGATGTTTCTAAAATGGCCACTAGATTTGCAGGCACAATAAAAGATTTTGCACTGGGGGATGTGATACCCGCTAAAGATGCTAAAAAAATGGACACGTTTATTCAGTATGGTCTTGTGGCCTGCGCTGAGGCTTTGCAACACTCTGGTCTATTAGATAGTGACTTCGACCCATCCAGGGTTGGTTGTGCTATGGGTTCAGGTATTGGTGGTTTGGGGACCATTGAGCATAATGTGGCGCAGTTACACAATTCAGGGCCTCGTCGTGTTAGTCCTTTCTATATTCCATCGGCAATAATAAACATGATTTCTGGGCAACTTGCCATGAAATATGGCTTTACTGGGCCAAATTTTGCCATATCCACGGCCTGTACTACAGGAACTCATAATCTTGGTTATGCAGCTCGAACCATAGCTTACGGAGATGCAGATGTGATGGTGGCAGGTGGTGCTGAAAACGCTTGTACACCCAGCGGAATAGCCGGTTTTTGTGCCGCAAGAGCAATGTCTACACGAAATGATGACCCTACTACAGCATCACGACCTTGGGATAAAGAGCGTGATGGCTTTGTACTGGGAGATGGGGCCGGAGCATTGGTGTTAGAGGAATATGAATTTGCTAAAAAAAGAGGGGCTAACGTACTGGCTGAAATTACCGGATTTGGTATGAGTGATGACGCTTTTCATATGACTTCCCCTCCAGAAGATGGTCGCGGTGCCGCCATGGCCATGAAAAATGCCTTAAAAGATGCTGGCTTAAACGGTAGTCAAATTGGGTATGTTAATGCTCATGGTACCTCGACCCCAGCAGGGGATGTGGCAGAAAGTCGTGCAATAGAATCCGCCCTGGGGAAGGATGTTTTGGTTTCCTCCACTAAGTCTATGACAGGTCACCTTCTGGGAGCAGCGGGTGCGATAGAGGCGATATTTTCAGTACAGGCATTACTTAACAACCAGGTGCCACCCACTATGAATATTCATGAATTAGATGAAAACTGTCATTTGGACTATGTCGCCAATGCTGCGCGGGATGTAAAGCTTGATCATGTATTAAGCAACTCATTTGGGTTTGGCGGTACCAACGGCTGCTTGATTTTTAGCAAGGTGTAATCTCTATGTGGGTAATAGATAATCATCAATATTTAGGGGAGTTTGAAAGCTGGAGCAGGGCGGCGCAATTTGGAGATGGTCTGTTTGAAACGCTATGTGTAATTGATGGAAGTTGTCCCGCATTAACTCATCACGGTAAGCGCTTAAGTGATGGTTTGCGACGATTATCTATCCCTCTTCCTGAAAATGATATCACTGGCATGTTAAGGCGATTTATTGAAAGCATGGTTAGTTATTCATCTAACATGAATGGTGTTTTAAAAGTCATTGTAAGTCGTGGCGACAGTGCTAGGGGCTATGGATTTGAAGAGTCAATCAAGCCAAGGGTAACCGTGTTTTTTGCGGAAGCCATAACACAGCCTGAAAATATTTATGGTGGTGTTTGTGTGCAGCATGTGGAAACGCAATGTGCCATACAACCGCAATTGGCTGGTTTAAAACATTTAAATCGCTTGGAAAATGTATTGGCCAAAAAAGAAATTAGCGCCGGGATTTTTGAAGGACTAATGGCTAATTATTTAGGGCATGTTATTGAATGTACCATGAGTAATATCTTCTTTGAAAAGGCCGGAAAGCTGTATACTCCCGATCTTTCGTTAAGTGGGGTTGCAGGGGTCATGCGTCACCTGGTGATTCAATATTGCAAAAGAAATGAGATTTCTATATCAATTACCAATATTAAGCTGCTCGATGTTAAAAGTTTTGATGGGGCTTTTATTTGCAATAGTGTTCTGGGTGTTATTCCGGTAAAGGGCATTGACAGAGGCGAGTTTCAAGTGAGCCCGCTAATAAGGGAAATAGTGACAATGGTTAGGTGTGGTGAGATTTATGACTAAACGTATTGGCGTAATTTTAAGTATGTTAGCTATATGGTTGTTTGCATTAGCTCTATATGCATTTTACCAGCTTAATGCACCTTTGAAAGTAGAAGAACCTGTAGTGGTGAGTATGGAAAAAGGCAGGCCATTGTCCAGTTTCTTTGTCACCCTTGAGAAAAACCAATGGTTAGAAGACAGTCGCTGGATTATGTTGGTGGCTAAGTTAAGTGGTAAAGCGCACTTAGCAAAAGCGGGTGACTATGAATTGAATTCAGGCATGAGCTCGCTGGATGTACTGGATCGACTTTTGAAAGGTATAACGGTCCAATATAAAATAACATTAATTGAAGGACAGGGTGTGCGCGAAATGCTGCGCAGAATTGCCGCCCATGACAAAATTAAGCAGGACTTACCTGCGGATTTTGATGGAATTATGAAACTGCTTGGTTTACAAGGGCACCCAGAGGGGCGCTTTTATCCTGATACTTATCTATTTGATGCCAATACTCGTGCCTCGGTAATACTGGCTAGGGCACAGGTTCGCCTAGAAAGTGTGTTGGCGCAAGAGTGGCAAAATAAAGAGGAAAAACTGCCCTACAAGAGTTCTTATGAGGCCTTGATTATGGCGTCGATTGTGGAGAAGGAAACAGCCGCTCCTGAAGAGCGAGAGCAAATTGCCGGGGTGTTTGTGCGCCGTTTGGAAAATAAAATGCGCCTTGAGACTGACCCAACCGTTATTTATGGCATGGGTGATCGCTATAAGGGCAATATAAGGCGTAAGCATTTAAAAGAAAAAACGGCTTATAATACTTATCGAATGAAAGGTTTGCCGCCTACGCCTATCGCTCTGGTGGGTCGTGAGGCCATACATGCGGCATTGCATCCTAGCGAAGGAGACGAACTATATTTTGTCGCCAAAGGGAATGGCCGTCACTATTTTTCAGCAACCTTAGCGGAGCACAATAAGGCTGTACGAAAATATCAAATTAGTAAACGAGTTAAAGAATATCGCTCCACACCGTCTCAGGATTCAAAATAAAAATTATCACCCAGTGACTCTTGGTCATTAAGAATTAATAGGTTATTAAATGAGTGCCCAAATAGCAGGGTGTTTTATCACAGTTGAAGGTATAGAGGGCGTTGGTAAAAGTACCAATATTCAATTTATACAGGACTGGTTAGAGGAGCAAAAAACTCCCTACATAGTAACACGTGAGCCTGGCGGTACTGAGTTAGGTGAAAGTTTACGTGAGCTATTGTTACATGGCGGCAGTGTTAGCGATGATGCTGAATTATTGATGATGTTTGCGTCTAGGGCTCAGCACTTAGCGCAAAAAATCAAACCGGCTTTGGCAGATGGGAAGTGGGTGGTTTGTGATCGCTTTACCGATTCCACCTACGCATACCAAGGAGGAGGGCGGGGGCTTAATTTGGATCATATTTCCCAACTTGAGCGGCTTGTACATGCCAACATGCAGCCGGATTTAACCTTGTTGCTAGATGCCCCTGTAGAAGTGGGTCGTGCTCGTGCCGCTAAGCGCAGTGCATTTGATCGAATTGAAGCTGAAGACCTAGCTTTTTTTAACCGAGTGCGGGATATGTTCCTTGCTCGTTCAAAACAGCATGAAAGGTATAAGGTGATAGATGCTTCTCAACCTTTAGAATGTGTACAGAGATCTATTAAGGTTGCATTGCAACAGTTGAAAGAAAAGGTGATGGCTAAGTGAAGGTTGTAACAGCATTGCCTTGGTTGGAACCTATTTGGTCTAGGCTCGAAAAGCAACTTCAAGAGCAGCGACTAGGGCATGCAATTTTGTTGCTTGGCCAGGAAGGGGTAGGAAAGCGAGTTTTGCTAAGAGAGTTTTCGCAAAAACTATTATGCTTGGGTAACTCGGAACAAGGTCCTTGCGGCCAGTGTGCAAGCTGTTTGCTATATGATGCTGGAAGCCATCCTGACTTATTAATGGTTGAGCCTGAAGAGGCGGGTAAGCAAATAAAGATAGAGCAAATTCGTAAAGTGACAGGTTTTGTCAATACCACCCCTCAACGCTCACAGCGTAAAGTTGTTTTATTAGGGCCTGCTGAAGCCATGAATGTGAGCTCATCCAATGCTTTGCTGAAAAGCTTGGAGGAGCCGAGTAAGCAAGTAACGTTGTTGTTGTATAGTCATCAACCAAGCAGTTTGTTGGCAACTATTAAAAGTCGATGCCAGCAATATTCAGTCTCTCCCCCAAGCTGGACCCAAGGCTTGAACTGGTTACAGCAAAACAGCCAAGACCCCGCTTCCGAAAGCCTATTAAGGTTAGCGAAAGGTGCTCCACTAAAAGCATTGTCCTTATTGGAGCAAGAGGTACACGTGCACTATATGCAGTTCTGCCAGGATATAATGGACATGGCTCAATCCTCGGCTAACTGGAGCGCCACTCTTACCAAGTGGAAGGCTTGGGATGCAGGGATGATTATGCATTGGTTTTACGAGCTAATTCTGGATGTTCAAAAAACACAGGCTGGCATGGAGCCTGCTCAATTGGCCTTGCAGGAATTAGCTGCTCAAAGCATTAAGGTTGCCGCGGTAAGTAGATATGAACAAATTCAAGCTTTACTGGATAAGCTATTACAAAGCCAGCAGGCTTATAAGGGGCAGGCTAATCCAAACCCTGTTTTTATAATTGAGACTTTGTTAATTGACTGGTTGGCTCTATTGAGGCAGTCTCATCGCTAAGTTTTGTAACACAAGGGTTTTAATCTATGGCATCTAAATTTGGGCCCGGTAATGGTATTTTATCTTTAACTATAAAAGATAAAGCGGTGCTATATGCTGCATATATGCCTTTTATAAAAAATGGCGGTTTATTCATTCCCAGTAACAAAAGTTACAGCATGGGGGATGAGGTTTTTATGTTGCTTAATTTAATGGATGAACCTGAAAAAATCCCCGTAGCTGGCAAAGTAGTTTGGGTAACGCCTAAAGGGGCACAGGGAAATAAAGCCGCTGGTGTAGGGGTGCAATTTGCTGAAGATAATATGGCGCGTAATAAAATTGAAACTCATTTAGCAGGTACCTTGAGTTCAGATAGGCCAACCCATACTCTGTAATAAATTTACGGGGTGTATTGGAAAAGCAAAATAGGTGCATTAAATTTATGAATGCACCTTTCTCTAGGCTTTTATTGTTATCCTTTTTTCTGAGCCTGCTCGCGGTACTCTCCAGGCGTTAACCCTAACCAATTCTTAAAGCTTCTATGAAACGATCTAGGTTCGCTAAAGCCTAGTTTCGCGGCTATATCCTGAATAGATAACTCGGTTTGCATTAACAATTCTTTAGCTTGGTCTTGTCTTATTTCATCTAGAATTTGCTGGTAACTGCAATCAAACTGCTGAAGTCGCCTTTGCAATGTACGCTCGGTTAATCCCAGTCGTCTGGCCACCATTTCTTTTCTCGGTATGCCTTCCAGGAGTAGTCCTCGGATAACGTTTTTTGTTTGCATGGGAAGCGGCTGCTTATCGCTTATGTCTGCCATTAGAATATCGGCGTGATTTTCTAACGTTTTTAAGAGCCTTTCATCAGGCTGGCGCATGGGCAGCTGAATTAAGTTTTCATCGATAATTATGCAGCTAAAAGGGGCGTTAAAATAAATAGGGCACCTGAACATAGATTGATATTGCAAAATGCTGCGGCTATCGGGTTGTTCAAATTCGAAGTAAATTTTCCTGGGATTGCCATCGGGGCGGTCCACTAAAAACCGTGCAAAATTAACCCAGCTACCAAGGACATTTCCTATCATGTGGCGTCGAACTTCGGCATCTGGATAATTACAAAACCAGCGCATTTCGGTATCACCATTTTCAAGTGTTTTAAATTCAGTGGTGCCCATGTCTCCCACTAAACGTTCATATACAGGGGTTTTATGTAGTGCCTCTTTTAGGCTTTTACAATTCATAACCATGTAACCTAATACACTGTATGAACCTGCTTGCACATAGCGCGATGTCTTTAAACCAAAGCAAGGGTCTTGGGTTTTTTCAATTAAGTATTGAATGAGTTGCTGAAACTCTTCTCCACTAATGCGCTTTACATTATTGTTTAGTAATTCAGGATCAATTTGATTTTCCAAGAGTACAGTTTCCGGAGAAAGTCCATAATCCTTAGCTGCTTTCAGGTACTGTAATACTGCCGGCGAAGCGGCGTAGCCGAGTTGATGCATAATCGAATAAAGCTCTTTTATGTTTGTTATTAGACGAGTTTTAACGCGTTAAACAGCCAGTTTTAAGTGGCGAAGAGCGGTAAAAATCGCTTTGACTTTATTTGCACTTGCATTGGCATTATTGGACAGTGTATCCAAATGAGCCAAAGTTAATATGGTTCCATCATATCGATAGATGAGTAGCTCGTCTATTTGAACAGGCAAAAAATAACAATAGGATAAGTAACATGCGTCGTTGGAATGGTTGGGGTGATGAAAATTTTTCTATGGAAGCACCGGGCAGTGGCCTGGAGTTTCTACGCTCTAAAGTAACTCCCGGTTCAATTTTAGCCGATATTGACCTGGCGAGCGTTTGCGCTCAGGTACCAGGCTCCCGTTTGCCTACCCATATGCTGATTGATACCGATGCCGAAACCCGGGTGCGTCATGCTCGCGGTCAAAGCCTTCCAGACTGGCTGGCCATGCGCAGTGGTGATTTTGGTGTATTCCCAGATGGCGTTGCCTTCCCTGAAAGCACAGAGCAAGTTCAAGAACTCATGAAACTTGCATATGAAGAAGACTTTATCGTGATTCCGTATGGAGGAGGCACCAGTGTTGTAGGGCATATAAACCCTTTGGCAGGTGATCGTGCTGTTTTAACCATTGATATGGGCCATATGAATAAATTGATGGCTCTTAACGAAGAGAGCCAAATTGCTACCTTTGGAGCGGGTACGCCAGGCCCTCAAGTGGAAGCCCAGCTTAGAGCTAAGGGATATACACTGGGACACTATCCGCAATCTTGGGAGTTAGCCACGGTAGGCGGTTGGGTTGCCAGTCGTTCAAGTGGACAGCAGTCACTGCGTTATGGGCGTATTGAGCAAATGTTTGCCGGTTGTACTATGGTCAGTCCCAAAGGAAATTTAGAAGTTCCCACCATACCAGCGTCATCTGCTGGTCCTGATGTTCGTGAGATGGTATTGGGTAGTGAAGGGCGTATGGGAATAATCTCCGAAGTACAAATGCGAGTAACGCCTATTGCACAAAAAGAGCAGTTTTTTGTGGTGTTTTTACCCAGCTTCGAATCGGCTAAAAGTGCTGTTAGAGAAATAGTGCAAAATAAAATCCCGCTATCCATGTTGCGCGTCTCTAATGCACTGGAAACTGAAACCCAGTTGAAGTTAGCTGGTCATGAAAAGCAAATTGGCTTGCTGGAATCTTACCTTTCATTGCGTGGTGTTAAAGAAGGTAAGTGTATGGTGACCTTTGGGGTAACCGGTAACGCTGGTCAGAATAAATTATCACTTTCACAAACCCGTAAGATATTTAAATCTTTTGGCGCAGTGAATGGTCCTAAAATGATGGGTGCCAAGTGGGCTGAAAATCGTTTTAAATTTCCCTATTTGCGTGAAAATCTTTGGCTTGAAGGTTATGCGGTGGACACATTTGAAACTGCCACAGACTGGGAGAATGTCACAGACTTAATGCAAACAATGGAGAAGGCGGTACGCGACTCGCTTAAAGATGAAGGCGTACAACCCCATGTCTATACACACTTGTCGCACATGTACGCACAAGGTTGCAGCATTTATACAACTTATATATTCCCTAATGCCCAAACCTATGAAGCAACTCTTAAGCGTTGGGGGAAAATTAAGGCAGCAGCCTGTGAAACTTTGGCCACGGGTCGTTCTACTATTTCTCATCAACATGGCGTTGGTAAGGATCACGCACCCTATTTAACTGCGGAAAAAGGTGTATTGGGTATGGGGGCGATTAAGGCATTGTTGGGCTTCTTTGATCCTAAGCAAAAGCTTAACCCCGGTACTTTGGTTGACGAAAAAATAGAAACAAACTAGGCAGGGCTAGTAATGAATATTTCGGTTAATACCTGTAATAAAAATGATCGCAGCAAAATAACCCAGGCCATAAAGGATACTGCTTGCTGGGATATGCTGGTTGTCGGCGGTGGCATTACGGGGGCGGGGATCGCCCGAGAAGCCGCGCGCCAAGGTTTCAAAGTACTTTTGCTCGAGCAAAAAGATTTTGCCTGGGGAACATCCAGCCGCTCTTCAAAAATGGTTCATGGTGGTTTGAGATATTTAGCCTCGGGTAACCTCAAACTCACTAGTCATTCGGTGAAAGAGCGTGAACGTTTAATGTCGGAAGCGCCAGGTTTGGTAGATCTACAAACCTACAGCTGGCCTCATTACAAAAAGAAATTCCCAGGGCCTTTTGTCTTTAACACCTTGCTGGCTATGTATGATTTTTTTGCGGGTAAGCGTTACCGGTATTTTCAGAATAAAGAACAGGCTTTATACGATCTACCCGGGCTAAGTGGCGAAGGTCTTGTGGGTGCCACTCGTTTTGCTGATGCGCTAACCGATGATGCGCGCCTAGTGATGCGCGTATTACAGGAAGCAAGACGTGATGGTGCAAGCATACTTAACTATTGCCAGGTTGATGGCTTGATAAAGCAAGATAAAAAAGTGACCGGCGTAAATGCCACCGATTCGGTAAGTGGAGAGTCGTATGCTATTTCTGCCAAGGTGGTGGTGAGTGCTACTGGTGCCTGGGCTGATCAGCTGCGTGGAGAGTTGGGGAAAGAGAAAAAAATTAGGCCGTTAAGAGGTAGCCATTTGATATTCCCTAATTGGCGCCTTCCCAGTGCTCAGGTTATTTCTTTAAGTCATCCTGACGATGGCCGCAGTATGTTCGTGTATCCCTGGGAGGGGATGACTGTGGTGGGCACCACTGATCTGGATAGTCCTGAAGCAAACCTAACCGAACCTTCCATACAAAAAGATGAAGTGCAGTATTTATTAGATGCGGTTAATCACCTTTACCCTAGTTTGAAAATTACTCGTAACGATGTTATTTCAAGCTTTGCAGGGGTTAGGCCTATCGTTAGCGGTGGTGCGTTAAATCCATCGTCGGAAAAGCGTGACCACAGTATTTGGGATGATCGCGGATTAATTACTGTAAGTGGCGGAAAGTTAACTACATTTCGTCTAATTGCTTTGGACGTGTTAAAAGCTGCAGGTAATTACCTTGAAAATATAGATGGTACCGATCACGGCAAAAATATATTTACCCAGGTAAAAAGTATGCCTGTGGGAATAAGAAAGTTAGGGGCTTATTGGTCTCGCCGACTCAGCGGCTTTTATGGGCAGGAAGTTCAAGCCTTAAGTGATTGTGCCAATGGTGACTGGGCCTTAGTACCGGGCAGTAAAACATTTTGGGCGCAGATAGTTTTTGCTGCCAGGTGTGAAAATGTGGTGCATTTAGATGATCTATTATTGAGGCGCACTCGAGTGGGTTTATTTTTACGATCGGGCGGCGAGGATTTTCAAAGCAAAATAAAAGAAATATGTCAGCAGGAACTAAATTGGAATGATCAGCAATGGCAAACAGAGTGGTCGAATTATCAAACACTTTGGCACAAGTCATACAGCATTCCTGCTTAAAAATTTTAAAATAATAATAAATCTGGAACCGGTTGCTGCTACGTAATTGGTAAGTGAAATGAAGATGCAGCAAGATTATATATTGTCCATAGATAACGGCACTCAAAGTGTACGTGCTTTATTATTTGATTTGCAGGGCAACCTCGTGGCAAAGGGTAGAAAGGAAATTGAACCATACTTTTCAAAGAACCCTGGCTGGGCGGAACAAGAACCTGAGTATTATTGGACTAGTCTTGGGCAAGCTTGTGAGGCTTTGTGGGCGGCGACTGAAATAAAACCGGAGCAAGTGATTGGTGTTGGTTTAACCACCCAACGGGGCACAGTGATAAACCTTGATAAAAGCGGGCAGCCGTTACGCCCTGCCATTACATGGCTGGATCAGCGCCAGGCTGAGCTAGATAAACCCATTGGAGGTATGTGGGGGGCGATATTCAAAGTTATTGGTTTAAAGGATGTGGTAAATAGTTTTCAGCGAAAAGCTCAGGCGGTATGGATAGAGCAAAACCAACCTGAGATATGGAGTAAAACCCATAAGTTTTTGTTATTAAGTGGCTATCTAACGTATCGGCTAACAGGTGAATACAAGGATTCAGTGGGGTGTATTGTTGGTTATTTGCCGTTTGATTATAAAAAACACGAGTGGGCAGGCGCTCGAGATTGGAAATGGTTAGCCGCCAATGTTGACCCACATATGTTGCCAGAGTTAGTGAAACCGGGAGAAACATTAGGCAGCATTACAGGGGAAGCGGCCAAGCATTTGGGAATTCCGCAAGGTACACCGTTAGTAGCAGCGGCCTCGGATAAAGCCTGTGAAGTGATTGGTAGTGGTGGGGTGTCACCTCATATCGGGTGTTTAAGTTATGGAACCACAGCCACTATTAATACAACCAATAAAAAGTATGTTGAAGGCATTCGATTTATACCGCCTTTCCCAGCGGCAATTCCCGATACTTATAATACTGAAATAATGATTTACCGTGGCTTTTGGATGGTTAGTTGGTTTAAGAAGCAATTTGGCTTGCGTGAACAACTCATCGCTAAAGAAAGAGGCATTGCAGCTGAGACGTTATTTGATGAAATTGTAGACTCTGTACCGGCGGGATCCATGGGGTTGATGTTGCAGCCTTACTGGTCACCAGGCACCAAGGTGCCCGGCCCAGAGGCCAAGGGGGCCATTATTGGCTTTGGTGATGTACATACTCGAGCCCATATATATCGCTCTATTTTGGAAGGTTTGGCCTACGGGTTACGTGAGGGCAAAGAGCGCTTGGAAAAAAGTAACGGGGTTAAAATTACGTGCTTGAGAATTTCTGGTGGAGGCTCGCAAAGTGATGCGGCCATGCAATTAACAGCTGATATCTTTGCTTTGCCTACCGAGCGTCCAAGTACTTATGAAACTTCTGGTTTAGGGGCTGCTATAAACGTTGCTGTGGGTTTGAAGCATTACAGCGGCTACTCGCAGGCCATTGAAAAAATGACTCGGGTGGGCGAGGTGTTTGAGCCTAATTTAGAAACTAGTAAATTGTATGATCAATTGTACAAGCAAGTTTACTTAAAGATGTATAAGCGCCTACAACCTCTTTATAAGAGTATTCGCGCTATTACAGGCTATCCGAATTAGTGCCTAGAAACTTTTTTGCAGTTGGGAGGTTTTTACCTGAGGGTCAATGAAAAGGCCCCTTGCTTGGAGCCTAAAGATCAGAGGCTTGTGAGTCGCTTTCCTGTAAACTTTCTTTATACAGCGAGTCCATTACCGTGATATCAAGTCGGTAGTGGGCAAGCTTATCTAGCTTTAAATCATCCAGTCTTCCTTCCTGAAAACATTTAGCGGTATCAAGGGCCAAGCCCAAAGCACCGTCTTCATTAAGAATCGCTGACTCCATTACTTTTGGCAGTTGCAGGCCTTCAATTATTTCCAAAATTGGGCGGTCCATAAACGCATCCAGTAACGAAAACAAACCCACCGTATAATATTCATGGTCTGGAAACTGCCCGAGTTTACCACCCAGCTTTTGACAAATAATGGCGCGCTCTAAACTGGTTTGACGTAAAGCCAAGGGTTTGTCATCCAGGTTGCCAAGGGCCAATAAGCTTGCCCATTTGCGAATATGGCTTAAACCCAGCATGGATATCGCTTGTTGCAGAGAGTTGCACTTATCGATTCGAGCAAAAGCGGCTGAATTGACCAGTTTTAGCAGCTTGTAACTCATTTGCGGGTCTTGAGATAAGGTTTGCGTCATGGACTTTACACTGATCTCTGGGTTTTGCAGATCGCTGATAAGCTTCATTACCACCATTTTATTATCGGGTATGGCTCGACCTTCGATTATCTGAGGGCGGCTTAAAAAGTATCCCTGAAATAATTCGTATCCAAGGTCTTTGCAAAATTGGAACATCTCATGTGTTTCTACTTTTTCAGCCAACAAGGTTAAATTCCTAGAAATGAATACCTTGGCAAAGCGTTCTATTTGCGCCTTGGTGAGTTGCAGTACATCGACTTTAACGATATCTACAAAATGCAATAACGGAGCGCTATTGTGGTCCAGTATGAAGTCGTCAAGAGCCAGTTTCGCGCCGCCTTTTTTGGCACTTTGAATAGCCTTAATCAGGTTATCATCTATTTCTATGTCTTCTAATATCTCAATAACATATTGGTTAGGGTCAAAAGGTGGCAAATTTAGTATCAAATTTTTTGTAAAGTTTATGAAGGCAGGGTGTTGGCCGCATATAGACTCTAGGCCCGCTTCGCCAAAGGCATTAAGTAGCACTTGGCTAGTGGCCTTGTCTCCACAGCTAAAGCTAGCGCCCTCTGCTTGGCTATTGCCACGAAACAGCAGTTCATAGGCGGCAATTTCAAGAGAACTGTTGTAAATGGGCTGGCGGGCCAGTAAGGCGTGTCCGTTTTCGCTCATTGGATGCAGGCTGCTCATAATCTTTAATATTAAGCTTAGCTCAAACAATACAAAGCTGTACTACACTAATTTTAGTTGTTATCAGAAAAGGCTTGGCACTATGTCAGGGGTATTATCTAACGTAGATCAACGTACCAAGTTAGTCGGGCAGAACCGCCTTGAGCTGCTTTTGTTTAACTTTGGTCGGGGGCAGTCATACGCTATTAATGTATTTAAAATACAAGAAGTACTACGTTTGCCAGCCTTAACTCAAATACCTGACTCGCACCCAGTGGTAAAAGGGGTGACTCATTTAAGGGGGCACTCTCTACCTGTGGTGGACTTAAGCCATGCTATAGGCATGGGGCAAGTTGAAATTAATGATCAAACTACCATTATCGTGACGGAATATAATCGAACCGTGCAGGCATTTTTAGTGTCCGGTGTTGAGCGCATTGTAAATATGAATTGGGAGGAAATTATGCCGCCTCCATCGGGGGCTGGCCGAGCGAATTATCTAACGGCGATTACCAAGGTGGATGATCGCATTGTAGAAATTATAGATGTTGAAAAAGTGTTGGCTGAAATAGTACCGTATGAAACAACGGTTAGCGAAGGCTTGTTGGATTTAGATGTAATGGCTAAGGTGGCTGATTCTGGCTTGAAAATTTTAGCAGTGGACGATTCTGCAGTGGCGCGTTCTCAAGTTAAAGAAACTTTATCCAGTTTGGGTTTGGAGATTATACAGGCTAATAATGGCAAGGAAGCTTTAGATATATTAATGGATCTTGCATCCAAAGGGACCATTAATAGCCAATTACTCATGGTAATAACTGACGCTGAAATGCCCGCTATGGATGGCTATATGCTAACCACAGAAATTCGTAATACGGAATCATTGCGAGACCTATACGTGGTGCTGCATACTTCTCTGAGTGGTAGCTTTAATGAAGCGATGGTTGAAAAAGTTGGGTGTAATGCATTTTTATCCAAATTTCAGCCTGATGGTCTGGCTGAGTCGGTACAAGTAAGAGCTAAGCAGCTTTTTGGTTAATACCGCCGAATACAGTTTAAAGTTTATTAAAAGCGGATGATTATTTGTCCGCTTTTTTTATGTCTAAATATTTTATTTTGAAAAGGGTCGCTTAATGACTATTAATGTTAGTCAGCTTTTTTATTACCCTGTGAAATCGTTAGCTGGCATTAATGCTCAGGAAATGGCGGTTAATTCGTGGGGGCCACATCATGATCGGCGTTTAATGCTGGTGGATGGAGAAGGCAGGATGATTACCCAGCGTCAATGTCGGCTTATGGCTTTAATTAAGGTGAGGGATTTAGGTGACTCTTTACAACTAGAATTTAGGCGAAAAAGTATATCTATTGCCTGGCCTAACTTTAATAAAGAAGTTAATCGTAAAATAGTCTCGGTGTGGGATGATGAGATTGAAGCGCAATTAGTTCCTGGCTCTATAAATAACTGGTTAAGCGATGTGCTGCAGCGCCCAGTGCAGCTTGTCTATATACCAGGGAATACTCATCGCCAGGTAGATTTAAAGTACGCCTCTGAAGGTGTTAGAACCTCCTTTTCGGATGGTTTTCCCTTTTTACTAATTTCAATGGCTTCAATAGAATTTCTACAAAAGAAATTGCCCTTTGATTTGGACATACGTCGCTTTCGGCCAAATATCGTGGTAAGTGGTTGTGAAGCATTTGCTGAAGATAGCTGGCGCCAGATTAGAATTGGAGAGATTGAATTTCAACTGGTGAAACCCTGCGCCCGTTGTGTGATGCCTAGTATTAATATGGAAACCGCCCAGATACAAAAGGAGGTGATGCAGGTAATGAATGATCATCGAAAAAGAGACGGGGATGTTTTTATGGGGCAAAATATGGTGCATACCGGTGAGGGAAAACTGCAGCTAGGTCAGACAGTTGAGATTGTACAAACTAGCTGAACTAGAAGTTTTAAAACAACTCAATCTCATCACCATCCTGGGTGGCCTGACCTTCTTCAGCCTCATTGAAATGATGGCGATATATTTCTAAAGCATCTTTGATGCTATGGCCTCTCAATATATGTTCAAACATAATGCGCTCGGCTTCCATAGTATAAGAGCCCTTTATTTCTTCCTGAAGGGCATGCCAGCATTGTGGGTTATATAGAGCTGATTGATCGTTGATTATCCCTCCAAGCTGATCCAGGCTTTTGCATACATGATCTAAGCGCTGACTAATACGGTCGTAGAATTGAAACGCGACCACTGCATTTTGTACATCTTCTTCCAGTTTTAAGGCGGCGTTTTCAATCACATCTTGAAAGTGTGGCAATTTATCTGGAGTCACTTTACGAGTCACCAAGCGTATTTTTTTTACGTAATTGGCCATGCGTGTGAAAGACTCGGTAAGAGTATCGACACTTTGCGCTCCGTCGCTCATAGAGCATTCAACTTGTGCAACGGCCAGTGCTAGCATAGTGATAGTTTCCCTAACCTGACTCCAATCTAGGTCAGGGTTATGGGAGGTGGAGCCATGATGCTTAATACCGTATGTGCTATTAGATTGTGTCACGAGTGCTTTCCATTTCCCTTGTACCTATAGAATAGCTAACCTTTGTTGTTTCGCTCGATTGATGTTTTGGAAACGGTTAAATTTTCTGGTTGCAGGCTTGACCAAGCGGCTAGGGTATCGACATCCAAGATGGGTTGTAATTTCCCCAGACGATATGAATAAATAGTGCTGTAGGTTAAAACTCTTTGAACATATTTTTTGGTTTCGGCAAAGGGAATACGTTCTATCCATATATCCAGTGGTCCATTGAATCTTTTTAGCCATTTCTTCACATTACCAGGACCAGCATTGTAAGCCGCTGTTGCGAGTACTCGGTTCCCTTTGTATTTATGAAGCAACTCCTTTAAATACAAACTGCCAAGACGAATGTTGTAAGCAGGCTCTAGCAAGCGCTTTTTAGAATATTTTATTCTTTGGTGGCGACTGACAGATTTAGCCGTGCTGGGCATCAACTGCATTAAACCCGTGGCACCCACTGGGCTTAAGGCATCAGGCATGAAAGCACTCTCTTGACGCGCTATGCCATAGATCCAGTTTTTACTAATAGCAGACTTGCGTGCCGCGTTGTCAAACAAAGGTTCATGAGCCAATGGGAATCGCAATTGAAGGTCATGCCAACTGCGTTGCTGCGCTAGGGTGCTAATAGGGCGATCAGCCCACTCTAAGCGACCTGCAATGACCGCCAATGCCTGACGCCCGTTACTGTCTAGATGATTAAATGCATATTGCCATTCTCGTCTAGCATGACTCACGCGCCCTATATCCAGGAAGGCTAATGCACGTTTTACGGAAGGAAAAGTCCTAATTTCTTTTAGGGTGGATGCTTGTACGTGTGTGGGAGTGTGATTCATTGATGCACTCACCCCAATTTTTTGGCTGGCTAAAAACCCATAGAAACCGCGCTCAGATGATGCAAGGCTATAAAAATGATCACTAAGTTTTTGATCTGATCCTAATACCTGTAAAGCTCTGGCGTTCCAGTATTGCCATCTTGGTTTGTTTTTATTTTCCCCGCCTGAAATTTTGTATAGATGGCTATATAAAGGCCAGTTCTGAGATCGAACAGCGCCCAGTAAAAATCCTTCTTCTAATTCTGATGTAAATAAACCTTTCTGCTTAGCTTTTAAATATAAAGGGTAAGTTTGAGAGCCAGATGATTTAGCCGAAGCGTTTAGCGCTGTCTGTTCTAAATTTTTCAGCTGCTCTGGTGTTATTCCTTTAAATAATTTTGACTCTTGCAGAGAGTAGAACTCGTCTGGGTAGTATTTAAGGGCTCGGGTAAGCAAAAGCGTTTTTGCTTTATTTCCAAGTGAATGAGCTCGATCATCATGTAAAATTTTATTTGGACGCCGCCATAATCGTTGCACCAGCAGGGCATCATGTTTAAGTGAGCTCGGTAATTTCTTTTTAAGGAAACGAACCAGTTTATATTGTCTTTTTTCTTGTGCTTGTAGCAACCGCTGCCAAATTAAATCGCTGGTTATGTAACCCATGCGCTGCCAGCTGGCGATAACCTTGTCGCAGGCTTTAGGAAGCGATAAACCCAGTAGCCATAATTCTTTTCCTTCTTTAAAGGCTTCATCTTGTCTGTTGGTCGATTCCAAAGCCGTTATTCTGTGGCAACGCAGAGTTAAATTTTCGGTGTAATGAAAATACTCTAAAAATAATCGCCATTGCTTTTTTCCGGCCAGGTGCCACAACCAACTGCGCTGCAGTAGCCTAGCGGAGGGTTGCCCCTGATGTTTAGTCAGGAATTGGTCAATTTGCTCAATGGGAGTGTTGTAAAACTGCTTACGAATTTTTTTTGCCTGTAAATAAGGCAGAAGAGGGTGGCTATCCAGAGTTGCCAGGGTCTGCTGATAGCTGTGAAGCTGATTTTTATTGAGGTGTTTCTCGGCCTTCAGGTATTGCTGATGCGTTTGTGCCGTCGCATGAAAAGCTGCGATAAATCCAAAAACGCCCCAGAAGCAGTAAAAAACAACCTGCTTTAACCCCATAGTGATCTCCCCATCAGTTTCTAGAGCATAGCCTAAAAAGCTTTGGGAAGATCGTCTATAAGTTCTTATTTTATAGAGCTTTTGGTGATAAGCGTTTAGCTAATCGTTTTTCTTTGCGTTCATCGGCCAATACCAGCAAACAAGGTGTTAACAACAATGTAAGCACTGTCGCGAAAGAAAGCCCCCCAGCGATGGCGGTAGATAATTGAGTCCACCATTGAGAGCTGGGAGCATCAACCAATATTTCTCGACCTAAAAGGTCAATATTTAATTGATAAACCATGGGGATGAGTCCGCAAACAGTGGTTATGGTGGTCAGTAACACGGGTCGCAATCTTTGGGCACCGGTTCTTAAGGCGGCATCCTTTGGAGATAACCCGTCTTTACGTAAATGAGCATAGGTGTCTATTAGTACTATGTTGTTGTTTACGACCACACCTGCCAGGGCAATCATGCCAACGCCACTCATGACAATACCAAAGGGCTCGCCGCGAATCATTAAGCCCATAAAGACGCCTACAAAAGACAGCACAATGGCGCTGAGTACTAGGCCTGCTCTATATAGACTATTAAATTGAGTGACCAAAATAATAGTCATCATGAAGATGGCCAGTAAAAATGCATTGGCTAGGAAGCTGCCAGTTTTAGCCATCTCTTCAGCATTGCCCTTAAATCGGAAGGTAACTCCGGGCGGGATGTCGGCTTCGTCTAATACAGCTTGAATCTGAGCGCGTTTGGCCACGTCATTAACGCCTGCGTGTACATCGGCTTCTATCATGTAGCGCAGGTTGTTGCCGGTACGCACAATGTTACCGCTTTGCTGGCGAGGTGTTTTTTCAGTGAAACTACTTATTGGCACGAGTGCTCCGTGGCTACTCACTCTTAAATCGTCAATTTGATCAAGAGTACGGTTAGCACCAGGAAAGCGCAGGCGAATATCCACTTCATCATCGGCATCATCAGGTCGATAAGAGCCTAAATTTAGCCCAGATGTCACCATTTTAACCAGGCTCCCCACTGAGCTAATACTGGCCCCTAAGCGGCTAGCGGCTTCTCTGTCAACATCTAGCTCCCAATCTATGCCTTCAAGCGGCCGAGAGTCTTTAACGTCTCGCAATTCAGGGTCCTGATCCAGTTGTTGGCGAACCTTTTCAACGACGGCAAGCAATAAAGCGTTATTTGATCCAGATACTTCCAATTGAATCGGGTAACCGGAAGCGGGGCCATCTTCTTTTTCCTTGGTCTCTAATATAATCCCTGGGATATCGCGTGTACGCTGGCGGATATCTTCGAGGATGTCTTTCGCTAACCGACGCTCCTGCCAATCCACTAATTCCAATTGAATACGGCCGACTAAATCTACTGCGCCGCCACGTGGGGGAGTAATAAAAGTGCTGGTGTATAGGGTCTCAATTTCGTTCATGTCATATAGACGTTTTTCAACCTCTTGCACTAATTTATCTCTTTCCTGTAAAGACAGGTTACCTCGAGCGCGAACATCCACCATGGCAATTTCAGCATCTACCGCCGGAAAGAATTCCACGCCCTTACCCAGCCCAGAATAAAGGAAGATAGTGATAAACATGATGATAAACACGCCTAGCAAGGTTCTAAGGGGCATTTGAATCAGTGTTCTTAGGGTGAGGGTGTAATACTTGGTTAGCCCGGTTAGCGCCCTGAAATCTCCATTTTCTGCAGCCTTCATGGTGTCTAGTGTGTCTTGTTGAATGGCACTCGGTTTAGCAAGCCAGGCACCCAGCGCAGGAATCACTATCAAAGCCATGATGAGAGAGGCGCTTAACGTGATGAGTACAGTGAGAGGGATAAACATCATAAATTCCCCCATAGTATCGGGCCAAAACATAAGGGGTAAGAAAACGGCCAGTGTCGTGGCGGTTGAGGCTGTAATTGGCCAGGCCATACGTTTTGCCGCTTCTTTAAAAGCGAGATTCTTGGGACTGCCTTCAGCCATGCGCCTATCTGCGAATTCGGTCACCACAATGGCACCATCTACTAACATGCCCACGCTTAGAATGAGAGCAAATAACACCACCATATTCAGGGTGTAACCCAGGAAGCTTAAAACCATGATACCCATTAAAAATGAGCCTGGAATGGCCAGTCCTACCAGCATGGAGGATCTGACACCCAAAGAGCCTACTATAATGATCATAACCAGTACGGTTGCGAACAGTACGTTGTTAAATAAATCGGAAAGTGTGCGTTTTATTTCTTTGGACTGATCCTGATTGAAGGTGACTTCTATGCCGTCCGGCCAATTCGCCTTTTCCTTATTAACCAATTCTTTTACTTCAGCCAGGGTTTCAATAATGTTGCTGCCCAGGCGCTTAGATATTTCAATGGCGAGTGCTGGCTTGCCATTGATACGTGCCTTGCTAAGGGGGTCTTTGTAGGTGCGTTGTCCAAAGGCAATATCGGCAAAGCGCACGACTGTGTCACCATCTACTTTCACTGGCATGGTGAGGATGTCTTTGGTGTTCTCAATTAAACCGGGTACTTTTACCGCAAAGCGGCCTGTGCCTGTATCAAGGTTACCTGCCGCCACTAGTTGGTTGTTGTTATTGATTAGCGAGAAAAGCGCGCTGTGATCGATGTTGTAACTGTTAAGTTTCGCCGGGTCGATAATGATCTCGGCGACTTCTTCTCGATCCCCTTGAATTTTCGCTTCAAGCACTCCGCTGAGTCCTTCAAGTTTTTCTTTGATGTCATTGGCCACTGCAAACAAAACTCGTTCATCTACATTGCCAGCTAGGCCCACTACCATGACCGGGAATAGGGAGAGGTTGATTTCTTTTACCTTGGGTTCGTCGGTGGCCGAGGGAAGCTCGCCCTTGGCGGCATCTACGGCTTCTCGAACATCTACCAAGGCTTGGTCTATATCTGTATCAGATTGAAATTCCAACTGAATCGATAAGTGACCTTCACTGGCGGTTGAGGTGATTTCCTTTAACCCATCAAGAGATTTTAATTCCTTGTGCATGGGTTGATAAAGAATTCGGTCAGCATCTTCAGGGCTGATGCCTTCATGAGTGATCGATACATAGGCAAAAGGTACATTAATATCGGGTGTGCTTTCTTTGGGGATGCTATTTAAAGCCCCAATACCAACAATCATGGCCAGGGCGAAAAGCAGAACCACTGTGCGTATACGGCTAAGAGCTCCATTAATTAAAGCGTTCATTTTTATTTACCTTCAGCGCTTTGCGTTGCCATGGGGCCTGCTGCTAAATTGCCTTCAAGGTGTTCGCTACTATTGAGTTCAGGCTCTTTGAATACGGGCTGAACATTCTCGCCTGGGCTTACAAAGCTTTGACCAATCACAATTAAATCAACCGGATTAGGCAATCCTGATATCCAGACGCCATTGGATTCCGCCTTTACTAAACTGACGGGGCTAAAGGCCACCTGGTTATCTGGTTTAACGTATTTGGCGCCTAGAATGCCTTTTTCGTTAAGGCTTAATAGTGCAGGGCTAACAAAAATGGCATGGGTTTGTGTTAAGGGAACCATGACGTCTGCTGTAACACCATCAGCCTGGCGCTCGCTAGGATTAGCAATTTCTAACTCAACCGTGAAAGTTCGCGTGGCAGGATTGGCTTGGCTTGAAACATACCGAATGCGTCCAGAGTGTACTATGTCATCCAGTGTGCGCCCTGTAGCTTGTGTGCCTGTTCTAAGGTGCGGCAAGTCTTTTTCAGCAGCATCGGCTTTGATTATGAAGGGGTTGTAATCCAGTACGCTAATGATGCCATTGCCACTTTTTAAGAAAGTTCCCAGCTCAACCTTACGCTCTTCTAAAATACCCGAGAAAGGGGCGCGAATGTGGGTAGCCGCCATTTGAACTTCAAGGAGTTTAACCTGAGCTCTTGCAGCGGCCAGCTGAGATTCACTTTGGGCTAAGCGGGTTTCATTTTGCAGTCCTTTGTTGATAAGGCTCTGATTGGCTTGGTGTTCAAGCTTCCTTTGTTTAAGCAGCGCTTTGGCTTGCAATAATTTTTGCGGTTTATCCTGAGGATCTATCTCTACGATGATTTGACCCTTCTTAACAAAATCACCTTCACGGGCTAGTAACTCAATGACCTTGCCTGATAGTTCGCTGGTGAGTGCGACTCGTCGATTTGGAGCCGTTTTGCCGTGAATAATTAGCTCCGGGGTGAGCTGTTGGGCATGGAAGCGCTCCACTTGAACGGCAAATACATCACTTTTGACCGGTTCAACCACGGCCGTATTGTTTACAAGCTCCTCCTTACCAAGCATCCCAGATAGCATCCAGATACTTAATATGGTGGTGGCGCCAATGGCAATGTAATGTCCTTTGTTCAGCTGCATGTTCATGTGTCCTTAAAGTAACCATAGGTCTCAAAGCGGATTGGAGAGATGTTCAGACTAGAAATTGAATCATTAAGCTTTGAAGCAGGGATTGTACCTCGCAGTGGCAATAAATGTGTATCAACATGTAACGATTGTTTAAATAAAAGTCAGTTTATTTCAGGCAAAAGGAAATGGTCAAATTTTGCCTTAATTCCCGTACAATGCCGGGCAATTGAATATGTGGTGTGTTGAGGATTTATGGCTGTTGTCATTTTAGATGGTGTAAGTCTCCATTATGGAGATCAGGTTTTATTAGAAAATGTGAATTTTACCATTCAAGAGAAAGATCGCTTGTGCCTAGTAGGGCGAAACGGTGCGGGTAAGTCTTCTTTGTTTAAGCTACTTCTTAAACAAAATCTGCCTGATGGTGGCGTTATTCGTGTATCAGACGGTTGTCGTATAGCGGAATTACCACAGACACTGCCTGCTGCCGATGATCGAGTGGTAATGGATGTTGTGCTAAGTGGTAAGGAGCAGGTGGGCAAATGGTTGCATGAATACCATGAATTAAGCCTTATCGCTCAAACCGATGCCGATATGAATAAGCTTGAAAGACTGCAAAACAATATAGAGGCGCAGGATGGTTGGGTATTGCAGCAAAAGGCCGATGCCATCATTGAAAAGCTCAATCTGCCAGCCGAGAAAACCATGGCTGAGCTATCTGGTGGCTGGCGTCGTCGTGTCATGCTCGCAAGGGCTCTATTGAGTGAGCCAGATCTATTGCTGTTAGATGAGCCTACTAACCACCTGGATATTCCTGCTATCGAATGGCTTGAAGGTCAGTTGGCAGATTTTCCCGGAGCTGTGTTGTTTATTACTCACGACAGGGCATTCATGGAGAGAGTAGCCAAGCAAGTAATCGACTTGGATCGAGGTAGCATTTACCGTTACAACGGCAGTGATTACGAAGGTTTAAATACGTGGCGAGAAAAGCGTCTTGAAGATGAAGAAAAAGAGAACGCATTATTTGATAAACGTTTAGTTCAAGAAGAAAAATGGATACGTCAAGGTGTGAAAGCCCGTCGTACACGTAATGAAGGGCGTGTTCGTGCACTTAAGGCCATGCGTAATGAGCGTACTGCGCGGGTAGACCGCCAGGGTAATGCCAATTTTACTATGGATGCGGCTGATAAATCTGGCAAGTTGGTGCTTGAAGCCAAGGGTATTAGTTTTGGTTTCGAAGACAAAAAAATCGTAGATAATTTTTCTGCTGTTATTCAGCGTGGTGACCGCATTGGTTTGCTAGGGGTAAATGGTTGCGGTAAGAGTACCTTGCTGCGCATGTTTTTAGATCAGCTTAAGCCCCAGTCGGGAACTATTAGGCAGGGTACTAAGATGGAAGTGGCGTATTTTGATCAGCTTCGTGCTGATCTTGATATGGAGAAAACCATTGTTGATAACATCTCGGAAGGCCGTGATTTTATTGATATTGCTGGTGGCACTAAGCATGTTTTAAGCTATTTAGGCGATTTCTTATTCTCGCCAGCACGAGCGCGCACACCACTAAAGGCTTTGTCGGGCGGCGAAGCCAGCCGCGTGATGCTGGCAAAGTTATTTAGTAAGCCTTCAAACGTATTAGTATTAGATGAGCCCACCAATGATCTGGATGTGGAAACATTAGAAATGTTGGAAAATTTATTGATGGATTATCAGGGTACGCTACTGGTGGTAAGTCACGATAGATCCTTCCTTGATAACGTGGTGACCTCATTACTTGAATTTGAAGGTAATGGGGTTATTTCTGAGCATGTGGGTGGTTACAGTGATTGGTATGGGCGTGGCCATAGATTGAAAGACGGTGAAGATATCGTTATTGATCAGGCTCAGGAGAAGGTGGTTGAGCAAAGCACTCAGGCTGGCTCGGCTCCTAATAAGTCTGCCAAGAAGCTCAGTTATAAATTGCAGCGTGAGCTAGATGGTCTTCCCGCTGAAATAGAGAAGCTAGAAGGTATACTAGAGGCCCTTCAGGGTAAGGTTGCGGCAGCAGATTTTTACTCCCAGGACAATGACAAGGTAACCGAAACTTTAGCCATGGTTGATCAGGCTCAAGCCGAACTGGATGCCGTAGAAGAGCGTTGGTTGGAACTTGAAGCTATGCTGGATGAGGGTTAGTCATGACCACGTTTATTATTGTCATTCTGGCGGTTTTATCAGTGGTTGGCAGTGTGGTTTGGGTTCGCCCCAGTCATCGTGATGTGAAATTGGCAAAGTGGCGTCAGCAAGCCCGAGTATCTGGGCTGCAGGTTAAGCTTGAAGGTTTACAAGCCGAGCCTAAAGAAAGTGGCATTCGCGAAGATGTAACGGGTGCCAGTTATACCTTGTTCCTTCCAAAAGCGTTGAAAGGCGATGAGCTAACTTGGGCAGTTGTTAAAGCAGATGGTTGGCTAAAGGATGGCTTGCCTCAAGAGTGGAGCTGGTATTTAAAGGAGACCCCTTTGGATTTATCAAAATTGTGTGCCTTAATAGAATCTTCGCCCATACCTATATATGCCATCGAAAGAACCCCAAACTCAAGTCGTATAATTTGGGGGGAAGAGGGGATTGAGTTTGATGCGCCTCAACTAAATGAGTTTTTACAAAAAGTTCAGGCTATCTCTTAGCCTGAACTTGCTAATTATAGTGATCACCTATGGCTGTAAGGCTTTTGGTGATTCGCTCTGCGTAGGAATTTACAATGAAAGGAACTGTGTTTTCATTGTAGTTTGTCACCGATTTTTCAATAAAAGCCCACTTTACGCTTAATTGATCGATATTTTTATCGATTGCCCTAGTAGTTTTAGGGGCTTTCTTAAGTCTATTTAACAGGTTGTTAAAGACCTTTACTTGCTTACCCATACCTCCGTCATTGATAACGTGAACCTTGCTTGCCACAACTAGGCCAGAACCATTGGCGCTGCGGGCCGTGTATTCGGCTGTAATTTTTTGAATGATAACCGCCATTTTTCGAGAGTATTGAGTCCACTTACTGACAGATGTGGGGTGGCTGGTTTGAAGCTCTTCATAGCTTTGGCCAAGCTTTGTGCTTAATTCGATTGCCTTTCCTTCCAGCTTACTAACCAGGTGGGCATTGGCGTAGCCCTGCGTGATAATGTCTGTGCGGTTGGTTATGATTAATTCTTTGTAGTATTGCCAGCCGCTTGCAATGTTGGCTAGCTCAGCGGTGTTTGTATTTGGGTTTTCTAGGGTAAGCCCTTTAAGGGATGCATCAAATTGTTTTATGCCCGTATCCATGGCGCGACTGTAGCGTGAATCTCCATCTAACCCACTGAACATATAGTAGTCAGCCAATATCGCCAAAGAGGTGGTTTGCATTTTATGGAGGCTCTTAAGGGTTTCACCCGTGCTGGCCGAGGCCGGGGTGATGACAATGCAAAAGCCTAGGGTTAATAAGCTAAATATCTGTCTGGGACGTATAGCCATAGTGGTGAATTCCATTTTTATTATTTTGTGAGCTGCTTAATAGTTTCTATAAATTATTTGTGTATTTGAAGCCTGTATTTTAAATAATTGGTGAGATTGGCTCTTTTTTACTAATGAAGCGCTAAGTAATGAGGAGGTAGTGGTACGAATGATCGAAAAGGTGAGGGGGAATTTTAATAGAGTGGGGAAGGGTCGGCTTTCATGCAGAGAGTGACCCGTCAGGTGGAACGGAGTTTAGCCCTGGGTATTGGCGTAATGATTACCTATGGCTTCAAGGTTTTTATTGATGCGATCGCCATATGAATTAACAATAAACGGAACTGAATTCTGATTGTAATTGGTGACGGACTTGGCGATGAATGACCACTTAATGCCCACTTGGTCAATGCTCTTAAAGATAGCCTTGTCATTGTTTGGGGCTGTCTTAAGTTTTGTTAGAAGCTTGTCAAACCTTTTAGCTTGGTGATCCATACCTTCACCATTAATTTGAATGGTCATGATCTGACCCATGCTTGAGGTGCCTCTGGCGGCATATTCGGCTGTAATCGTGCCGATGATAAGGCCCATGTCGCGTGTTATTTGTGTCCATTTGCTCGTGGAGTAACCACTGCTGCTTTGCAAATTGGCATAGGCCTGAGCAAGGCTCTCGTTTAGCTCGATAGCCTTGGTGCCCAGTTGCCCAACCAGTCTGGCGTTGGCATATCCTTGTGAAAGAAAGTCAGTTTGATTGGTCTCTATAAGCTCACGATAAGACTTCCAGTTGTTTGTCATCTCGGT
>ERZ1027231.152-NODE-152-length-35296-cov-21.704691_pt1 | contig 35296 bp, 31 predicted proteins | sample MGYA00520866_ERZ1027231 | MGnify/ENA primary metagenome ERZ1027231 (study PRJEB33311, sample SAMEA4378411) | marine metagenome | biome: Marine biome; feature: Fjord; material: Water | collected 2014-07-20T08:00:00Z/2014-07-... | depth 75 m ...
GAATGGTCGCAGTTTCTTCGGAAATGACAGGACCCGGCTTATATAGTGTTATCTCTTCAAATTAAACCCGCAGCTTTGCAAAAAACAGCGGGTTTTTGCGTACAGGGATGTACGTACTCTGGTTGTGTCGGGAACAAATACCAGAGTTTGCCCAGACGGTAATGCTCTAATTATGGGGCGGCGGTATCGCTTAGATATAACCACAGGTTATAAAAAACATTGCTTTAAAAAAGGTGGCGGACAATAATATTTGGCCATATTTTATGGCCTCACAAGGATGTATATTTTGAATAAAAGCGTATTTTCATTCACTTTTTTGGCGCTCATTTCAGCAGCTAGTTACGCAGATAGCTTCCAGTCTTCAGCTAGTTTTTCATATGCAGATTTTGATAATCGGTATTCCGACGGAAGTAGTGCAGCAATTGGCTTAACGGTTTACGCCGAGGAAGTGTCGATATCTAAAGGGCCGTTGGCATTAGCTGGTTTTTTAAATAAAGCATCCGGCGTTTCAGCCAGCTTTACCTCTTCTGAGTATTCAGGTGACTTTGGTAGTAGTGACTCTGAAGATTACCGTTTTTCAGGTAGTGCTGTTACTCATCAAGGGCTGATATTGGGAGGTGGTTATAATAAGTCTGTTGATGAAGGTCAGGATGATTACACTAGTTACCTGGTGAGGGTTGGGGCTTATCTGGATGATGTTACAACTGCTACTTTTTCATATTCGGATGATGATGATTTTGATGGTGGTGCATACTCCTTTAATGCATTTAGGTTGTCTGAATTAAATTCTGGTAAGAAATTAGGTTATGGCCTAAATATGGGTTACCTCGATGTTGATGAATTTAATTTAAGTATCAATATGAATGCTACCTATTACATTAATAACCGGTTAGGGATTACAGGTTTGTTGGGTTATAGCCACAGGGACTTTAAAGGTGGGAAGTCTGCGAGCGCGGGTCTTCAGATGGGTTACTTTATACGTTCCGATATCAATTTGTCGGCAGGTTTCCACGTTGCTGAAAGTGGCTTAGATATTAGTGGCTCAAGTACAAGTAATGTGGTGGCAGCTAGTATAACGACTCGCTTTTAAAGATTAGTTGATATAATTCCATCTGTATAATTTTCTAACATAGATGCCTGCTCCGGTAGGCATCTGCTTTCTCCTCCTTCTTTTCCTCGCTTTTAATAGTTATGCACAAATAGTCTAAGCCTAATAACACCTGTCTATCACAGTGGCTGGGCTAATGCCTCAATTGTCCACTTCTAAACTTGCAAACCAAGACTTCTGTTTCTATAGTGTGTAAAAGTGAGGGTTTGTGGGTAAAAGTGGGTTGTAGTGGGCTTTCTGATGAAAACTTGGCTTTTAAAGCTAACATAGGTGATGAAAATCATGTTTCGGGGTGTGCACAATATTATTTTGGATGCAAAAGGCCGTATGGCCGTACCCGCCCGCTACCGTCAATTGTTGCGAGAGAGCAACGATGGCGCTCTAGTTGTAACGATTGATACAGAAGAAGCTTGTTTACTGGTATACCCGTTAAATGAATGGGAGCCCATTCAAGCCAAATTAGAAGCTCTGCCTAGTTTTAATCCTGCCGCACGTCGAATTCAGCGTTTAATTATTGGTCATGCCACAGATCTCGAGCTAGATGCCAATGGTCGTATGTTATTGCCTGCGCCATTACGTGAGTATGCGGGCCTTAAAAAGAAAATGGTGATGATGGGGCAAGGTAATAAGTTTGAGTTGTGGGATGAAGATCATTGGGATGAGCGGCGCCAAAGTTATTTGGCAGATATTCGCGAGGAAGGTCAGATGCCTGAAGAGCTAATGAATTTCTCCCTTTAATTTATTCGGTTGTATTTAAGTGTTTATGGGTATGTTTGGCTCTGTACGCGCTATAATGGCTGATTTTTACTTAGCCATAACAAGATTCAGTGGAAACCTTTTTTATGAGTGAACACATAACGGTATTGCTACACGAAGCAGTGGACGCACTGGTTCAGGATGCTGATGGCTTATACCTAGATTGCACCTTTGGCCGCGGTGGGCACAGTCGTCTTATTTTGGAAAAACTATCCGAAAATGGTCGCTTAATTGGCATCGACAAAGATCCAAGAGCCATTGCCACAGGTGAAGAGTTACAAGTAGCCGATAGTCGCTTTCAAATATGCCATGGGTCCTTTGCGGATATGTCGCAATGGATCAGTGACCACAGTAACGGCAAGCCGGTGGCGGGTATTTTAATGGATTTAGGTGTGAGCAGTCCTCAGCTTGATGAAGCTGAGCGCGGTTTCAGTTTTATGAAAGACGGCCCTCTTGATATGCGAATGGATACGAGTTCAGGCTTAACTGCTCGAGAATGGATAGCAAACGCAAAAGAAGAAGAAATTGCCGATGTGTTTTACCAGTTTGGCGAAGAGCGCTGCAGTCGTCGTTTAGCAAAAGCCATTGTGATGCGCCGAGAAATAGAGCCGTTTGAGGGCACGTTAGATTTAGCTGCCGTTATTAAAGAAGCACATCCTAAGTGGGAAAAGAATAAGCATCCTGCCACAAGGGCTTTCCAAGGTATTCGGATTTTTTTGAACAATGAGCTAGGAGATCTTGAGAGTGGTTTGCAGTCAGCGTTTGAGCGTTTAGATAAATCTGGCCGTTTGGTGGTGATCAGCTTTCATTCCCTAGAGGATCGAATGGTGAAACGCTTTATTCGTTTTAAAGAGAAGGGTCCTCAATTACCACCGGAAATTCCATTTATGGATAAGGATTTTCCTAAAGAACTTAAGCATATTGGTAAAGCGGTTAAAGCTAGTAAAGAAGAAGTAGAGGTTAATGTTCGATCACGCAGCGCTATTATGCGTATAGCTGAAAAGCTGCTTTAAGTTTGAATATTTAATGAGGTTTTCGCTTAGTAAGTTTGTTGCTGTTTTCTTAATGATTTGTGCGGTATTGGTTGTGTATTGCAGTTTTAGTAATCGGCAATTGGCTCATGAGTGGCAAGAATTGGGGCAGACTCATACACAGTTGCAAGAAGAATATGGACGCTTAATGCTTGAATACAGCACTTTAGCTGCCCCTAGCCGAGTTGAAGAAATGGCTCGGCAAAAGCTAAATATGCTTTTTCCGAATAAAGGTAATACCCGTGTGATTCAATTGAACGGTTATTAAGTAATAGTTTAAATAAACATACAGCTCATAATAAATAAAATTCAGGTTGTTTGAATAATGTCCACCAAAAACCAATATGAAAATAACGCAAGTAGCTGGCGGCATTACACTGTAATGCTGTTGGGCTTGTCGTTGTTTGCATTATTGTTGGTGCGCTTAACTCAATTACAAGTATTGCAAACTGACTTCCTGAAAGGGGAAAGTGACAGGCGCAGTGTGCGAGATCACAAGATACATGCATTTCGCGGTATGGTGGTTGATCGAAATGGTGAGCCGCTTGCGGTAAGCACCCCGGTAAAAAGTATCTGGCTTAACCCTAAGCAAATTATTAAAGATGAAATAAATATATCTCCATTAGCTCAGTTCTTAAATATTACTGAGCGTCAGTTAAAAAATAAAGTTGTGAAGAACAAACATAAAGAATTCATTTATTTACAGCGTCATATGAGCCCGCTACTTGCTAATGAAATAGAGGCGTTAAATATTCCTGGAGTTGGCTTACAACAAGAGTCAAAGCGTTTTTATCCTGCGGCCGAAGTTACCAGTCATGTGGTGGGGTTTACTAATATCGATGAAAAGGGAATTGAAGGTGTTGAGTTAGCCTTTGATGAATGGCTACAAGGAAAACCAGGCAAGGGGAGAATGGTAAAGGATCGTTTGGGCCGCTTGGTGAAAGATCTTGGTGTAGTGACCCCGGCTTTACCTGGTAATGAGCTTATGCTCAGTATCGATTTACGATTGCAGTATCAAGCCTACCGAGAACTGAAAGCGTCGGTGCAGCAACATGGTGCTAAAGCCGGTTCGCTGATTATGGTTGATGTAAAAAGTGGCGAGATTTTAGCTTTAGTAAATCAACCAGCCTTTAACCCTAACAATCGCTCACATCTAAATGTAGATGCGGTGCGTAATCGCACCGTGACTGATATTTTTGAACCCGGCTCGACCGTTAAGCCATTTACTGTGGCGGCAGCGCTCATGGCTGGTCAAATCACCCCAAAAACAATTGTAAATACTCATCCTGGCTATTTGCGCATCGGTAATAAAACCATTCGCGATCATCGAGATTACGGTGAATTGGATATTGCCGGAATTCTCACTAAATCCAGTAACGTAGGTGTAAGCAAGATTGCATTAGAATTGGGCGGTGAAAATATTTGGCGCCTTTATCAAAATGTAGGTTTGGGTAAGCCGGTAGGGCTTGGTTTACCAGGTGAGCATGGTGGTAAGGTGGCTACAAATAATTGGAATAAACTTCAAAGCGCTACTTTGGCTTATGGTTATGGCTTGGCTGTGACACCGTTACAACTGGCGCAAGCTTACCAGGTGCTAGCTAATAACGGGGTGAAGCAACCTTTAAGTTTAATTCATAAAACTATTGAGCCTGGTCAGCAGGTGCTACCCAGTGAGGTAGCTGGTCAGGTGTTAACCATGCTACAGGGCGTCGTGGCAGAAAAGGGAACAGCTCGTAGAGCAAAGGTTGAAGGTTACAGGGTGTTGGGTAAAACGGGCACTGTTCATAAAGTTGGAAATAAAGGTTATGAAGATGACCATTACCTTTCATTGTTTGCAGGTATTGCACCGGCTACAAACCCCAAAATAGTCACTATTGTAGTTGTGGATGACCCTGCAGGGCGTGAATATTACGGTGGTGAAGTGGCAGCTCCTATTTTTTCTCGAGTCACGCAAGCTAGTCTGCGGCTGTTGAATGTGGCGCCTACTGAAATAGATAGTAATTCGGTAGTGGGAGGTATCTTGTGATCGTAATTAACCAAAATGCTAAAACTTTTTTTAAGAGCTGGTTAGCCGACCTACCTGAATTTATAGATAGAATTGAGATTAAAAACCTTTGTTTTGATTCTAGAGATGTTAAACCTGGTGATGTTTTTGTAGCTATGCCCTCCGTTGCTGGAAATGAAGCGCAATATATAAAAACGGCGTTAGAAAGTGGCGCATCAATAATTTTAGCTGAAAAGCGTTATACCGATGAGATGGTAGGGTGTTCGCTAATTATTCCACGTTTGCCTGAGTGGGTTGGTCAGGTTTTACATGAAATTTTAGGGCGAGCGTGTGAAAAAATGAATGTCATTGGTATTACAGGTACCAATGGCAAGTCATCCATTAGTTTTTATTTGGCGCAGTTATTAAATGAATTGAACAACCCCTGTGCGGTGATGGGTACTTTGGGTTATGGGGATTGGCAAGCGCTCACTGAAACGGGTATGACCACATTACCTGTGGATAAATTACATCAGGTTCTAACTGAATTAAGTGAGCAGCATCAGGCCATTGCCATGGAGGTTTCTAGTCACGGTTTGGAACAGGGGCGATTGGCAGGTGTACAGTTCCAAGCGGCTATTTACAGTAACTTAAGCCGAGATCATTTGGATTACCATGGCACCATGAAAGCTTATGGCGCCGCTAAAGCTAGGTTGTTTCAGTGGCCGTCTTTGGAGTTTGCGATTATTAATTGTGATGATGAATTCAGCGAGCAATTAATTAAGCAAACAAGTTGTGAAAAAATAATTCGTTATGGCCAGAGTCAATCGGCAGATTTAAAATTTGATGTAACTGAAATACACAATAACGGAATGACGGTTTGTTTTACTTGGCTTGGCCAAGAACAGGATGTGGAGTTGCCTTTATATGGGGAATTTAATGCTTATAACGTAGCGGCATCTTTAGCGTGTGTATTGCAAATGGGCTTTGGTTTTAAAGAATCTATCCTCGCTCTTAGTAAGGTTAAGCCGGTTCCAGGCCGAATGCAGAAAATCAAATCAAATAAGCAGCAACCATTAGTGCTGGTGGATTACGCTCATACGCCCGATGCTTTGCAGCAGGCATTGCTGGCGGTAAAACGACACAGTCAGGGTAAGGTTCACCTTGTGGTGGGCTGTGGCGGCGACAGAGATCAAGGAAAGCGTGCATTAATGGGGGCTATTGCGCTGAAGTACGCAGATAAAATAGTGTTTACCAGCGATAATCCACGCACCGAAGCGGCCAGCAAAATTTGTTTAGACATGACAGTGGGGTTAGAGCCTGCACTTTATTCGATAGAGTTAGATCGTAGTAAGGCCATTGCAAGCTCCGTATTGGAAGCGAATGAAAATGACCTTGTGCTTATCGCGGGTAAAGGTCATGAAAACTACCAGGAAATTAATGGTCAGCGTTTTTATTTTAGCGATGAGTCAGTTGCCCAAGAGGCATTGTTGTTGGGGAATAAAGCATGATAGGTACAGTTCGATTAGCTGAAGTAGCGGAATTTCTTGCGGCTAAACACAGAGGCGCCAATGTGCCTTTTCAATTTGTAAGCACAGATACTCGTACCCTTCAGCCGGGGGATTTATTTGTAGCCTTGGTAGGAGATCGCTTTGACGGTCATGAATATATTGACCTAGCCATTGAAAAAGGTGCTTGCGCGGTTGTCATAAGTAAAGCGATCGAAACCAGTGTGCCCTTTCTGCAGGTTAAAGATACAACTAAGGCGCTGGGTCGTTTGGCATTATTCAACCGTGAAAAATTTAATAAAGAGGTGGTTGCTGTAACTGGAAGCAGTGGTAAAACAACAGTGAAAGGCATGATGGCCACTTTATTACGTCAGCAAAATGAAGTGCTGGTCACCCGTGGGAATTTCAATAACCACATTGGTGCACCACTTACATTGCTGCGACTTAATCACACCTACGATTATGCAATGCTCGAGTTAGGTGCCAGCAGTGAAGGCGAAATTGACTACATTGCTAATTTAGCAAAACCTACCGTTGCCATTATTACTAATGCCGATTCGGCTCACCTAGAAGGGTTTGGTGACCTGGATACCATCGTTCGTACCAAGGGGGAAATAATTGGGGCTTTGCCTGAAAATGGTACTGCGATTTTAAATTTCGATAGTCCATATTTCTCTCAATGGTTAGAGATGGCAGGAGAGCGCCGCGTTATTAGTTTTGGTACAAGTGATAAAGCTGAAGTTTATGCAACTGATATAGAGGTGGATCCTATTGGTTGCTGCCAATTTAACCTGCATGTGGCTGACGAGTCTGTGCCGGTGCATTTGCATATTTTAGGTAAGCATAATGTATCTAATGCGCTCTCTTGTGCCGCAGCATGTGTCGCATTAAAAATGCCTTTGGCTCTCATAGTATCTGGATTACAGGAGTTTCAAGGTGTTGAGGGACGCTTGATTGAAAAAAAAGGCCTGCAGGAAAGTACTGTTATTGATGATACCTACAATGCCAATCCAGCCTCTGTACGCGCGGCATTAGATGTACTGGCCAGTCGCTCTGGGCATAGGATTTTCGTCATGGGTGACATGGCTGAATTAGGCGTTGAAACTCAGTTGGCTCATGCTGAAATGGGTGTTTATGCGCGAAAAGTTAATATAGATGAGTTTTTTGCCATAGGTGAATTTAGTCGAGGTGCAGCTGATTCATTTGGCGAGGGTGCTCATTGGTTTGCCAGTAACGACAGCTTATTGCGATTTTTAAATAGAAAGCTAAACAAAAATACCACCGTATTAGTGAAGGGGTCACGTAGTGCAAAAATGGATCGAGTGGTGGTGGCTATTACAAAAAATGAATTAAAAGAACAAGAAACGGGAATATAAAAAATGTTGCTTTGGTTAGGTGAATATCTACAGCAGTTTCATTCGGGTTTTGCTGTACTAAATTATCTGTCGTTGCGGGCAATATTAGCCACCATTACGGCTTTATTGATTGCTTTATGGTTTGGTCCTTACCTTATTCGTAAGTTGCAGAGCAAGCAAATAGGGCAATCGGTAAGAGATGACGGACCGAAATCTCACTTGAGCAAAGCTGGTACGCCTACTATGGGCGGAATCCTAATATTATTGGCCATTGCTATCAGTACCTTGCTGTGGGGGGATCTAGGTAATCACTATGTATGGGTAGTCTTATTGGTCACGCTTTCCACGGGCGCGGTGGGTTTTGTTGATGACTACCGTAAAGTGGTGCAAAAAAATTCCCGAGGTCTACCTGGTCGTTGGAAATACTTTTGGCAAAGTGTCATTGCAGTCATTGCATCGGTATTTTTATATGTAACTGCAGCTGGTCCTGCAGAGACAACGTTAATCGTTCCTTTCTTTAAAGATGTAGTAATTGAACTAGGTCTGTTTTATGTAGTGTTGTCTTACTTTGTAATCGTGGGTACTAGTAATGCGGTTAACCTAACCGATGGTTTAGATGGTCTTGCTATTCTTCCCACCGTTATGGTGGGCGGTGCTTTGGGGTTGTGTGCCTATCTAGTAGGTAACGTAAATTTCTCTGAATATTTGTTTTTACCCTACATAGAAAATGTTGGTGAGATGGTTATCTTTTGCGGAGCTCTTATGGGAGCAGGTATCGGGTTTTTATGGTTTAACACTTACCCTGCTCAGGTATTTATGGGGGATGTGGGCTCATTGGCATTAGGTGCTGCTTTAGGGGTGTTGGCTGTTATTGTGCGTCAGGAGATTTTATTGTTCATTATGGGCGGAATCTTTGTTGCAGAAACGGTGAGTGTAATACTACAAGTGGCTTCGTTTAAAATGACAGGAAAACGTATTTTTCGCATGGCGCCGCTGCACCATCATTTTGAATTAAAAGGCTGGCCAGAGCCGCGCGTAATTGTGCGCTTTTGGATTATTACCTTGTTCTTGGTATTGCTAGGTTTAGCAACCCTTAAAATTCGATAGTCATTTTTGTTAAAGGCAGAACTTAAAGCGTGAGTATTATCACTACGGATCAGCAGAAAATTGTCATTGGACTGGGTAAGACCGGTTATTCAGTGGTGGCTTTTTTTGCAAAAAAAGGCATCTCTGTTGTGGTGATGGATACTCGTGAAGAGCCTCCTTTTGCCGAAGCTGTACGCCAAAATTATCCACAGGTAAAAATGTTACTGGGTGGATTGGATGAAAGTATTTTATGCGCAGCTGGGCAGATTGTTTTAAGCCCTGGTTTGCCATTGTCGACACCTGAGATTCAAGCAGCAATTAACAACAAGGTGGAGGTTGTAGGGGATATTCAAATTTTTTCCAATTATGCCAAATCTCCTGTTGTTGCGATTACAGGGTCTAATGCGAAAAGTACCGTAACCACTCTGGTGGGCGAAATGGCAAAAAATGCCGGGCTAATAGTGGCGATTGGAGGGAATTTAGGGACTCCGGCATTAGATTTAATAGAGGATGATGTTGAGCTTTACGTTATGGAGTTAAGCAGTTTCCAGTTAGAAACAACACCTTCATTAATGGCTAGCGTGGCCACAGTTTTAAATGTCAGCCCAGATCACTTGGATCGATACGATAGTTACCTGCATTATCATCAGGCTAAACACAAGATTTTTAATGGTTGTAAAAGCGTAGTGGTTAACCGAGATGATGCCCTTTCTGCCCCTATGATTAAATCAGGAGTACCTCATGTGTCATTTGGTTTGGGTAAGCCGGATTTAAACCAGTTTGGCATTTTAGAGCAAGACACAGTTGCTTATCTGGCTAAATTTAATCAACCTTTATTAAATGTAAATGAGCTTAAAATTAAGGGCTCGCATAATAGAAGTAATGCATTATCAGCTTTAGCACTGGGTGAGGCGGTGGGATTAAGCATGGAGTCCATGCTTAATTCCTTGAAAGACTTTCCAGGCTTGGAACATAGATGCCAGTGGGTCGGAGATCATGCTGGCGTTGAATATTTTAATGATTCTAAAGGCACTAACGTTGGGGCAAGTGTTGCTGCGATGGAAGGTTTGGGCCCAGAGGTTCAGGGTGAAATAGTGTTGATGGCTGGCGGAGTAGGTAAAGGGGCTGATTTTTCCTTTATGCAAAAGGCCGTTAGTCAGTATGTGAAAACATTAGTGCTTTATGGTGAAGATAAAAATCTTTTAGCTCAATCACTTGAAGGCAATGCAGAGATTCTGCTGGCCGAATCATTTCAAGATGCTTTTCAATTAGCCACAAGCAATGCCAAAAATGGTGATGCGGTTTTATTGTCCCCAGCCTGCGCCAGCTTTGACATGTTTAATAGCTTTGAGCATAGAGGTGAAGCTTTTAAGCTTCTGGTGGAGGCGCTATGAGTTCGGCCACTCGTATTGCTAAGTCTGAGCCATTTTGGCAGGGCATTGATCTTAAAGAAAAAATCCAAATAGATCGAAGCCTTTTGATTGCTGTTGTCATGATTGCTTCCTTGGGATGGTTGATGGTGACTTCGGCCAGTATGGATTGGTCGCAGCGAAATTTTGGCAATATTTTTTACGTTAGCATTCGTCATGGAATATTTTTATGTTTGGGTGTAGCGGTGAGTTGGTTTGTATTAAGAATACCGTTATCGCTATGGCGAACCTTTAGTGGCTTATTGGTTGTAGTTTCATTGGCATTGTTAATACTAGTGCTTATTCCTGGGATAGGCCGGGAAATTAATGGCAGTATGCGCTGGTTATCCTTGGGGATAATGAATGCTCAGCCCAGTGAGTTTGCCAAACTAGCCACCATTATTTATATGGCCAGTTATCTCGATCGTCGCCGGGAGGAGGTGCAATCTAAATGGTCTGGTTTTATTAAACCCTTGTTCGTACTTTCTTTATTGGCTGTATTGCTATTGCTAGAACCTGATTTCGGTTCAGTTGTCGTACTGATGTTGGCAACTCTTGGATTGTTGTTTTTAGGCGGTGTAAAGGCTGGCCAGTTTATATTAACAACAGTAGTGGTGTTATCTGCCTCTGTGGTTATTTTATTGAGTTCACCTTATCGATTAAAGCGATTAACCGGTTATTGGGAACCCTGGACAGAGGAAAATGTATATGGCAGTGGCTACCAGTTAACTCAAAGTTTAATTGCTTTTGGTCGAGGGGAGTTCTCTGGAGTTGGTCTGGGAAATAGCATTCAAAAATTGTTTTATCTACCTGAAGCCCATACCGATTTTGTATTCGCTATTTGGGCTGAAGAAACCGGATTGCTTGGCAGTGTCATTATTTTAAGTTTATTCATATATGTTTTTCTAAGAGCGATGGCACTGGGTCGTAGGGCGTTTCAGCAGGGCCAGTTTTTTGCAGCTTACATAGCCTATGGGCTTTCGTTGCTCATCGGTTTTCAAGCCTTTATTAATTTAGGGGTTAATGTCGGGTTGTTACCAACCAAAGGCTTAACGCTGCCATTTGTGAGCTATGGTGGATCAAGTTTACTTATTTGTTTTATTTCACTGGCCTTGTTACTTAGGGTGCACCATGAGATGGAGGTGATTAATGGTAAGCGCTAACCTGCTATTGAATTGCCTAATGGCTCCAAGTTGCGCACTTAAAAAGGAAATTGAGCGATGAAAAAAAATACAGTGCTCATAATGGCCGGTGGAACCGGTGGTCACGTTATTCCTGCGTTAAGTGTCGCTCGTCAGTTAAAAAATAAGGGGTACCAGATCCACTGGCTTGGCAGTATTAAAGGAATTGAAAATGAGTTGGTGGTGGATGCGGGTCACCAGCTGCACCGAATATCCATTTCAGGTTTAAGAGGCAATGGCATTTTGAAGTTATTGCTAGCTCCTTTTCAATTAATTAAGGCGCTATGGCAAACCTTCAGAGTGTATCGGCAAGTGAAGCCGATGATGGCGCTTGGTATGGGCGGCTTTGCCTCTGGTCCAGGGGGGCTTATGGCGAAGCTGCTACGAGTACCCTTGGTAATACATGAACAAAATGCTATTCCCGGGATGACCAATAAAATACTCAGTGGTGGGGCAAATACCCTATTACAAGCTTTTGATCATACCTTTAGTGCTCGCAAAAAATTGCACTTGGTGGGGAACCCTGTGCGTAGCAGTATCGTGGACATTTCTGCGCCGTCACAAAGGTTAAGCGGTAGAAATGGTCCTTTGAATGTATTGGTAGTTGGGGGCAGTTTAGGTGCCGTGGCGATTAATAATGTCATGATTCAAACCATGGCTTCACAAGCTTCAAATATTAACCTCTGGCATCAAGCAGGCGCCCGAAATTACGATGAAGTTAAGCAAGGTTATATAGACGCTAACGTGGACAAGGTTAAAGTTAGTGCATTTATTGCCAATATGAGTGAAGCATTTTCTTGGGCTGATATATTGATATGTCGTTCTGGAGCGCTAACGGTATCTGAGCTAATGGCCGCGGGTGTCGCTTCTATATTGGTGCCTTATCCACATGCGGTGGACGATCATCAAACCGCTAATGGAAAAATATTAGTGGATGCTGGTGCCGCAATTTTAATTCCCCAGAATTTATTTTCAGTTGAAAGCTTGCAACAAGAGCTGATTAAACTGGAACAAGATAGAAATATTATTTTGCAGATGTCGAATGCCGCAAGAGAACTTGCGAAGCCAGATTCGGCAAAAGTTGTAGCCAATTATTGTGTCGAGGTTATCCATGGCTGATGAAAATTTAGCAGTACAGCGTTGGGATATTCCTGAAATGCGTAGGATTCACCGTATACATTTTATTGGTATAGGCGGTGTAGGAATGTGCGGTATTGCAGAGGTTCTGTTAAACCAGGGTTACAAAATCTCAGGTTCTGACTTGCGCCAATCAGCAGCCACAGATCGCTTGCAATCATTGGGAGCAGACATCTTTCTTGGGCACATTGAGGATAATGTAAAAACCGCTGATGTAATTGTTGTTTCTACTGCAATTAATAAGGCCAACCCTGAAATTCAATACGCCATAGAAAATCGAATTCCTATTGTACGCCGAGCTGAAATGCTGGCTGAATTAATGCGCTATCGCCATGGTATCGCCATCGCTGGAACCCATGGGAAAACCACCACCACCAGTTTGGTAGCATCAATTTTGGCTGAAGGTGATAAAGACCCTACTTATGTAATTGGAGGGCGCCTTACCAGTGCCGGTACAAATGCCAAGTTGGGAGGCAGCCGTTACCTTGTGGCTGAAGCGGATGAATCTGATGCTTCTTTTTTACATTTGCAACCCATGGTTTCTGTTATTACCAATATTGAAGCGGATCATATGGATACTTATGGTGGCGACTTTAATGTATTGAAAAAAACTTTTATCGAGTTTTTACATAACTTGCCGTTTTACGGTTTGGCTGTGTTATGTATTGATGACGAAACTATCAAAGAAATTTTGCCAGAAGTTAATCGTCCAGTATTAACATATGGCTTTGATAAGAGCGCTGACTTTCATGCCATTAACGTAATTCAGAATGGATTGATTACTTCTTTTACGGCTAAGCGTCCTGCCGGGAAAAAAGACCTGCATGTAAAGTTACGCATGCCTGGCCGTCATAATGTATTGAATGCGTTAGCGGCTATAGCGGTTGCTAGTGATGAGGATATTTCTGATGAAGCCATCACCAAGGCCTTGGAAAAGTTTCAAGGTGTTGGGCGTCGCTTTCAGGTGTGTGGTGAATTCCCTTATAAGGGTGACCAAGTGATGCTGGTGGATGACTACGGGCACCACCCCACTGAATTGGATGTGACCATTCAAGCTATTCGTAAAGGCTGGCCTGATAAGCGTTTAGTGATGTTATTTCAGCCCCATCGTTATAGTCGTACTCGTGATTTATATGAAGATTTTGTAAGAGTATTAAGCGAAGTGGATGTACTGGTATTGCTGGACGTTTATCCTGCCGGAGAAGCTGAAGTGCCTGGTGCTGACGGTCGATCCTTGTGTCGCAGTATTCGTCAACGGGGGCGAGTAGATCCTATTTTTGTTGAGCGCGGTGGTGATGTAAAACCCATCTTAAAAGACATTCTTCAGCCAGGGGATTTATTGTTGACTCAGGGTGCAGGTGATGTCGGAAACTTGGCCATGCAGTTAGCTCAGCAACTACCTGAAGTGCTAGGTTCTCAAGATGACTAGTATGCAAAGTTCAGTTATCGGAAAAGTAGCTGTATTGCTTGGAGGCAATAGTGCTGAGCGAGAAGTGTCTCTTAGTAGTGGTGAAGCTGTTTACCGTGCGCTAATTGCTCAGGGTATTGATGCTGTTAAGGTTGACCCCAAGTTTGACCTTATTAAACAGTTAAATGAGCACCAGGTGGATATCGCTTTTATTGCACTGCACGGTGTCGGCGGCGAAGATGGAACGATACAAGGGCTGCTAGAGTTTTATGGCTTGCCTTATACCGGCAGTGGGGTTAAATCCAGTGCTATTTGTATGGATAAATGGCGGACAAAATTAATTTGGCAGTCGTTGGGTTTACCTACGCCTAAATATATTCAAGCAGGAAGTGTTGAACAGCTAGTTGAGTTCAGCCAGCAAGTGGGTTTGCCTCTAATGGTAAAACCTTCGTTGGAAGGATCAAGTATTGGTATTTCAAAGGTTACTCTTAATGAAGACTTAGCTGATGCATTTGAATCAGCTCAAGCCACAGATTCACCTGTTCTTGCTGAGCAGTTCATAACTGGGAGAGAGTTTACGGTAGCGATATTGGGTGATAAGGCGTTACCGGCAATTCAACTTAAGCCAGCAAATGACTTTTATGATTATGATGCCAAGTATATTCAAGACGATACTGAATATTTATTGCCATGTGGTTTATCTAAAGAAAAAGAACTCGAATTACAGGTGTTAGCCTTATCTGCTTATGACGCGCTTGATTGTAAAGGATGGGGTCGAGTTGACTTTATGCAGGATGAGTCTGAAAAGTTTTGGTTAATTGAGGTGAATACGGTTCCCGGTATGACCGACCACAGCCTAGTGCCTATGGCTGCTAAGGCGGCAGGCATAGATTTTGAGCACTTAGTTATAGATATTCTAAATGCCAAATTAAGTGAGGTAGCTGGTTAACAATGAAAGCAAAAGGGGCTGTTCGTAATAAGGTTAAAAAAAATCGTATAATTGGTGCAAACTGGGTGAGTTATTTAAAACCAGTTTCAATTGTTATTACGCTCATTTGTGTTGTGTTATCAGTGGCTCTTTTGTTGGCGCAGTTAATTAACAAAGATGTAAACCAACTTGAGATAGAAGCAACTTTTGCTCATGTGAGTGAAGACGATATTCGTACTCAATTGCAGGGTGTGTTTCCAGATGGATTTGCCTATCTGGATGTTTCAAAGGTGAATGAGCGCTTGATTGAGCTGCCCATGATCTCAAGTGTACAGGTTGAGAAAATTTGGCCTGATACCTTGAAGGTATCGGTGCAAGAAGAAAAACCTGTAGCTATCTGGAACGGTTCCAGCATGGTTAGTCAGCAAGGTGAAATATTGCCATTGGCGTTGGCGCAATTACAGTTACCTGAGCTTCAAGGAAGTGAAGGTGATAGCCGGCTGGTGATGCAACATTTTCAATTGTTTAACCGCTGGGGTAAACGGCATCAATTGAATTTGATATCACTAAACAGCACAGCCTCTGGCTGGCAGTTAATATATAAGAATAATTTACAGATTTGGCTGGATAATGCGCAGGCTATGCATGGCTTGCAGCAATTAGAAAGCGTATTGCAACAGTTTCAACTTGAGCGTATTCAACGTATTGATATGCGTTATGAACAGGGTTTTGCTGTCGCTTGGAAAGACCAGGCACAGGCGCAGGGAAAAGAGAAAATAATATGAACGCAGCTGCAGGTAGTAAATTAATTGTTGGCTTAGATATTGGTACCTCTAAGGTGGTTGCCATTGTAGGTGAAGTATCGGCCAGTGGTAGTATCAAAATTGTAGGCCTTGGCCGACACCCTTCTCGCGGCCTAAAAAAAGGCGTGGTCGTTAATATTGAGTCTACGGTTCAGTCGATTCAACGAGCGATCGAAGAAGCTGAATTAATGGCGGGTTGTCAGATTCACTCTGTATATGCGGGGATTGCCGGTAATCATATTCGTTCGATGAACAGCCATGGCATTGTTGCCGTTAAGGATCGAGAGGTAGCTCATTCAGATATCGAGCGAGTTTTGGATGCAGCTAAAGCCGTAGCTATTCCTGCTGATCAGAAAATATTGCATGTATTACCCCAAGAATACGTTATTGATATGCAAGAAGGTATTAAAGAGCCAATCGGTATGGCAGGTGTACGTCTGGAAGCTAAAGTACACATGGTGTCAGGGGCTTTAAATGCTGCGCAGAATATTGAAAAGTGTGTACAGCGCTGCAGTTTGGAACTGGAAGATGTGATTCTTGAGCAACTGGCCTCAAGTTATGCGGTGTTAACCGATGACGAAAAAGAGCTGGGTGTGTGTATGGTGGATATCGGTGGTGGTACCACAGATATTGCGATTTTTACCGATGGCTCCATTCGCCATACCGCAGTTATTCCAATTGCTGGTGATCAGGTTACCAATGATATAGCCATGGCGTTACGCACGCCTACGCAACATGCCGAAGAAATTAAAATAAAATATGCCTGTGCCTTAACGCAACTTGCTGGACCTGAAGAGTTGATCAAGGTTCCCAGTGTAGGTGAACGTCCACCGAGAAATCTATCGCGCCAGGCGTTGGCTGAGGTGGTTGAGCCAAGGTATGAGGAATTATTCACACTCATTCAGGCCGAATTAAGGCGTAGTGGTTTTGAGGATATGATTGCTGCTGGAATAGTACTAACAGGAGGTACCTCTATGATGGAGGGGGCTGTGGAGTTGGCAGAAGAAATATTTCACGTGCCAGTTCGTTTGGCAAAACCTCTAGGTGTGGAAGGGTTGGCAGATGTTGTCGCTCATCCAATATATGCTACGTCAGTAGGCTTATTAATTTATGGAGCAAAGCACCAATTGGGAGAATTGGTTTTTGCGCGTAAAGAAGAAGATCCGTTAGGATTTGCAGCTCGTGTAAAAAATTGGATTAAAGGGAACTTTTAATATTTAATAGGCGCTAACAATAGGATTAGAGCGCCTGTCGAATAATAATAAGGAGAAGGCGATGAATCAAAGAGATGGCGATATGTTTGAACTGGTAGATGAGCCTCAGCACAATGCTGTAATAAAGGTAGTTGGCGTAGGTGGCGGTGGCGGCAACGCTGTGCAGCACATGGTGACTAGCCAGGTTGAGGGTGTGGACTTTATTTGTGCCAACACTGACTCGCAAGCACTTAAGAATATGACGGCGCGCTCTGTATTACAGTTGGGCTCAACCGTTACTAAAGGCCTAGGTGCGGGTGCTAACCCTGAAGTAGGGCGTCAAGCCGCAATGGAAGATCGTGAGCGTATTGCGGAAGCCTTAAGTGGGGCTGACATGGTGTTTATTACTGCTGGCATGGGTGGTGGTACCGGAACCGGTGCTGCACCTGTGGTTGCAGAAGTTGCACAAGAACTGGGTATTCTTACGGTCGCCGTAGTTACCAAGCCTTTTCCTTTCGAAGGCCGTAAGCGTATCAAGCTTGCTGAAGGCGGATTAACTGAACTTGCTAATCATGTTGATTCCTTGATAACAATTCCTAACGAAAAACTACTAGCGGTTCTTGGTAAAAATACTTCACTATTGGATGCGTTTTCAGCTGCCAACGATGTATTGTTGGGGGCAGTTCAAGGGATAGCTGACTTAATTATCCGCCCAGGTATGATTAACGTGGATTTTGCCGATGTTCGAACGGTAATGTCTGAAATGGGGCAAGCCATGATGGGGACTGGTTCCGCGTCTGGTGAAGAGCGAGCTAGAGAAGCCGCAGAAGCCGCTATTCGTAGTCCATTACTTGAAGATGTGAACTTAGAAGGTGCTCGCGGAATACTAGTAAATATTACAGCGGGTACTAATTTGTCCTTGGGTGAGTTTACTGAAGTAGGTGATGCCATTGAAGAATTTGCATCTGAAAATGCCACTATAGTTGTGGGTACTGTAATCGATGAAAGCATGACCGATGAGCTGCGCGTAACAGTTGTTGCAACTGGCTTGGGTCAAATCGAAGGTACCCCTGTAAAAGTGGTTGATAACACAGTAAACAAAGCTGATGGTTCAGTTGACTATAAAAAGTTAGAGCGACCAACCGTGATGCGAGGCTCTAATGCCCAGCCTTCCGAACAAGCTAGGCCTCAATCTGAAGGTAATAAAGATTTGGATTATTTGGATATTCCAGCCTTTTTACGCCGACAGGCAGATTAATGCGGAGGTTGGTCAATAGCGTTTTAAGACGCTATAATGACCAATTGCTGTCCAGTTAAGTAAGCGAAGTTAATGATTAAGCAACGAACCCTAAAAAATATCATTAGAGCGACAGGTATTGGCTTGCACTCTGGTGAAAAGGTTTATTTAACCTTAAAACCAGCTCCTGTGGACTCTGGTATTACTTTTATTCGAACAGATCTTGAACCTGCCGTTGAGATAAAGGCACGGGCAGAGAATGTAGGCGATACCACCCTAGCGACTACTTTGATGAATGGAAAAGTAAGAATTTCCACTGTTGAACATTTGTTATCTGCTATGGCTGGCCTAGGTATTGATAATGCTGTAGTTGAAGTAAGTGCGGCTGAAGTCCCTATTATGGATGGTAGTGCGGGTCCTTTTGTATTTTTACTTCAATCTGCTGGCATAGAAGAACAAAATAAAGCCAAACAATTTATTCGAATTATCAAACCTGTAACTGTCACAGATGGCGATAAATCAGCGAGTTTCCAAGTTCATAATGGTTTTAAAGTCAGCTTTACCATTGAGTTTGATCATCCTTTATTTGATGGTGACAATCAGGTTGCTGGGCTAGACTTCTCTACAACATCTTTTGTGAAAGAAGTCAGTCGTGCTCGAACATTTGCCTTTATGCGAGATGTGGAATATTTGCGTTCTCAAAATCTGGCCCTAGGCGGCAGCGTGAATAACGCGATAGTTGTAGATGACTACCGTGTTTTAAATGAAGACGGACTGCGGTACGAAGATGAATTCGTAAAGCACAAAATTCTTGATGCAGTGGGTGATTTGTACTTACTTGGTCATAGCCTTATAGGTGAGTATGTTGGTGTTAAGTCCGGTCATGGACTTAACAATGAACTATTAAGAGCATTGTTAGAGCAGAAAGATTGTTGGGAGTTTGTATCGTTTGAAGACGAAAGCCTTGCTCCTATAACTTATGCTAAACCAGTTTCAGCTGTCTAATTTATACTCATTCAGGTTTAAATATATCAGTGTGTAAACTTTAGTAAATCTGTGGATTCGCTCTCACTTATGGGACTGGTTCAGTCTAAGCTGTTAGTTATAGAATATTTTTAGGACGCGCTGTCGTGAATATAATTATCGTAGGTCAGCGCCACGGTCGCTCAAAGACTTTTTCCTTGGGGCCAGTGGCTCGTTGGATGTTAACCTTTTTGTTAGCCATTCTCCCATTTTCTATGGGGATTGCAGGCTATTACCTCACCATGATGTTGTCTGACGAAGGGCTTTTTGGCCCTGAAACAACCAAGGCTTGGGAGCTAGACCTTACACAGCAACGGGATCAACTTAATAAAATTCGAGAGCACACTGATGTTCAGCTAGTAGGATTGACTCGCAACATGGCGGAGCTTCAGGCTCGCCTAACCCGGCTTGACGCTCTCGGTGAGCGCCTCATTATCCGCTCCAAATTAGATAAAGGTGAATTCAACTTTGGGGATACTCCTGCTATAGGTGGTCCTTCAGCACAAGAAATTGGCTCAATTTACCAAGCTCCGGATATTATTACCGTTTTAAATGAGCTAAGTGAGCAAATTGACAATAGAGAGCAGCAGCTTGAGGTACTAGACAGGATTCTTGGCGAGAAAAAAATTACCAGTGATACCTTTGTTGCGGGCTTGCCTATTAAGAAAGGCTGGATGTCATCTCGTTATGGAAGGCGTACCGACCCCTTTACTGGTCGTTTGGCATGGCATGCTGGCGTTGATTTTGCCGGGAAATCTGGCTCAGACATCGTATCAGTCGCTTCAGGTGTTGTGACCTGGTCATCTAAGCGTTCAGGATATGGCCTCTTGGTGGAAGTGAATCATGGCAATGGCTACAAAACTCGATACGCCCATTGTAATGAGACGATTGTTAAAGTTGGGGATGTTGTACGTAAAAATCAAGTTTTAGCCTTAATGGGCAGCACTGGTCGATCTACAGGACCTCATGTGCACTTTGAGGTATATAAAAACGGTCGTACGGTCGACCCAGCGTCTTATATACACAGAACCCGCCGCTAAAAATCTTCTTTTTCACTTCGATATGTGTAACCTCTCGGTACTGCATATTTATTTCGTATAAATAAAAAGCTATTAATAACAACTAAACATAAGAAATATTTAAATGTTCATGCAACTTTTGACCAAGGTTCTTGGTAGTAAAAACGAACGTGAGTTAAAACGCCTACGTAAAACAGTCCTTCTTATAAATGCTTTAGAATCCGAAATGGAAGCTTTAAGTGATGAATCGCTTAAAGCTAAGACATTTGAATTTCGTGAGCGCCTAGAAAAAGGCGAAACGCTGGATCAAATATTGCCGGAGGCGTTTGCGGCCATCCGTGAAGGTAGTAAGCGTGTGATGAATATGCGCCACTTTGATGTACAGCTAATAGGTGGAATGACACTTCACAATGGCAAAATTGCTGAGATGCGCACAGGTGAAGGCAAGACCCTGGTTGCAACACTGGCGGTATACTTAAATGCGCTGTCTGGGTTGGGTGTTCACGTTATAACCGTGAATGACTACCTAGCAGAACGTGATGCCAATTGGATGCGTCCGCTATATGAGTTTATGGGCCTGAGTGTTGGCGTTGTAGTATCCGGTTTAGAAGGAGATAAAAAGAAAGCTGCCTATTCTTCTGACATAACCTACGGCACCAATAATGAATTCGGTTTTGATTATCTTAGAGATAACATGGCGCTTTCTAAAGAAGAGCGCGTGCAGCGAGGCTTGTCTTTTTCTGTTATTGATGAAGTAGATTCTATCTTAATCGATGAAGCTCGTACGCCTTTGATTATTTCGGGTGCTGCACAAGATAGCTCAGAAATGTATAAAGCTATTAATCTGCTTGTTCCAAAACTCGTTGAGCACAAAGAGACGGAAGAGGAAATTGTTGAGCAAGAAGGTCATTTTGTTATTGACCTTAAGAGTCGTACAGTTGAGTTAAATGAAACTGGCCATGAGTTGGTCGAAGACATGTTAATAGAAGCTAAAATGCTAGAGCAGGGGGATAGCTTATATGCTGCTGGCAACTTGCTCATGCTACACCATGTGCATGCTGCATTAAGGGCTCATCAGCTTTATCAGAAAAATGTCGACTATATTATTCAAAACAGCCAAGTAGTTATTGTTGATGAACATACTGGCCGCACAATGCCTGGTCGTCGCTGGGGTGAAGGGTTGCACCAGGCAATAGAAGCGAAAGAAGGAATTAAAATTCAGGCAGAAAGCCAGACGCTGGCATCTACTACCTTCCAGAACTATTTCCGTTTATACGACAAGCTTTCAGGCATGACGGGTACTGCGGATACAGAAGCCTTTGAATTTAATGAAATTTACGGTTTAGACGTCGTTGTTATCCCAACTAACGTTGATGTTGCTCGCGTGGACTTTAACGACTTGGTTTTTTTAACTGAAGCAGAGAAATATCAAGCAGTTATAGAAGAAGTGCAAGAAGTAACCGCTCAAGGGCGTCCTGTTTTAGTGGGGACCGCCAGCATTGAAAGTAGTGAATTAATTTCCAATGCTTTAAAGCAGGCCAAAATTAAACACAGTGTATTAAATGCAAAGCATCACTCCAACGAAGCACAGATTATCGCAGACGCCGGTCGCCCGGGTATTGTTACCATTGCAACCAATATGGCTGGTCGTGGTACCGATATAAAACTTGGGGGTAACCTAGAGTTAGAATTGGAAAAAATCAATAACCCTAACGAAGATAAAATTGCTAAACATACTGCCGAGTGGAAAGAGCGTCATGACGGTGTTATTGCCGCCGGTGGATTACATATAATTGGTACGGAACGCCATGAAAGCCGACGTATCGACAATCAGTTAAGAGGGCGAGCAGGGCGTCAGGGGGATACAGGTTCCTCTCGTTTCTTCTTGTCTTTAGAAGATAGTCTTATGCGCATTTTTGCCAGTGACCGTACTCGTCGCTTAATGCAAGCCTTAGGCATGAAGGATGGTGAAGCCATCGAGCATAGAATGGTTTCTAACGCTATAGAGAAAGCACAGCGGAAAGTAGAGGGTCGTAACTTCGATATTCGTAAGCAACTTCTAGAATACGATAACGTTTCAAATGATCAACGTCGTGTTATTTATCAACAACGTAATGAGTTGTTAGAGGCTGAAAATATTGAAGGGACTATCACTTCAATTCGTGAAGACTTTACCAATTCGGTGATCAGTGAATATATACCTCCTCAAAGCATGGCTGAGCAATGGGATATTGAAGGCTTGGAAAAAGCGTTGAATACAGACTTTGCTATGCAGGTACCAGTGCAGCAATGGTTAGACGAAGATAAAGCCTTGTATGAAGAAAGCTTGCACGAGCGGATTCAAGCTGTTTTATCGCAGGCTTATAGCGAGAAAACACAACAAATTGGTGAGGAGATGATGCGAGATTTTGAAAAACGCATTATGTTACAGATTATTGATCACCAATGGAAAGAACATTTGGCGACAATGGATCACCTGCGTCAGGGTATTCATTTGCGCGGTTATGCTCAGAAAAATCCTAAGCAGGAGTATAAACGCGAGTCATTTGGCTTGTTTAAAGAACTGCTTGACGAAATTCAACACGAAACGATTCGCTACCTATCTCATGTGCAATTTGTTCGTGACGATGAAGTAAAGCGCATGGAAGAAAAGGCCCGCGCGCAAGCCGAGTCTCAACAAATGCAATTTGAGCACGAATCGGCGTCTGCACTTACCGATAATAGCGAGCCTCAGGAAGCTGAAGAAGTAGCTCAGCCGTTTGTTCGTGATGGTAAAAAAGTAGGGCGTAACGATGTATGCCCCTGCGGTTCGGGTAAAAAATATAAGCAGTGTCACGGTAAACTTGGCTAGTTGATGTTGGCGTGATTTTAATGGGCAGAGCATGATTGCTCTGCCTTTTTTATTTGTATTATAGAGATTTAAACATGTCGGTAAATTTATCTGTGTTTGATGCCTTTCATCAAATTGAAGGTTTGAAAATTGGTTACTGCAATGCAGGTATTAAACAAACACAGCGACAAGATTTGGTTGTTTTTGAATTAGCCAGTACAGCAACCACTGCGGGAATTTTCACTCAGAATGCATTTTGTGCTGCACCTGTGCAAATTTGCAAAGCTCACTTAGCTAAAAGTCAAACTCAATATTTAATTGTAAATACCGGTAATGCTAATGCTGGTACAGGTAAAGAAGGCTTTCAAGATGCGATGGAAATATGTCAAACACTAGCAGATAAAAAAGGCATTGATGTAAGCGGCATATTACCTTTTTCCACTGGAGTAATTGGTGAACGCTTACCAATTGATAAGATTACGTCAGCAATTCCTCGCGCACTTGAAAATTTGACTGAAGGGAATTGGTTTGAAGGCAGTCGCGGTATTATGACAACAGATACTCAACCTAAAGGTACCTCCACTCAATTTGAGTACAAAGGAGAGACTGTTACTATTTCAGGCATTTCAAAAGGTGCCGGAATGATAAAACCCAACATGGCAACCATGCTGGGTTTTATTGCAACCGATGCTGCAGTTAGCAAGAGTGTACTTCAAAGTATTTGTTCTGAACTGGGAGAGAAGTCTTTTAACCGCATTACCATTGATGGTGACACCTCTACTAACGACTCCTGCATGTTAATGGCAACGGGCACAAATGAGCTTCCCGAATTAGTTGATATAAACGACGAGTTTTATTTAATATTAAAAAATGAGCTAGAAAAAGTTTTTGTGTATTTAGCACAAGCCATTGTTAGAGATGGAGAGGGAGCCACTAAATTTGTAAGTATAGATGTGAAAAATTGTGAAAACAGTAATGAAGCTTTGAGGGTTGCATATACCGTAGCCCACAGCCCATTAGTGAAAACGGCTTTATTCGCCTCAGATGCTAATTGGGGGCGTATTTTGGCTGCAGTAGGGCGAAGTGGTGTGAAGAATATTGTACTTGAGGATATTCAAATCTTTTTGGATGACGTCTGTATCGTAGAAAACGGAGCTCGTGCAGTTAGTTACACTGAAAAAGCGGGTGCTGATGTGATGGCTAAACAAGAACTGAGTATTATTATTGATATGGGCCGAGGGTCGGCATGTGAAACAGTCTGGACAACAGATTTATCCCATGAGTATGTCACTATTAATGCTGAATACCGCACTTAAGAAAATGAAAAAAATTGAAGTAGTAGCTGCCGTCATATTCTCCCGCTGCGGCAAAAAAATATTTTTAGCCAAACGCCCTGATAAATCTCATCAGGGCGGTCTTTGGGAGTTTCCAGGTGGTAAGAAGGAAGCGGGTGAAACGGCTTACCAAGCGCTTTCAAGGGAGTTGGAGGAGGAACTGGCTATTAAAGTCACAGCTACTGATAGCTTATTTAAAATAAATCACGACTATGGCGATAAATTAATAGAGCTGGACGTCTATAAGGTAACTGCTTTTGAAGGTGAGCCTTTCGGTGCAGAGGGGCAGAAAACCCAATGGGTTGACCTTGCTGATATTAATGAGTATGAATTTCCAGCTGCCAATCAGGCAATAATTAAGGCTCTAATTGGCAGTGAATAAGGTCATTAAGTAAGCGACTAATGCAAAAAGTTTGTATTTAGTTGATCTACCTGTTCACTCATAAGCTCTTCCTCTAGGTCTTTCCCAGGAATAGTGTGGCCACCGCTAGCCCACTCTCCCAGGTCAATTAATTTACAGCGATCAGAGCAAAATGGTCGCTGCTCAGATTGTTCATTCCATTCAACCGCTTTTTGACATGTAGGGCATTTAACTTTCATTATCTAGGCTCAATTTTAAATAACGTTCATGAAATACATTAACTTGGTTGTGCAAGTAGGAAAGATCTTGATCGTTAACAACAACATCATCAGCAAAGGAAAGCCGCTTTTCCCTAGATGATTGTGCGTTAATGATTGACCTTACTTGTTCTTCATTATTATTGTCGCGTTTTACAGTGCGCTTAATTTGTAACTCTTCAGGGGTATCAACGACCAATACGCGATGAGTTAACTTGTACTGATTGGACTCAATCAATAACGGTGAAGCTAAAATAACATATGAGCTTTTTGCTTGCGTCAGCCCATTAATTATTTCTTCTCTAATTAATGGATGAGTAAGCTTTTCTAACCATTTTCTCTGCTCTGGTTGCTTAAATACTATAGCCCTTAAAGCCGCGCGATCTAACTCTCCATTTGGCAGTAGAATCTCTTTACCAAAATGTAGAGCTATTTCATTTAAGGCAGGCTTGCCAGCTTCAACAACAGTGCGTGCGGCTATATCAGCATCAACAACGGTTATACCAAGTTTAGAGAATTCATCTGTGACGGCCGTTTTACCGCTTCCTATGCCACCCGTTATACCGATAACTAACATATAAACCTCTAATTAACGGATGCCAGCAAATTGAAAATATGCGGCGGTTATATCATTGCCCCAAAGTGCAGTAATAAAGCCAGCCGCTGCTAAATAAGGGCCAAAAGGAATGGCTATGTTTTTATCGCGGCCCAGAATCACTATGCCTAAGATGCCCACGACTGCGCCCACTACACTGGAAAGTAAAATGACTACAGGCAGTGCCTGCCAGCCTAAAAAGGCACCAATAGCGGCCAGCAGTTTAAAATCACCAAAACCCATGCCTTCCTTGCCGGTTACAATTTTAAATAACCAATAAATACTCCACAGAGATAAGTACCCCACCATTGCACCATATACTGCATTTTCTAAAGAAGTGAAAAGGGCGAAACTATTGGTAAATAATCCTATCCATACAAGCGGAAGAGTAAGGCTGTCGGGTAATAAATATTCATCCATATCTATCAGTGTTAACGCTACTAAAAAATAGCTAAACACCAGTAAAGTGGCGCATTGCCATGTAGCTCCAAATTCGTAGGCAACCAATAAGCCTAATAGTGCCGTTGCCAATTCTACACTCGGATAACGAGCACTAATGTGAGCTTTACAGTTCGCACATTTACCTTTTAGCCACAGATAGCTAATAACCGGAATATTCTCCCAAGGTTTAATGTGTGCCTTGCATTTTGGGCAGGCCGAGTTGGGAATAGATAAATTAAAAATAGGGCGATCTTTAGCGTCTTGATTACTAAATTCTAAATATTCATTTTCAGCCTCATTTCGCATCATGATGGGAAGCCGATAGGCCACTACGTTTAAAAAACTGCCTACACATAAACTAATGATAAATATACAGATCATAAAAGTTAAAGGATCTGATGCCAGTAAATCAAAAATCACATTAAACATAATTACTTCTTAAATTGAAAAATATTGGGGCGCCGTTACATTGCATCGCCCATGGCGAATATTGGAAGGTACATCGCAATGAGCATACCACCGACAACAACTCCTAAAAATGCCATTACGAGAGGTTCAATCATGGCGGTTAACCCATCTACTAAGTTATCAACCTCTTCTTCATAATAGCTGGCAACCTTTTCAAGCATTGCATCCAAAGCACCAGATTCTTCACCAATAGCGACCATCTGGGCAACCATACTAGGAAAAACACCAGTCGCTCTGATTGAGGCATTCATTTGAACACCGGTAGATACGTCATCACGTATACGTAAAATAGCTTCACGATATACGACATTCCCCGAGGCTTCTGCAACACTTTCCAAGGCATCAACGAGAGGTACGCCTGCAGCAAAAGTAGTGGATAATACACGGCCAAAACGAGCAAAAGCGCCTTTTTGAATAATATTTCCGACTACAGGTAATTTTAGTTTGATTTTATCAACTTCATCTGAAACTTTTTGACTTTTTTTGATGGCCTGTTTCATGCTAACAACAACGCCTGCAATGCTGCCAAAAAGCACGAGCCAATTAGCTTGCAACCATTTTGACATGGCAACCACCACCTGGGTTGCAGCCGGTAATTCACTGCCAAAATCCGCAAACATAGATTCAAATGTGGGCACTACTTTAACTAAAAGTATAACAGTTACTATGCTGGCAATAATTAAAATAACGATAGGATATTTAAGGGCTTTTGAAATTTTTTGCCGTAGGGCTTCCGACTTTTCTTTATAAATCGCCACTCGATCTAGCATTTGTTCTAAAGCACCAGCCTGTTCCCCTGACTCAATTAATGCGCAGGTTAACTGGTCAAATTGATCTGGATATTTCCTTAAGCTAGATGCAAAATCATTACCTGCAGCTACTTCATCTTTAATGCTTAGCACTATTTTTTGCATGGCTGGATTTTCCAATCCATCCGCAACAATTTCTAGTCCCTGCATAAGTGGAACGCCAGCCTTGGCCATCGTAGCTAATTGGCGCAAGAATATACTAATGTCCACGGTTTTGATTTTCTTAGAAGTTGCTCCACCGGCACTAATACCAAAAAGACCTTCGGATTTACGTCGTAGTTTTTTAGGGGTTATGCCTTGTTTACGCAGCTGTGCTTTAACAATAGCCGAGTTCTCTCCCAGCATTTCTCCTTCAATTTTTTGGCCGCGTCGGTTGGTGCCTTCCCATTGAAATGTGACAGTCTTAACTTTAGCCATTACATGATTTTCCAGTATTTTGTAGATACATATTGCTTAGGGTTTATAATTTAATAAATTTGTATCTTAAATTTACTAGTGCCCAGAGGTAACTCGATTGGCTTCCTCAAGGCTGGTTATACCCTGAGTAACTTTAATTAATGCAGAGCTCCGTAGATCATTAAAGCCAGCCTCTCTAGCTGCGTTTGCTATTTCAATGGCGTTGCCACCATCCATAATAATTCGTGAAATGCTGTCAGTGACTTTCATGACTTCATAAATTCCCACTCGGCCTTTATATCCACCAGAACATGATTCGCATCCTACAGCTTGATTTATGGTGGCATCTTTCAGCATTTTTTCTGTAAACCCTGCTTCTTTCAAAATGTCACTTGGTAAGTTTGCAGGTTTTTTGCAAACACTGCATAAGCGACGACCTAAGCGTTGTGCAATTATAAGACTCACAGAGGTGGCTATATTAAAAGCTGGTACACCCATATTGGCTAGGCGCGTAAGGGTTTCAGGAGCGCTATTAGTGTGCAGGGTGGATAAGACTAGGTGTCCTGTTTGAGCAGCTTTAATAGCAATGTTAGCCGTATCGATATCTCGAATTTCCCCTACCATGACAATGTCAGGGTCCTGACGCAGAAACGAACGCAGAGCCTCACCAAAATCTAGCCCTACCTTTGCATTTACATTGACCTGATTAATCCCTTCTAGGTTAATTTCAACCGGATCCTCGGCAGTTGAGATGTTTCTGTCTTCGGTATTAAGTATGTTTAAACCTGTATAAAGTGATACCGTTTTGCCTGAGCCAGTTGGGCCTGTTACGAGAATCATTCCTTGTGGTTGTTCTAATGCATCCATATAAAGCTGCTTTTGATCTGGCTCATATCCTAAATGATCGATACCCATCTGTGCGCTGCTTGGGTCCAAAATCCGTAAAACTATTTTCTCTCCCCATAATGTTGGCAGGGTATTTACACGAAAGTCGATAGATTTGGTTTTAGAAATTTTCATCTTAATTCGACCGTCTTGTGGCACTCGACGCTCAGAGATGTCCATACGTGACATAACTTTAATGCGAGCTGATATTTTACCTGCAAGATTAATTGGAGGAGAAGATACCTCGTGCAGAACACCGTCTGTGCGATATCGTACACGATAACGTTTTTCATAGGGCTCAAAATGTAGATCTGATGCACCGCTGCGAATGGCATCAAGAAACATTTTATTTACAAATTTTACAATTGGGGCTTCATCTCCTTTGCTCTCTTCTTCTTCTTTTTCTTTTTGAGGGTCGTCGTCCTCGAGGTTGAATTCTCCATCTAAATCATCAAATGCACTGGAGCCAGCATTGAGTTTTTCTAAAATAATATTTAATTTATCATACTCAACAATAGTTGCTTCTACGGTCATGCCAGAAGCAAATTTAACATCGTCTAAAGCTTGTAAATCAGATGGGTCGGCTTGAGCAATGTGCAAGCGATTGCCGCGTTTGTAAATGGGAAGAATCTTGTGTTTTTCCAATAGTTCGACATTGATCAAATCTAGGGGGAAGTGCTCGGGGGAGACAGCAGTCAAGTCTAACAATGGTAAGCCGAATTCTTTGGAGGCTAATGCAGCAACATCTTTAGGCTTACACGCACCAGAAACAAGAGTTTGTAGAATAAATGAGCGCTGCTCTTTATTGGCCTGTTGGTGAAGGTCTTTGGCTTGTTGTTCTGTTAGTAATTTCTGCTCGACAAACTGACGAGCGATGCCACTTAAGTTGGACATGATAGCTGCATTCTTTTTTTAATTTGTTGCCATCATACTCAAATATGTAAATATAAACAGTGTCTTGGGTCTAATTTAGTGTAAGGCGGGAGGGGAGGGAGGGTTTCTAAAAGACATAAAAAAAGCCCTCAAAAGAGGGCTTTTTTTAAACTATATCAGTATTACTGACAACCCTTTGGAAGGTACTTACCAATAACAGTGGTGTTAGTTGCACAGTCGATTCCAAATACGGTAGCTCCGCCATCGAAGTCAATAACGATTGTATCTGAAGTGCCGGATACAACTGCTTTGGTAATATTATCAGCCAAAGTTACAGTTAGTGTTGCTAGATCAACATCTGTAGAGCTAGGTACGTATGCTGCAGTTTTTACGTATTCTGATTCCAGTACCAATGCTTCAATTTGATCTTCTTCGTCACTACCAGCTGCTGGCATTTTACCTTCAAGGCTGTGGTAATCTGCAAGAATCGCTTTAGCATTTGCAGCGCCGGTGTAGGCTTCCGTTACCTTGGCGCGAGCAACATAATCCTGATACTGAGGTACAGCTACAGATGCAAGAATACCGATGATTGCTACAACAATCATTAGTTCGATTAGTGTAAAACCTTTTTGGTTTGTCATGTTGGACCGCTCCAGTTGTTTTAATTTTTAGTGGCTGATTATTCAGCCTTTATTGGGTTCATATTAGTATTTGCAGAAGTTGTGCCAACTCTAGGTGTGCGTGGGAAAATAAGTCTTTAGATAGAGTGGCAGGCCTTGACTGTGGGCGTTCAGCTTAGCTAAGGCCTTGGTTGTCCTAGTAGTTCTCTTAAGAGTTTGTAGCTAAAAGGTAATGGTGTGACAAATTTTGTCAGTTAATGACTCGGTGTGTATATTTGGATGGATGTTTATTGGGTAAGTTGTAGCGCTAATTTTACTCGGAGTTAAAATGCGATTATTAAAGGTTTTTAAATGCAGGGCGCCTGAAGAACTTTGATTGAAAATCATAATTCGTCAGGCTGATACACATTAATAGGAATAAGAAGCTAATTAACGATTAAAGCAAACGCATAGACAAATCAACGGCTTTCACATCCTTGGTCAGTACACCAATAGAAATATAATCCACGCCAGTTTCGCTAATTGAAACCAGTGTCTCATCGGTAATGCCACCAGAAGCTTCTAACTTAGCGCGACCATCCACATGCTCAACCGCTTTTTTTGTGTCAGGAATACTGAAGTTATCCAGCATAATAATGTCGGCACCCGCTTCCAGTGCCTGATTTAGTTCATTAAAGCCTTCCACTTCCACTTCAACCAACTTACCTGGTGCAATTTCATGGGCTTGTTCAATAGCCTGATTAATACCGCCGCAGGCATTAATGTGGTTTTCTTTAATTAAGAAAGCGTCGAATAAACCAATTCTGTGGTTATGGCAGTTGCCTTGAGTAACCGCATATTTAAGCGCACTTCTAAGGCCTGGTAGGGTTTTACGAGTATCCAGCAGCTTAACTTGGGTGTGGGCTACTTTCTGGCTGTATTCATGGCACTTAGTGGCCACGGCCGAAAGGGTTTGCAAGAAGTTAAGAGCAGCTCGCTCGCCTGTTAATAAGCTTCGAGAGTTGCCTTTTAATTCAAACAGGGTTTGATTGGATTTTACCAAGTCACCTTCTTTGATGTGCCAAATAACATCAACGCTTTCATCCAACTGTTTGAAAACCTCATTTACCCAAGCTACCCCAGCAATCACCGCGTTATCGCGGCTAATGATACGGGCATGGCTTTGATTGGTGGCTGGAATTAGTTGGGCGGTGATATCTCCACCGCCTATGTCTTCTTCCAGCGCCCATTTTACGGTTTTCTCAATGTCTTGTTGAATGTCGTTAACTGTTAAATTCATAATTCTCTACAACGCACTAGGCTCTAGGCCCTAGAAATTAGTCTTTCTTGAAATACTGCTTACTTAATGAAAATACCACTGGGCTAAGCAATAACAGGGCAATTAAGTTAGGAATGGCCATTAATGCATTAAGGGTGTCGGCCAGTAACCAGATGAAATCAAGGTTGGCCATGGCACCTAGCGGAATGGCTAAAATCCAAGCACAGCGAAAAATAATCACGGATTTTACTCCGAATAAGTATTCAGTGCACTTCTCACCGTACACACTCCAGCCCAAAATAGTGGTGAAAGCGAAAATAGCCAGTCCTAAACTCACAATATGAGCGCCAATCCCGGGCATAGCTTGGTTAAAAGCCATGGAGCTTAAGGTGGCACCACTCTCGCCAGACTGCCAAGCGCCGGTTAGCACAATCACTAGGCCGGTTAATGTACAGATAATAAGCGTGTCGATAAATGTGCCCAGCATGGCAATTAAGCCTTGTTGAACTGGGTGATTGGTTTGAGCACAAGCATGGGCAATAGGTGCACTACCCAAACCGGCTTCGTTTGAGAACACACCGCGAGCCACGCCAAAGCGAATGGCAGCCCAAATGGTCGCGCCAGCAAAACCGCCCACAGCAGATACCGGATTAAAGGCTGACTCTACTATTAATGCTATGGCACTGGGAATTTGCTCTGCGTTCATCAAAACCACTGTTAACGCTGCGGCTATGTAGGCTAAGGCCATAAATGGCACTAGTTTGCCTGCTACCTGAGCGATGCGTTTAATACCTCCTAGAATCACCAAGGCTGCCAGTACTGCCAGCACAAGACCGGTCATTAAGGTAGGAATGCCGTAATCTGAATTTAAAACACTGGCTACCGAGTTCGCTTGTACCGTGTTGCCTATGCCGAATCCGGCAATCATGCCAAAAATAGCAAATGCGGTACCGAGCCAGGCCAGATATTTAGGTAAGCCGTTCTTAATGTAATACATGGGGCCACCCACATATTGGCCATTTTCATCTGTCTCGCGAAAATGTACCGCCAATACGGCTTCGGCAAATTTGGTGGCCATGCCCAATAAAGCAATGCACCACATCCAGAACAAGGCGCCAGGTCCACCCAATGCAATAGCGGTAGCCACCCCTGCAATATTACCCGTGCCCACAGTAGCCGACATAGATGTCATTAAGGCATTAAAGCCACTGATATCGCCCTTTTGTCCTTTGCCATCTCGGCCAGCCCATAAGGTGTTAAAGGCTAGGGGAATCTTAAAGAGCGTAATGCCTTTTAGGCCCAAGGTTAAAAATACCCCTGTCAGCGCTAAAAGCAGCAGCATGAATGGGCCCCAGGCCACAGAATTTATTTCGGTAAGTAAGCTATTTAGTGTCTGCATAGTCTTCTTATTGTTAGTTGCGAAACATGAAGCGCATCATAACCCGTGTTTTAGCAGTATGAAATGCTCATGGCCAGAACGACCATGTAATATGGGGAATGTCATTGCCAAAGAGTGGGAATTGATTAATGCTAGAGGCTTTTATCTTAGAAGCAATATTATCTCTTCGTGAAAATTCAAGACCACAAAATACAAGGGGCAAAATGGTGCCCCTCAGCTAATTATAATGATCGCCCTAGCGTCGACATTGATATGCTGGTGATACACAACATTAGCTTGCCACCCAATCAATTTGGAGGCTCTTACATAGAAGACTTTTTTTGCAATCAATTAGATTGCAACGCCCACCCCTATTTTCAAAAAATAAAAGATTTACAGGTAAGTGCTCACTTATTAATTCGCCGTGATGGCTCTGTTGTACAGTTTGTACCGTTTAATAAGCGTGCTTGGCATGCAGGAAAAAGTGAATTTAACGGTACTAAAGAATGCAATGATTTTTCAATTGGCATTGAACTGGAAGGCAGTGACGATATGCCATTTGACGAACTTCAATACACCAAGTTGACCCAGGTCACTCACGCTATTATGCAGACCTATCCGGGAATTATTACTGAGCGTATAGTAGGGCACAGCGATATCGCGCCGGGCCGTAAAACCGATCCTGGTGAATGTTTTGATTGGGAAAAATACAAAAATTGTTTGTAGTGCTGAATATCCTCAGTACCGGAAAATTAAAAGATTACCCGAATCAACCTCAAGCGGGTTGTAAATTTATCATTAATTCTAAAGTGGCTTTAAAAGTTTATTAAATATGAAATTTATAGTTCTTTTATTTGCGGTGCTTTTACAGAAACAAACTCGCAAGCAAGGTTATCAACGTAATCAAGCCTGGTTTAGTCGTTTGCTGACAAATTTCAATGTAGTTGATATGAAGCCTATAGGGCAGGTTTTTATATTTACTATCATGGTGATTTTGCCCTGTGTGTTGTTGGCTATGCTCATTAATAATTTAACTGGCATCGTAGGCGGTACTGTTAGCGTTGTTATTCAGGTGTGTGTATTTTTATATGTCTTGGGGCGGGATGATTTTAGTCTGCGAGTAGAGTCGTATAAAAGTTGCTGGAATAGAGAGGATTATCAGGGTGCATTTAACTGTGCACAGAAATTTTTAAAGATAGATGAGCAAGTCGAAAGCCAGTCCCCATTTCAGCTTCATCAATCTGTACGCCAAGCCATTGTTACCGCCTGGTTTACGCGCTTTTTCGTTTTTGTGTTTTGGTTTTTAGTGGCCGGAATTTCAGGAGCGGTTGCCTGTTTATTAAGTTATTGGTTTTATCGGAAATTCAATCTGCCATGGTTAAAGAGCTTGCTTGGCGCACTGGAATGGTTGCCGTCGCGATTACTGGCACTGAGCATCGCGTTGGCTGGAGACTTTACAAAAAGCTTTCCACAAGCGCTCAAGTTTGCCACCGACTTTCAAAGCTCAAGTAAAAGTGTATTGGTAGGTACTACCTTTAAAGCCACCGCTCAAAATGAAGCCGACTTTGATTGTAAGTTAGCTCAAGAATCTTTAAACGATGCCAACCAACTCATGTTTCGCTGCGCCGTTATTTGGTTGATTAGTGTGGCTTTCTTAACCTTGTTCACTGGGTTTTAGTTTTCTTGTTAACCAGGCGGCACCACGAACGCCGCTTGAATCTCCGTATTGATTTTTAACCAGCTTGGTATTGATCTCATCGCTGAATACATATTTGTGCCAGCGTTTGGGAACGTCTATATATAAGCTGTCGATGTTCGATAAGCCGCCACCCAGTACGATGATATTGGGATCAATAATATTAATGATGCTTGCCAGGCTCTTGGCCAAACGCTCCACGTATAATTCATAAGCGAGTCTGGCTATGGGCTGTGTTTTTTGCTGAGAGAATAACTGCTGGCAGCTTAACGAGGTATTAAGTTGCATTTGGCTTTGCTGTTGAAAGCCGGGCCCCGACAGATAGGTCTCAATGCAGCCTGGTTGCCCGCAGTAACACACTTGCTTGGGCTCGTCTTTCTCGCTTGGCCAAGGCAAGGGGTTATGGCCCCACTCACCGGCAATAGCATTAGCCCCCACTAACAATCGTCCATTTATGACGATGCCCGAACCTACGCCAGTGCCTAATATGACGCCAAATACGCAACTTTCTCCCTTGCCTGCTCCATCCAGTGCCTCACTTAGGGCAAAGCAATTAGCATCATTTTCCAGCACGACTTTTCGATGGAGTTTATCTTGTAAGTCTTTGTGGAAATTTTCACCAATTAGGCAGGTAGTATTGGCATTTTTTATAAGCCCTGTTTTTAGGCTAATGGCACCGGGTAAGCCAATGCCAATGGGTAGGTTGCTTCTCTTAAGTTCGGCTTCACAGGCTGTAATTAGTTGATTAATGGTTGATAAAATTAGTTGATATTGTTGTTTGGCATTGGTGTGTTTTGGAGTAGGGGTACGAGTCTGGTAAAGGGTTTCCCCTGATAAGATCAGAGCAATTATTTCAATCTTAGTGCCACCCAGGTCAATGCCGAGGAAAATATCCTGATTCTTCATTTTAATCTTTGCAATAACCGAGT
>ERZ1027231.155-NODE-155-length-34593-cov-48.793097_pt1 | contig 34593 bp, 32 predicted proteins | sample MGYA00520866_ERZ1027231 | MGnify/ENA primary metagenome ERZ1027231 (study PRJEB33311, sample SAMEA4378411) | marine metagenome | biome: Marine biome; feature: Fjord; material: Water | collected 2014-07-20T08:00:00Z/2014-07-... | depth 75 m ...
TAATTGATTTAGTAATTTGTGCCGGGTTTTTACTAATAAAATCGGTTGCGACTTTACCAATTTGGTTATTGAATCGAAAAGTTTGGTCTAAAGCTGATTGAGTCGTTGTGCCAAAATAACGCGAAAACTGAGTTGTTAAGCTAACATCCGCACCACTAAATCGATAAATAGCCTGCCAATCGTCACCTACTGCAAAGACAGAACATTCTTTATTGTTATCACGCAACGCTTTTACTAAACGAGCTCTGGGCTCAGAGATATCTTGAAATTCGTCAACCATTATATAAGACCATGGCGATTTGAACTTAGCTGTTTGAACGTACGTCAACGCTTTATTAATCATATCTTCAAAGTCAATTTCACCTCGACTTGATAAGTGTTGTTCATACGCGGTTAAAATGGGTGTCAGTAAAGTTAACGCTTTTGCGGTTTGTTTTGGCGCCAGCGACTTAGCGATAACAGCATCTTGTAGACTATGATGTAAACGACTATTTGAATTCTCACCTAAAGATCCACTTAAACATGCTGCTTTATAAAGTCCCACCAGTTGAGTAAAGGTTTTAACAAGTGTGGCTATTTTGCCACTCCCTTCTAATGTGGCGAGTGTTTGCTCTGTAGGTAATACGTTGACTAACGTTTGTCGCTCATTCAATAACCGTATTAAGGTGCTAAGCAACTTACCTTCTTGATGCTGTGCAAAGCTCAGTTCTATACAATCAGTATTATAGTTTTCATGCGTTGCTCGTTGCCACTCAATCCCCTGATGATAAGCATCGAGATCAATATAAGTAGCGGTATTACCATTATTATCAATTTCATAAAATTCGACATAAACATTGAGCTCAGGCAGAAAGAAGTCAGGCTGATATTGTTTACCTGCGGTTGTTTTTACATCATAGCCATATTTTGCTTGATACTGATATGCTATACCGTGAGAAAATAACGCGTTGGCGATGTAAAGCTGGCCAAAGTTTTTGACCTGTTCGCCTTTAAAGCTGCGAATGTCATTGTCATTAAAGTACTGATAACTTTCACCAAGACTTTGAAAATCAAAGGCACTGCGCTCAATGTATTCGTAGTTAGTTAAATAATCAACAACCAGCTCCCGATACTGGTCGTTGTCACTTATTAAGGTTTCAAAGTAGCCTTGTATCCATGCCGACTTTGCTTTTTCATCTTCTGCAAAGGCTGATAACTTAGGCTTTTTACCCTCAACTTGCGCGATAATACTTAGCCCTAAACTATGAAAAGTCGTTGCGCTGATGTTATCAGTCGATAACTTATCCCTAATTCTTTCATCCATTTCATTGGCAGCTTTTCGACCATAAGCTAACAATAATATTTCATTACTCTTGCTTTGCTGGCTATTGAGCAAATAACCCGTTCGGCCAACCATCACACTAGTTTTTCCGGTTCCTGCACCAGCTAACAATAAATTATTGTCGTTATCGATTATACAGGCCCTGCGCTGATTCTGTGTTAACGGATCAGACTCAACCTGATCAAAAAAGGCTTTATGGCTTTGCAGTTGCTCCGTGATATAACGTTCACGACAATCTTCTACCCTTTGTAAGTCCCAACGTTGGTAAGATGATAAGCGCTGTGTTATTTCTATGACACTTGTGAGCGATCTCGCTGCTTTATTTGATCTGTGTGACTTTAGCCATGGTAACCAACGCACTAATTCTTGCTTCGATGCTAATTGAATACGTTCTATTGTTGATTGGCGCAAGTAGCGCTTAGTGGTGAATTTCTCTATCGCCGTTAATAAGGACGCAACGCGGTGAATATTGGCCCTTGCCCAAAGTTGCTCACATTTGTCTTTGTATTTACGTTTGGAGTTATAGGCGAGCATGGTGAAAACATAGTTTCTGCTTTCTGTTTTAAATGAAATTATTTGACCAAAAAAACTCAAGTGAAACGTTGGAGGAACAATAAGCTCTTGCCACTTTATATGATTCACATTATTTTCAACGTCAATATCTATACCACTATCAGTAATTTTTATCGCGGTAGAAATACCAATAAATCGTCGGAAAAAACTTGAAGAAATACATCTAACTGATCGCTGATCGTTTCTATCAACACCCGTATGTGAATTACTGTTCATCAATACAACATTCGTCTTGAAGGAACGCAATTACAGAAAGTAGTTTGTCGTATTCAACGACGCAATAAAGCACTCGCCCTTCACGACGCTGGGTAATTAAACCCGCAGAAGCCAAACTTGAAATGTGATGTGATAATGTTGATCCTGGAATATTTAGCTCTTCTTGCACTACACCTACGGCAATACCCTGCTCCCCTGATTTAACTAAGCGTTTGAATATCGCTAATCGTGTTGGATGACCTAATTCTTTTAAAGCTTTGGCAATAACATCTATATCCATAACATTCTCTAACAGTTGCTGTTGTATTTATAATTCGATATTACTAGAAATGTATTGACTCGGATACATTTTTCTTTATAATTCGAATAATCTGGAAATAACGAAACATTTAATTAACTGATCAATAAGAGTGTTTACTATGGCTATTACACAACAAATGGTATTTGATACCTTAAACATGTTTACTTTTTTAGCGGTTGAATTAACCGTACTTTTTTTACTAATAAGCTATCTAGTCGGTATTCTTCAAGAATATATTCCGCCGAGTAAAATTCAGAGCATTTTAAGTAGTAAGAACGGTAAAGGTTATATCGTCGCAGGTTTTTTGGGTGCTATTACACCCTTTTGCTCATGCTCAACCATTCCTTTTTTAAAGGGCTTGCTAAGAGCGAATGCCGGCTTTGGCACTATGATGGTGTTCTTATTTGCCAGCCCGTTACTTAACCCAATTATCATTGGTTTATTCGCTATCACTTTTGGCTTAAAAGTCACTGTTTTCTATTTCACTATCGCAATGGGTGTCTCTATTGCTGCAGGTTTCTTTTTAGAAAAATTTGGTTTTGAAAAATACATAAAAGCTGAAGCGTATATAGTCCCTGAGAGTAAAGGCTGTGCAAGTAGCTGTGGTAATGATGGCAAGACGGTAAGCAAATGGACGAAGATTTGGCACAGCACCTGGTCTGACTTTAAGAAAGTACTCCCTTATTTAATCGGTGGTATTGCATTAGGCTCAATGATATACGGATTTATGCCAACTGAATTTGTTGCCAATGTCGCAAGTGAGAGCAACCCATTTGCAGTACCTATTGCCGCAGTAATTGGTATTCCACTTTATATTAGAGCCGAAGCAGTGATACCTTTGAGTGCAGCATTAGCAGCAAAAGGTATGGGACTTGGCGCAGTAATGGCATTAATTATTGGCAGTGCGGGAGCCAGTTTAACGGAAGTTGTCCTACTCAAGTCACTATTTAAAAACCCAATGATAATTGCATTCTTAACGGTAATATTATCAATGGCGGTAGGTGCGGGTTATTTGTACGCATTTATTTTCTAATAATACTCAGTTATAGATGTTGAGTAACTACAGGTTTTAAATATCCTTTAAAAAGTGAAGTTGTTCAACATCCGCAATGAGTCAGTAATTAATTAGGCTCAATTATAATTGAGTTGCTAATTCCAATCCTTGCTTAATAGCCCGTTTAGCGTCAAGTTCTGCAGCGACATCAGCTCCACCTATTAGATGATAGGATTTATTTAACCCTTCGACTAATTCTCTTGCTGGATCTTGCCCCGCACAGATAATAATATTATCAACATCAAGTACCTGTCTTTCACCAGCGATGCTTAAATGCAAACCTGCATCATCAATTTTATGATACTGACAAGATGGCACCATTTTCACTTGTTTATTTTTAAGACCGGTACGATGGATCCAACCTGTTGTTTTACCTAAGCCAGCACCTACTTTTGATTCTTTACGTTGTAGCAAGAATACTTCGCGTGCTGGTGCTGATACTTGTGCTTTAACACCTTCAATACCAGCACGTGCTTGAAGTGTCATATCAACGCCCCATTCTTTCATATAAGCGGCAATGTTCTGACTTGTTCCTTCACCTGAATGAACTAAATATTCAGACACATCAAAACCGATACCACCGGCGCCAATAACCGCTACTTTTTTTCCTACAGTCTTTTTATGCCTAAGTACATCGATGTAATTAAGAACTTTTGCATGCTCAATTCCTTCAATAGGCGGCGTGCGCGGGTTGATACCTGTAGCAATAACGACTTCATCAAAGTCACTATCATTTAGTTCAGCTGCCGTTACTTTAGTGTTTAATTTCACAGTAACGCCTGATAACTCAAGCTTGCGACTAAAATATCGGATGGTTTCAAAAAACTCCTCTTTACCGGGTACTTGCTTGGCTATATTAAATTGACCGCCTACTTCACTGGCGCCATCAAAAAGTGTTACCTCATGCCCTGCATCTGCAAGCGCGGTAGAGGCTGACAATCCAGCAGGGCCTGCACCAATGACCGCAATTTTTTTCACTTGTTTTGTAGGAATAATATTAATTTCTGTTTCAAAACAAGCACGAGGATTAACTAAACAACTAGACATTTCTCCCGAAAAAACGTGATCTAAACAGGCTTGGTTACAACCGATACACGTATTAATTTCATCGCTACGACCTTGTGCAGCTTTGTTAACAAAATCAGCATCGGCTAAAAAAGGACGTGCCATTGAAATCATATCAGCATCGCCGTTTTGCAACACGGCTTCTGCAACCTCTGGGGTATTAATTCGATTTGAGGTGATAACGGGGATGTTAAAATGTTCTTTGTATTTAGCCGTTACCCAAGTGAAGGCTGCCCGTGGAACCTTAGTTTGAATCGTAGGTATCCGCGCTTCATGCCAACCAATACCCGTATTGATGATAGTTGCACCGGCTTTCTCAATGGCTTGTCCAAACTGTACCGCTTCTTCAAAAGTACTACCACCCTCAACAAGATCCATCATAGATAAACGGAATATAATGATGAATTTTTCGCCTACAGCTTCACGGATACGACGTACCACATCAACACCAAATTTGATACGGTTTTCAAATGCTCCACCCCACTCATCATCACGTTGGTTCGTTCTTAAAGCAGTAAACTGATTAATGAAGTAACCTTCTGAGCCCATGACTTCTACACCATCATAATTAGCTTGTTGCGCTTTAACTGCCAGATCAATAAAGCCTTGGATCTCTTCTTCTATCATTTCAGCGGTCGCCGCTTCAGGGGTAAACGGGTTAATTGGTGCTTGTATAGCCGATGGTGCAATAGGTTTTTTATTAAAAGCATAACGACCTGTATGTAGAATTTGCATACATATCTTACTGTCATACTTATGTACTTCATCTGTTATAACTTTATGCTTAGCAATGTCTTCCGCTGTTTCAATCATCTTAGTGTCGTGGTGAGTAGCGCCACGTTTAGTTGGACCATAACCACCAGTAACAATAAGACCACAGCCCCCTTTAGCGCGTTCGCCATAAAAGGCAACCATGCGCTTAGTTCCTTGTGGATGCTCTTCTAAACCCGTATGCATTGACCCCATTAACACTCGGTTCTTTAGTGTGGTGAAACCAAGATCAAGTGGTTCAAACAGTTTTGAAAATTGTTGCTCAGACATCGCTTACTCTCTTTATATAGCTAGTGTGAAATTTCAGGACTTTCACTGATTAAGTTAAACGGTAAAGGGATATTTCCCTCAAACCAAAGTTGACACTGTCAAGTTAAGATAAATAAAAGATACACCGTAAATATGACAGTGTCAAGATTGCTTGTTTTAGCGATAATTGCTAAATTAGCTATATGAATAATATTAATGAAAAATCAACGTATCACCATGGCGATCTCCGCGAAACTTTGCTGGTTGTTGCGACAGAAATGTTGCAAGAAAATGGCATAAAAGAAGTGTCGTTACGTAAACTAGCCTCCCGTGTGGGAGTTTCCAGAACAGCGCCCTATCATCACTTTAAAGATAAAAATGCCCTGCTTTGTGGTATGGCAGAAAAAGGATTTGAACAATTACATCAAATCAATAAATGTGGCTATGAGGACGAAGAATTATCTATTAAAGAGCATTTTTATCGTTTTATTCATGATTACATTCAGTTTGCTCACAACAATCCAGATCTTTATGAATTAATGTTCGGACGAACTATCTGGAAAGACAAAAGTAGTACCCAGGAGCTTAGAGACTCAGCCTACCCTTGTTTCCAATTTCAAGTGGCAATGACGCAAGAATGGCAAAAGAAAGGTTTATTCAATGTTGATGATAATGCTTTGCGGGTATCGCAAGTACTGTGGGGCACGGTTCATGGCATAGCGAAATTATTTATTGATGGTATCTATACCGATAACAGTAAAATTGATGAGATTTGTGACTATGCGGTGAGTATGTTTTTAGCAAAGTCAAAAGAGAATTAATGCAATTTCCGTAATAACTTGACCAAGATAGCTGAATTACTTCCCATTAATAATTCAGCTACTGCTCTACTAATAACTTAATGGCGATGACCAGCGTCATTAGTACTATTAAGGGTTTGATCAAAGTAACGCCACGGTGAATAACTAAGTTTGAACCCAAACGCGCGCCAACTATCTGTGATGCAGCCATGGCAATCGCCAAGCTCCAGACAATATGTCCGCCTAACAAAAAGATAACCATGGAAGTGGTATTAACAATCAACACCAAAGGTTTGGTAAAGGCCGTTGCTTTTCGCATATTAAAACCGCGCAATGAAGCAAAGGCTACGGCAAAAAACGACCCCATTCCTGGGCCAAAAAAACCACCATAAAGCCCTATACCGCCACCGACAAGGGGAGCAAAGGTTTTCTCTGATAATTTCGCTGGTAAATCTTCATCAGCAATGCTTGGGGAGAACATCATATAAACTGCCAATACAATAAGCAGATACGGCATCATTATAGATAAATAGTCAGTGGATATCTGTTGCACTAAATAAGTACCTATCATAGAGCCAACAAAGGCATAACACAGTGCAGGCCTTAGGGCATTAAAATCAATATAGCCCTTTTTAAAGAAGTTAATCGTTGAAGATAGTGTGCCAAAAACACTTTGAAATTTATTGGTTGCTAACGCGTTAAGCGGCGGTAATCCTGCCCACAGCAATACGGGTAGAACGATAGCTCCACCTGCCCCTGCAATGGAGCTGATAAAACCAGCAACAAAAGCGACTATGATCAAGCCAATAAAAAGGGTTAATGATAAGTCGATGTTTATCTCCAGCCTTATGAAAGGCACTTCATAGCTGAGGAAATTAGTTATTTCCCTCAAATTTGCTCAGGATATCATATTAAGTCTCAAGTAATAAAGGTAAGAATAGTAAGTTTAGCAATAGTCTACTTTATAAAAATTATTAACAATTTCATAAACTTCAGTTTATTTAAGAAAGTTTAAGTTCTCTTTTATAGTGTAAACGAGCTAAATAGTTCTCAACTTTTACACATTTATGGATGACGACTGAATGCGCTTTAAAAATATAATATTTCTGTTAATAGCTGCCACTTTTTCACAGAGCCTTTATGCTGATCAATCAACACCGGACTTTTGGAAAAATGCTACTGTCTATTTTATGCTCACTGATCGCTTTAATAATGGTGATCCCAGCAATGACCAATCCTATAATCGCACTAAAAATGCAGCCACATTAAGAGGCTTTGAAGGCGGTGATATTAAAGGAATTATTAATAAAATTGAAGAGGGGTATTTTACTCGCCTAGGAGTTGATGCAATTTGGATGACGCCATTAATTGAGCAAGTACATGGTTATGATGATTCATCTGGCTTAACTTACTCTTATCATGGTTATTGGCCTAAGGATTGGACTACTGTTGATAGTAACTTCGGCACAGAGGCTGATTTACAGAAAATGATATCCGTTGCTCATAAACACAATATTAAAGTATTAATGGACGTTATTATTAACCACACAGGCCCAAAAACAACAGAAGACTGGGCATGGCCGAACGACTGGATCAGAACAACGCCATTGTGTAAATGGAATAACTATCAACAAAATACACAATGCGCATTAGCCACCTCACTGACCGATATCAAAACGGAAAGCAATGCTGATGTAAAACTCCCACCTCAATTATTGAAAAAATGGCAAGATGAAGGACGTTTACAGCAAGAAATGTCTGAGCTTGATCGTTTTTTTTCACGTACAGGTTACCCCCGCGCTCCTAAATACTACATAGTAAAATGGTTAACCGATTGGGTAAAAGATTATGGTGTCGATGGTTTTCGTGTAGATACCGCCAAGCATGTTGAAGCCGGTATCTGGACAGTGTTGAAAAAAGAAAGTGAACACGCTTTTAGTACATGGAAAAAGAATAGTCCCGAGCAAGTAATGGACGATTTACCCTTTTATATGGTGGGAGAAGTTTTTAATTGGGGATTAAATGGTTATAAAAATACAGCTAAGGACGGACGTTCTTATGATTATGGAGATAAACAAGTAGACTTTTTTGACTACGGCTTTGATGCTTTAATTAATATGGGTTTTGTCGCTCACGCAGCTCAAAACCCAGAGAAAATATTTTCTTCATACTCGCAACAGCTAAATAGCGGTGTGCTTGATGATGTCGGTGTACTTAATTATATCGGCTCGCATGATGACCCAGATTCATATGACATTAAACGTGAAAAAACCTTTGAAACCGCCTTTAAACTGATGTTAGCGCCTGGGGCAGTACAGATTTACTACGGTGATGAATTAGCTCGCCCAATGCAGGCAAAAGATGCTTTTGGCGATGCCAGTATGCGCACCTTTATGAATTGGCAGGATTTAACTCAACCAGCAACACTTGAAATTTTAGCTCACTGGCAAAAATTAGGTCAATTCCGCCAAGCACACGATTCGGTTGGCTCTGGTAAACATCAAATATTAAACCAAATTCCTTATATCTTCAAACGAGAGTTAGGCACGCAAGACAAGGTATTAGTCGCTAAAGGACTATCAAAAGGAATTAAAAAAATCCCTGTTTATCAAGTCTTTAATAATGGTGACCTACTTTTTGATTATTATTCCAATCAAGAAGTCGTCGTGATGGATGGGCAAGTTTCACTGAGTAGTGAATTCACTTACCTGTTGCTAGGCAAAGTTAAATAGTCATTGTTATTGTTATTGTCAGATCACGGGAGCAATAGGAGTGCTCAGCCTATGTTCCCGTTTATTATGCACTATTAAGTGTCAGCTGAAGTAATTTTACCTGACCCTGACTAACATTATTTGATAACATGATATAACTCTCATATTCACATGCTGTTTTAATGAAATACCAAGTTGATACTTTTGTTCTTGATGTAAAAGCGCGTACCTTATCTTCTCAAGACAATTGCCAGAACATTCGACCTAAAACGTTAGAAGTTCTGCTATATCTTGCAAATAGATCTGAAGAAATAATCAGTAAACAGGAACTTTTAGACTGTGTTTGGGACGATGTAAGCGTAGATGATGGTGTTATCTTTCAATCTATTAGAGAAATTCGTAAATTATTTGGTCACTCAAAAATTATTCTCAACTTTCCTCGTAAGGGATATCAATTTACCGCACAACTAGAGCCTATTGAGCAAAATCAGCGGGCGGCATCGAATAGTTTAGCAACACCTTCTTTATTAAAATATTACATTGCTGCAATTTCACTAATTTGCTTAACCTTGTTTGCTATTCTGGTTTCAAACGAAGACAGTACCGATGTTAACTTCGAGCAAAGTATTCTTGTGCTCCCGATAAAAAACAGTATTCCTTATGGAGAAAACGATTGGATATATTTAGGGGCAATGGAACAGCTTATTGCGAAATTAAAAGGTTTACCTGATTCAATTTATATCTATCAGGGAACATACATTCCTCATTTGATGCACACAATAGGTTTGGATCGAAAGTTTTCTTCAAATGATGTCGCTAAAATTTTTAGTGTATCTGGTGCGACTTTAATCGTTGAAACCGAGGTCTTTGGATATGTGTCCGATTATAAATTAGTTTATAAATTTCATACCGTAAATGATGTGAAACAAGGAGTGATCCTTGATACCTCAATAAATGCTGCCCTTGCCATATTATCGAAAAAATTGGCCAACGTTATCAATCAACCACTAAAACAAAGTGAATATAAGCCAGTCAATGCGTTTAACGATGCTTTATTTGCTGAAGCCATGATCAGCTATGAATCGGATTGGCATACATCTATTAGCTTTTTTGAGAGTTATCTAGCATTGAACCCTGATTCAATTATTGCCATGATTTATTTGAGTAAATTGTATTTGTGGGATAATCAAATAGACAATGCTGCTAATTTGCTAGATAAATCATCCAAGATGTTGATAGAAGACCCACTAGAAATAGCCAGTATCAAGTTACTTAAAGGGAGAGTTTCAGCTAAAAATAAAGACTTTATAAAAGCATTACAATTTTATCAGCAAGTTACGAATATCACGGATAAACACCAAGATTGGTTTCTAAAAGCCAGCGTGGCCGAAGAGCAAGGCTTAGTTTATCTTGAGCAAGGAATGCTTAACAAAGCCTTAGCATCTTTTACCTCCGCGTTTTCTGCTTACCAAATTATTCAAAGTCAAATAGGTATGAATTCGACACGACTTCATTTAGCCGAAGTATTCTTGCTGCAAGGAAATACTGCGCAGGCCAAAGAAAACTATACAAAGGCAAAGGAAAGTATCCAACACATCAAGCTAGAGTTTTTATACTCTATGTTAGAGCAACACAAATTAACATTTGGCAATAGGCTAGATTCAAGGTAACTATTCACTTCCAGAAAGCTATTTATAAAGCAATCAATTAGAAAAAGTCGAATTAAGGGCTAGCAAAACAACCCAACTAGACATCAACTTTAGCTAACAAGGAATCTTATGTAATTTGTGTTTCCTATTGAATGAATAACGAAATGGCACTTCGACAAATTGATATGAAAATTTTGCAGATATCAGGGTTAACGTAATAAACGTGATAACATAAATTGCAACCTCTAGCAGGGTAAATGATTCAATTAACCAAGTGCGTTTGATAATAGGTAGTGCGAACCAAAAGAGCATAAACCAAACACCGTGCATTAAATAAATAGAATACGAAATCCGGCCTAAATTCTGTAGACTGCTTATAGAAAGTACCCGTAAGACACTCCCCTGATTAGACGCAGCACATAATACTAATATTGAAAAAAGAGGGATAGTTAATAAATCATTAAACCGCCAGTGAAATACTGCCAATATTGCGATTAACGCCATGAAAAAGTATCTATCTTTGTGAAAGATACACTGACCTAATTCAAGTTTGAACACCTTATAGCTCATCACACCTAAAGAAAATTCAAAAAGACACCTTAAAAAGCCAAAATCATAGGTGATATCAAGAGTATTATTCGGATAAAAATAGACTAACAAAAACAAGCCAATTAATGACAGCATAGTCACCGCTATCATATTTTTCTTTCTCTTATTACCAATACAATAAAATAATCCAATACCATAAAGGTAAGTCCACCACTCTGCACCGATAGACCATGAAACTATATTCCAAGATAAATAAGTATGCTGATTCATCGCATTTGTTAAAAATATATTGCTAACTAACGCTCGCCAGTCAAAGTATAAGTGCCAACTATCATCTATAGCACTTGGCGCCAAAGCAGAAACAATAACTACAAACCCTATAAGTAGCAGTAAAGTAAATAAATGCAGTGGATAAATACGAAAAAATCGAGACATAAGGTATTTTTTTATCTTGCTAAGAGATAAGTTTTCGCTGAGCTGTTCTCCATATATATGGCAGATTATAAAACCACTCAATATGAAAAAAAAGTCGACCCAAAGGTAACCTTTAGTTATTAATCCTGACCATGTATGAGGCATTAATGTACCAAGCTCTCGGTAAAAAATAATCACATCCATGTGAAAGACTACGACCCAAAGGGCAGCAATACCGCGTAAGGCTGTGAGGGCTGACAAGTATTGATTAGTGTGCGCGGACATGACTTTTTCGCGTAGGTTTTTCTTAGGATAAACACTCATAGCAATCCAATAATCTATTGATTTTACGTATTTTTAGTATTATGGATAAAGAGGTAAATGAATAGATGGATACATACGTATTCATCATTCGTGACTGTTAAATTCGCTCTTAACTAACTATCACGTTTAAGTTTAGACACTCATTACAATAGGTTTAATCAATCATTATCATCAATTTAATCAACTTCAGCGATTACTGTATTTGGTCTACTATTAAGTTTCAAATCCGTGATATTAGGAAGATATGATGAAAAAGAAACTTACCACCAATGCTGGTTGCCCTGTAGCTAACAACCAAAATGTTATGACCGCCGGTCCTCGTGGACCTCAATTACTACAAGACGTTTGGTTTTTAGAAAAGCTAGCACATTTTGATCGCGAAGTTATACCGGAAAGACGAATGCATGCCAAAGGCTCCGGTGCATACGGCACTTTCACCGTTACCCATGATATTACTCAATACACTAGAGCAAAAATTTTCGCTGAAATAGGGAAAAAAACGGATATGTTCGCACGTTTTACTACTGTGGCAGGTGAACGCGGCGCAGCCGATGCTGAGCGTGATATCAGAGGATTTGCCTTAAAATTTTATACTGAAGAAGGTAACTGGGATTTAGTGGGCAATAATACCCCTGTCTTCTTTTTACGTGACCCGTTAAAGTTCCCTGATTTAAATCACGCCGTCAAACGTGATCCCCGTACTAACATGCGCAGTGCTCAAAATAATTGGGATTTTTGGACATCACTGCCAGAAGCCTTACACCAGGTTACTATCGTAATGAGCGACAGAGGTTTGCCTGCAACTTACCGTCACATGCATGGTTTTGGTAGCCATACGTTTAGTATGATCAACGCAGACAATGAACGTGTATGGGTTAAATTTCATTTTGTGTCGAATCAAGGCATACAAAACTTAACTGACCAAGAAGCTGAAGTCGTTATTGGTCAGAACCGAGAAAGTCATCAAGCAGACTTATATAATGCGCTTGAATCCGGTGAGTTTCCTTCTTGGACCCTAAAGATTCAAGTCATGACTGAAGATCAAGCAGAAAAATCACCTTATAACCCTTTTGATTTAACAAAAGTATGGCCACATAAAGATTATCCTCTTATTGAAGTGGGTGTAATGGAGTTAAATCGCAACCCAGAGAATTTTTTTGCTGAGGTAGAACAATCTGCGTTTAACCCCGCCAGTATAGTACCAGGCATCAGTTTTTCTCCTGATAAGATGTTACAAGGCCGTTTGTTTTCTTATGGTGATGCTCAGCGCTATCGTTTGGGGGTAAACCATCAACAAATACCGGTCAATGCGCCTCGTTGTCCTGTTCATAGTTACCATAGAGATGGCGCAATGCGAGTTGATGGTAATCATGGCAGTACCATAGGTTATGAACCCAATAATCAGGGTGAATGGCAAGAACAACCTGACTTTTCTGAGCCACCATTAGCCTTATCGGGTGCTGCTGCCCATTGGGATCACCGAGAAGATGAAGATTACTTTTCTCAGCCGGGTGACTTATTTAGATTAATGAATAATGATCAACAGCAAGCTTTATTTGATAATACTGCCAGATCGGTAGGTGGAGCGGGTATTGAGATTCAAAAAAGACATATTGCACACTGCTTGAAAGCTGATCAAGCTTATGGTGCAGGTGTTGCTAAAGCACTAGGAATTTTGTTAGATACTATCTAAGCGTCAATAGATAACGATGATTCAGTGATACCTAATATCTCAATCATTAACTGAATCATCGTTAACAACTTTAAAGTGCACTTACACTAATTTCTATTGACACTAGCCTCTTCCTGCCCCATTGTGCACGATTTACAACTCCATCGTAAGTTCAGTGAGATTAAATGCCAACTACCTCTGCCAACAAGCAAGAATTTCAAGGTTACCTCTTGATGTTAGGTTCAATCCTTATTTTCTCATTATTACCTTATTACATACAATTTTTGGCACCTGTTGATGGCAATACTCTCTTTGCATTTCGCGTACTATCACAGTTAGGTTTTGGTTTATTATTTTTACTGTTAACGCAACAGTTACTCGTGCTTAAAGGGATATTCTCTCAACCCAAAGAGTTAATGATACTATGTTTAACTTCCCCATTAATCGCCTTGCAGTGGTGGATATTTTTTTGGGGGCCAGTCAATGGCGAAACGATAAATATTGCCATGGGCTACTTCTTACTACCTATTACCATGAGCTTAACCGGCCGCTTTTATTTTAAAGAGAACTTGAGCCCTTTATTGTGGTTAGCTGTAATTGCTGCGGTAATAGGGGTGAGTGTTGAACTATACCAAAGCCAGTCATTTTCTTGGGTTACCCTGCTTATTTGTTTGGCTTATCCACCCTATTTTATCTTGCGTAGGAAAAGCAGCATACCCACTACAAGTAATTTTGTCGCTGAGAACATTTTTGTCACGCCCATCGCTTTATTGCTACTTTATTTTACCTACCAACGGCAAATGCCCTTTTTACCTTCATTAGATTGGGGAATATTATTGGTATTAGGCTCAGGTCTATTGGGCACTGTTGCCATGCTATTTTTTGTGTCGGCATCAACGCGTTTAAAATTTACAATATTTGGCATGTTAAATTATGGCGAACCTATATTGATGATGTTAGTCGCAATATTTTTACTTAACGAAACCATTAGTCCTGAGCAAATATGGAGTTATGGTTTCTTTGGCATAGCAGTGTTATTAGTTATTGGCGATAGTTTATTGCGCATAATGATTAGTAATAGAAGAGCATTTTAGTTTTAAAGCAAAAACCGCTAATTTCTCAGTTAGCGGCTTTTATAAAATATTAGTAATTGTGAATTAAAGTTTGGTCAATTAAAGGCAAACTGCTTTAATTCGAATTTTATCAGTCCAACTGAAAAAGCCATGATTGGTTAGGTATTCAACATTAATCATTGAGGTTCCGTTCGGACATTCTAGTAAAAGGTTTTTATAGGCTAGGTCGACATAATCAGTATCATAAACAAAGCCAAGTATGTTTTTTTGAGACTTTTCAATTTCAATGACCTTTCCTATCTCAACGTTGTTAGCAGCATTACTTGCAACATCCACTTGCGACATATGAATACTGCTTGTGCACGCACTCAGCATTGACACTGTAAGCAACAAAATTAGCTTTTTCATCGCTACACCTCATTACAATAGGCAGAAACAATCACTTCTCTTTTAAACATAAGCACATAACCCGTCGTTTGGTGCTTGGTGTATACCCCTTCGATTTTGCCTGTTGGACATTGCCCTTTAAGCTTATCAACGGCTTCATCAACAAAGGCATTACTAAAGTTAATACCGATAAAATTCCAACTCGCAGATGAGGTCGTAATTACGTTATCTCTTTGTGCTGGAACTTGTGTCATAGAAACGGTATTTAATCCAACACAGCCCGTCAGTGAAAGTGCAAGTAATGAAAACAATAAAGTATTTTTTAACATGTGATTAATTCCTAAATATTATTAGTCTGGTTGTTATTAATGCAGTAACCATTGATACGTACAACCTCGCCACTTGCAGGGCCAACGTTGGTTGCTTCGCGTACGGATGTTAATCCAGTTAACTTTTTGCTTGGACATACTTTTATCACCTCAGCAAGAACTTTATCGGCATAAGCATCGTTATATACCGGATTACCCGTTTTAGGACCAAAATTGCTTATGGCCAGAATAAAAGCGACTAACTCTAAGTCTTCACTGGTTGAGGATGATTTTGCTACCTCTGCCCCTATCTCTGCAGTTTTAGCTAAATCAAAGCCCAATTCATTCACCTGAATTGTGAATGGAGTTAACGTACCTTGTGACTGATCGATATCACCAATATGAACATGATGAAGTTGACTACAGCCTCCTATCAGTAGAAAACTGAGTCCAAGAATACTTTTCAATTTTATCGGCATATGTGCCTACCTATTAGTTATGTTGATTGATAAAGCGTGTCGTCATTATACTTTTTTAGCAAACAAGTAGATCTGCTTTATTGTTTAGTAAGTGTCGGGGAAACGTAAGAAACTGTAAGTTAAAGCGCTACTCATGGTGGTATCAGCTTTTCATTACTTATCCAGTAAAGCACTTTAGGTTAATCGATGTAAGTTAAGCGCAAACAGATCTATTGTGCTACAGTGTTATCCACTAATTATCATGGGCTTATAATAAATGAAATTGTATCACTGCCGAGACTCTCGTTCTGTCAGGCCATTATGGGCTCTTGAAGAGTTACAGCTTGACTATGAGCTGATTAATATGGAATTTCCGCCTAGATATAACCATGCAGGTTATTTAGACATTAACCCTTTGGGCACAGTGCCAACTTTCATCGACAGAAAGTTAATCATGACAGAATCTGCAGCAATTTGTCAGTATTTGGTTGATAAGTATGGGACTAGTGAAATAGGCTTAAGCATTGAGCATCCAGAGTACGGTGAATACCTTAACTGGATTCATCGTAGTGATACGACATTCACTTTTCCGCAAGCGTTAATATTAAGATACGATCGTTATGAAAAACCTGAACGATTACAACCACAAGTAGTGGAAGATTATAAAAGATGGTTGTCGTCGCGATTGAATAGTGTTGAGCTTGCCCTTGAGGCCAGTGAATATCTTTGTGCTGGTAAATTTACCATCGCTGATATATGTGTTGGTTATGCGCTTTTTCTTGCGTACAAAACACAGAACGACAATAATTTTGGCCCTCACACTCGAAATTATTTAAAAAGGCTAATGGCTCGCGATGGTTTTAAAGCGGCAATGATTCAGCAAGAAGATCTGGCACCAATTTTTTAATAGCCGCCAACTTATACTTTATAGTCACTTGTATTACCCTATTATTGCAAATCTAAAAGCGCAAACTACTTTATCAGTAATTCGCGCTGACTCTAGATGGGTATTAACATAAGCTATAAAAAGTTTATTCAATTATTTTTCTACTTCAGTAACTTCTTCTGCAGCAGTAGCCGTCGCTCTTCTCATTGCCGCTTTAATTTCCTTAATATCGCAGCCATCAAGCAACAATAATACATCGGCGATAGAGCTTCGAAGTTCAGTGCTCTCTTTAAGGGCTTTTTTATTTTGGATATGCGATACCGATTCTCTATTCATCACTGTATCAAGTAACTTCTTCAAACCTTCTTGGTCATCAATATCTAACGGTGCTAAAGGATTAGTTGCTACGTCATTGTAAGCATCATAAATAAGAGTTAGTGCTTCTTGAGATTCTTTTAATCTTTGCATTTTTTATTCTTATTAAGTTAAATAGTTATTTTAGATTACATCAATAAAACACTTTGTCTATAAGATATTGAACAATATTAAAATAATCCTATACGATAGAATTATTTATTTTGAAAAATAATGTTTGTCTGCTCCTATTTAACTTCGTCATGGTTTCCCTATTATTAGCTATCTCCTGATGACAATTTTATAAACCAATCACAATCTGTTTTACTCTTTACTTTTTGCGATAAATACAAACCAAGCTCGCTCAGCGTAGATTTGTCTCGATAATTTATAATTAACCCTTTTAGTGTTTGTAGTGCTCGCCTAGTCTGTCCCGAACCATCTAATGATAATACATAGGTATAAGCATATTTAATTGCTGCAGATTTTGGTAAGTTTTCCATGCCATTGACTAAAACTTTTTCCGCCTGTTTAGGCCGCTTCTGAGCTCATTCGCCAACTGACCATTTTTCCTTGGTATATAAGGTCTAATGATCATCATTAACTTCATCATACTTCTGACAAAGTGCTGTCAATTGCTCAAAGGCTCCTCTTGGAAAGAGGTGTTAATTGACTTAATTTCAACTGATTCAAGCAATTCGTGGGTTACCGTGACAGTTACCTCATTACTTGTTTTTAACTCTAAGGTAGCCGATAGGTTGACATCGCTTGGAGCAACCGCTTCAAACTGTCCATTAGTATTCATCAAGCGTAGTACGGCACTGCTTGATGACTGCCATGCAGCTATATTTGTGACATCATGTATCGAATCATCGGTAATAATCGTGGCGTCACCAACTTTCAATGTATCAGCAATTGCGCTGGCACTACCAAAAGTCACTAATGTTAGCTCATATGCTGTTGTTGTCGCTTTAATGACTTGTTTTTAATTATTGATACCGTCTGCTGAGCGGCATAAAGGTTGAGTCCATTAAATAGACTTTTTAATTGCGTTGCATCATAGTCTAATTCTATCTTTGCAATAACAAGCTGATGTTTTTCAGGAAATAACGCTTCAACTGATTGCGAAATTAGCTCAAATAACTTTTTCAGGCTAATTTTATGAATTTGCCCCGTTTTGTTAAAAATCCACTCGGTAATCGCCATAAAATCATCAAAGGGTTCGTCTGACAAGATATGAGGTAAGGCATGTTTAAAGCGCCCTGAATTTCCAATCATGTCCCAATAGCGTGCAAAACGATTAATACGTTGCATGGTGCTAAAGCTCACCCTGTCAGTGCTTAAAATATTAAACGGTGGCAATGGATTGAAACGCAAATCGAATGCCTCTGTGTGCCTTATAATCGGGCTACCTTTCAATCGTTTCAAAATGCCCATTTGAATTTCATGAGGGCGGCAATGATAAAGCTGGTTGAAGCTATCTTTAAAGGTATCTAAGGTTTCTCCAGGTAAACCAAAAATGAGGTCTGCATGAATATGTGCTGAAGTATTATCCCTTAACCACAGCAGATTCTCTTTAGATTTAGCGTTATTTTGCTTACGGCTAATATTAGCTTGTACCTCAAGGTTAAAAGTTTGTATGCCTATTTCAAACTGTAAACTGCCCTCAGGAAACTGTGCTAACAACTCCTTTAATTTTCTAGGGAGGTGATCCGGTACCACTTCAAAATGTAAATAAAGATCGTCAGTCATTTTGTCTAAGAAAAACTGCATAATTTGCATGGTGGTTTTTATGTTTAAATTAAAGGTTCTATCAATAAACTTAAAATTCCTGGCACCCCGTTGATAGAGGATTTCCATCTGCTCGAGAAAAGAGGTTAATTCAAATGGTGTAGAAGACTTATCTAAAGACGATAAACAAAATTCACATTTAAACGGGCAACCACGAGAGGCTTCAACATAGAGTAGACGATGCTTTAAATCATCATCAGTATAATACTCGTACGGTAAGGCTATTTCTTCTAACGGAACAGGTTTTGACTTAAGGACCTTATTGTCTGGAGGCGTTTCATTGATAATATCTTTACACAGTTGGTAAAAACTAATATCTGCGGGTCCCGTTAAGACATAGTCTGCACAGGCAACAATTGGCTGTTGCTCCGTTTCATAACTCACTTCTGGCCCCCCTAAAACCACCTTGATTTCTGGTGCAATCACTTTTAATAAATTAACAACATCGGTGGTTTCCACTATGTTCCAGATATAAACACCAAAGCCAACAATATCGGGTTTCGACGCTAATATTTGTTCTACAATATCCAAAGCGCGAGTTTGAATAATAAACTCTTTTATTTCACAAAATTGCTGTAACTCTTGTAAATTCGCGTAAAGGTATCGCAGACCAAAGCTGGTATGAAAGAATCTTGCATTGAGGGTCGCAAGAACAATTTTAGGTGAAGTTTTGTCAATTCTATGGCTGCTTTGATGTGTAATCGCCGTACTTTCTTCTATCAACACTGATTTAATCGACTCAGATTGGATTAAATCAAACGTACTACCCTCTGTAGGGCTACTCTGCATAACGCTTAATTCTGGATGATTACTTTGCTTTGCCATACTCGATTTAAATACCTGGATTACTTACCGCTGTTGATGATGCCGTAATTATACGGTGATTGCTGACGTTATTCAGAAATATTGTTGATGCGGCCAATAGAGCTGTATCATGATTTCGCTAAGTGTAACTATTAAATTGTTCAAATTTTGCTAATAACTCAGTGGCAATTTTATATTGCCCTTTCATTTTTAAGACTTCGATAATACATTCGATGGTACACAAACCTCCTTTCGGTTGATTAGCCCTAAGTTTGTATAAAGAATCATTTTCCGTTTTCAAAGTGAAATGTGGAGCCATTTTCAAATAAGGACTTTGGTTGAAGATCTTTTTAGACTCCTGCCAAGTACCATCAATAATAATTATATTCTCATATGCTTCGATTTCTGCCGACGATACTGCCGAGCATGACTCACCTTTTGAATACAATAATACCGCCTCATTGTTTTCGATTAATCTAGTAAGGTCTTTATTAGGATTAACTCTCTGCCAAAGTATGCGTTCAACGAGGTTATTAGAATTACCTATAGCGAGAGAGCCAGTATTGGTTGCTCTATGCAATTCTCGTTCATGGGCAAGTAAATATATTTTCATTTTTATATAATGTTTCGCATTAAATTATTGTGAGGCTTATTTGGCAAATTCGAAGAAGATTAGCTCTAGAGCTACGTTAATCAGAGGGAGTAAAAAGCGGTGCCAATGCACCGCTTTGTTGCTTTACTATTAATAACCTCTTTTGATATTAACCGACTCGTTGAGTACTCGTTTATACATCTTGCTTAGTTGCTTACCTTTATCTTTTTGCTGCTTCAAACTAGCATTATTATATGCTTGTTCACGCAATAGCTTTTGATAATTATTAAGCCTTCGACTGTCTAAAGCTTGATTTTCTATCGCCTGTAACACAGCACAGTTAGGTTCATCAACATGGTGACAATCGTTAAATCGACACCGTTTTGCTAAAGCTTCAATATCAGCAAACGTATTTTGTATGCCCTCCTCACAACCGATAAGTTGCAACTCTCGCATTCCGGGAGTGTCAATAATGACGCCTTTATTTTTGCTAATGAATAACGCGCGAGCAGTCGTGGTATGTTTGCCTTTGTCATCATCCTCACGAATACCAGACGTTAATGCGATCTCTTGCCCTAATAATCTGTTTATTAAGGTTGACTTACCTACACCTGAAGAGCCGACAAACGACACTGTTTTGCCCGTTTTACACCATGGTGATAGTGTGTCTGCGGCTTGTTCAAGGAGCCCATTTACCGTTAGCACCCTAAGCAAAGGATCAAGTACTTGCACTTGCTCTGCTTTATCTTTGGCATCTTGACAAAGATCAGTTTTTGTTAAAACAACAACAGGCTCAACTTCAGCATCATGTGCCAATGCTAAATATCGCTCTAACCTGCTAAGGTTAAAGTCTTGGTTTAGCGATGAAACAATAAACAAGGTATCAATATTGGCTGATATATGTTGCTGCTTAATTTGACTGCCAGCGCCTTTTCTAGAAAATAGCGAATGCCGGTCTAATTGACGAACAAAATGATTATCTAAGTCCAATAAAACCCAATCACCAACTGTCATTGCTGGTAAATTTTTGTTTATTGGTAAAGCAATTTTTTTTGTCTCTAATTGTGCAACATACTCACTGCGATGATGAGCCGTTATCCGAGCACAATTTAATTGCTCGTATTCTTCAAGTGATAGTTGTTGTTGGTAGTATGGTTGCCAACCGAGTTGGCGTAATGAATAATTTTGATTCACTGTAATATCCCTTCATTTATGTGAGAATTCACACAATAAAAAGTTATCGGGATAATGGTGTACATTAACCCCGTGTTTGAGCAACACCGGGCAGAAGTGAGAAAATAAAGTTCTAGTGACCCAAAAGTACTAGTGTTGACTCTCTGCCGGGTGGGTGTGAATTACTATCATTTTTTTCTCCTTAAATTTATATTACCAGCAAATTGTAAGTGACAATCCAGTTAAAGGCAACCACTCTGCTAGTTATCTAACATCAACTCCAAAACTGGTACGGCATTAAGCCAAATACCTTGCTTAGTGTTGTTTAACATTCACAATGAGCCGAATAAAGTCGCTAGTAACATTGCTTGTTCATGTACTCTTTTAGTCTTTACTTTTTGCTTTTAATAAACCTGTTTTCATTTTCTTTGCTCGGCAAGATGCAGGTATCGTACTGTCCAAATAAGTGATACCTATTACGAGCAATGCGATCATAAAGCCAGTTTCGAATGCCCTGAGGAAGTATTTTAACTACGTAGAATAAACGCCATGGGTAACTAAGTTTCGTCACCACATTTAAAAAAGCATCACTCTTATCAAAACATTGCTCACCTTCTACCAATAACATGGTATCAAAATGCTCAGTTGGCATTTTAAAATGATTTAATATGCTCTGTCCTTCGGGTGATTGAACACTGCATAATTTAAAGTGCTGTTGTGTATCAACCCTAATGATAAATTGGGTCCAAACATTACAAAGTTTGCAGATTCCGTCAAATAGGATCACACTATCATTTTCACCAACGTTAGGGGGATATTTTACCTTTGTCATCAGTCGTTAACTGCCACTTTATTTCGTTTATTGTAGCCATTGAGTAATAGCAACATGCCTAAAGCTGCAATCAAATGTTTTAATGTATGCCCGCTTATCGCTGTTAATACGGTAAAAATAAACGGATCAAAATGTTCAAATACTTTGGCAATTATATAGCTCGCTAATAGCCACCAATATCTATTCCCGTGACTAAATGTCGGCTTCATTAATAGCAAAATTAGTGGAATCGCAATTAAGGGCAGAAATTGAACGAGGATATAAAACCGCAAATCGCCAGCACCAATACTCTCAGTAAAATGCCAATAAAGCACAGATGCTCCTCCAGTAATAAGTAAGGGATATAGTAGACGTTTACCTAATTTAACAGAAAGGTATTCAGCAATAATAATCGCGGTTAACGCCATAAAGGCAAGTGTCATGGGCAATCTATCCCATACTAACGTTTGGTTGCTCGGCCAAAGATGATAATAACCAGAGCCAAAACCAATGAGTAACAAGCCCAAAAATAAGCAGCTATACCCTACTTTAACTTCTTCTAATTTTGTTAATTCATTTGAGATATAAAGGCTATACAGCCCCATCACACCAACAAAAATAAAAGGTATATTAGAAAGTACATTGAAAAAGTTAGGCACAGATAACAAGGTGCGATTATCGGCAAAGTCATGATATTCGAGTGACTGCGCTATTGGGTCTTGCACCAGTACACCTATCGTGATGCATAGCAATATGATGAAAATACCGATTATCCCTTTACGGTTATAAATCATTGTCACGTCCTTTTTCATTTCCCGGTTGGATATCGACTATATTATCACCTGAAAATGTCAGCGCTTGATAAAAATATTAGTGAAATTCTTATCTCAAAAATAATGACAGGTTTAGCCTATCATTGTATAACGGGAAACTTGTGAGTAAAAAATTATCACCGAATGAAGAATTAGCTACAATTATTCTCACTTAATTAATACCTGATGGCTAGTCTTCACCAAGTGGATAAGACATACAACTTAGTGTGTGTCTTTAGTTAATGCCGCAAAGGTAATATCAAGCTATATTAGTGTGACCTGTTATCATTTGCCCATTTTATTGCTCTTTCTAAGCGATCATCTCCCCAAAATAGTTCCTCAGCAACCAAGAACGAAGGCGCACCAAAAATACTTCGTGTTAACGCTTCATCTGTTTGTTGTCTAAGTAAATCTTTTGCTATGTCGCTATTTGCCTCTTTCATAATATCTTCAGGGTTCTCACCTATAAGAGTGAGGCAATCTGATATTACCGATGGTGAAGTTATATCTTTATTATGTTCAAAATTGGCCGCAAACACAGATTTTATAAAGCTTGGTATCCAAGGTTCGTTAGCGAACGTCACCGCAATGCGGGCGGCAAGTAGACCATTTTGTGGAAACTTATCTGGTCGTTTCAAAGGCAGTTCTATGTCGTTACAGATCCTTTGTAAGTCCTTCCACATATACTCCCCCTTAACTTTATAAATATTAAAGGGTGAATCATTCCAGCCTTGCTTGTTAAATATCGGGCCTAATAAAAATGGTCGCCACACTACTTCAAGATTGCTTTTTTCTGCAAGGCTTTCAATGCGCATTGCACATGGGTAAGAATATGTACTAGCAAAATCAAACCAAAACTCTAATTTCATAGGATTACCTCGTTATATTCATAATATTTGCTTTAATGCTTCATCACAACAGTAACCCTGAAGCTTAAAGGGTTACTCCCAATCTAAAATAGCTGAATGCAAGCGGTGATAAAGCTAGAATAATGGCACGTGTCTAGGCTCTGCCTTTATTCAATATCATTGCCATTAAGCTGTTAAATAGATAACCTCGTCGACAAATTACTCATTGCAAAATGTTGGTAGCCTACATTGACGCTGACATTTTTTCCATTGGTAAGCAAAATATTTCCAAATTTGAACAAGGATAATCGGCTAGGGGTTAATTGGGATTGCGCCGTGCTGAATGGGATTTTAATGACGACTTAAGTAACGGATTAAGCCTTTACTTTTAATGTGGGATGAAGTGAGCATTAACCGTGTTGAATTGGATGATACAATCTGGTGCCAATAAACAAATTATATTACAGTAAATCAGCATTAACCTTTTCAAGCCACACATTAGGTAGTAATTAACATGAACAATGAATTAAGCTATCTCACAGGTGTTTTGTGTGTCTATAAACGCTGGTGCACTTGGCAACGTATTTTTTATCTCGTTGTAATCTGCTCTTTATCAGGGTTAATGATTGTTCAAACTGAAATAGCTGATGGCCTTATTAGAGGTGAAGTTGGGTTAACGTGGCAACCTTGGGTGGCTACGTACAGCTCAGTCATCAGTTTCACTATCGTTTCTCCCTTTTTAATTTACTGCTGCGAGCTCTGGCCTTTTGGCAAAGCGCATGTATTTAAAACTACGATTAAATTGGCTTTACTCTATATACCAACCACTTTGTGTTTTATTACGGTCATGCTTATTTTGCGTAATAGCATACATTTAGTCATAGACGGAACCCTATTCGATAGTTGGAATTTAATAGACCGATATATTTACGAATTCCCTAAAGCCATCGCAATTTATCTTATTTTTATATTCATCACTTACACCAAAATAAACTATGACAATTCGCAAAAGGAGCAGCTAAATGCCGCCAACTTACAAAATGAATTGCAAACAATCAGAATGCAAACCTTACGCAGCCAGCTACAACCTCACTTTTTATTTAATACGTTAAATTTAATTTCAAGTACCGTTTATCAAGACGCAGATAAAGCTGACTCAATTATCACTCGGCTAGGTGATTTACTACGTTACTCCTTAGCAACCGAACAAAAACCTTTTGTGACCTTCAAAGAAGAGTTACAAGCTATGCAGTCTTACCTAGAAATATCACAATTACGCTTTGGTGAAAGAATGGCGTTAGAAATTGCGGTAGAGCCAGCGAGTGAATTAGTACTCATTCCCACTATGCTGATGCAACCTTTACTTGAAAATGCGGTTAAATATGGCATTGAGCCATCAGATGAAACCAGTAAAATTACCCTAGCGTCGACCGTAACAAATGGCCTACTAGAGATAAAAATAACCAACCCATGGTATCAACAAACACAGCAACAAGAATCTTTTGGTATTGGCTTACAAAACACTAAAAACAGATTAAAGCTTTTATATCAAGAACAAGCGACAGTAACATTAGATAGTAACTATAACGATCAAGTAACGCTGAGCATTATTTTACCGGCTCAATACCTGGAGCACTCTAATGAATAATGACAACAACCGTGGACTGTCAAAAAGCTCAGAACATCAAAACAATAGAGTACACGACGTACTTGTGGTTGATGACGAACCAGCAGCAAGACAAAAACTGATATTATTTTTACAAGACCACAAAGATTTTCGAGTCGTCGCACAGGCTCAAAATGGCATTGAGGCATTAGAATGTATCGAAAAACACTCTCCTGCCCTAGTTTTTTTAGATATTCAGATGCCTTTGTTAGACGGCATGTCTGTGGCCAGCAATATCGAATACACTAAAAACATTGGCGTTGTCTTTGTTACGGGCTTTAATGAATATGCCATTAAAGCATTTGAACTCAATGCTGTGGATTATCTTCTCAAACCTTATGACAAAGGCCGATTGGCGAAAACGCTTGCTCGATTTCGCGAATTTACCGGAACAATTTCCAAATACAACATACCTAAAATAATCCAAGATTACCGTGCAGAGCAACACTTCCCTGAAAAGCTACTATTCAAGTCTGACGGGGCTATTGAAGTGGTCTCAGCACAAGAAATTCAATGGATTGAATCATCAGGTAATTATGTCAAAGTCTGCTTAGAGCGAACCGCTTTCATTGCAAGACAAACAATTACGACCGTACAAAGCCAGTTAGACCCAGAGCAGTTTGTTCGCATACGCCGCACGCATATAGTGAACAAAAATGAAGTGGTCACAGTGGACCACATTAGTAAGGGTGATTACGAGATAACGTTAAAATCCGGCACTAAGTTACGCCTTTCTAGAGGCTACAAAACACGTTTCTTTGAGGTGTTTAGTTCATGATGAATGATCATAACCACCAAATCCTTTAAAGATAGTCTGTTGTATAACGCTAAAACACCACCATAATTGACATTTATAACTAGCATTTCCTGCTTATCACATTACAGGACCAACTCATCCCTACGCCATATATTTAACGACCTCACTTTCATAAACTTGATTGTATAATTCAACGCCAGAGAAAATTTATGTCATCGCAATCAGCAGAAAAACAACTTTCCAATAATATGGGTGAACGTCAGTATTTTTTAGATTGGGTGAGAATACTCGCGTTTGCATTCTTAATTCTTTACCACACCGCCTTGATGTTTGTTGACTGGGGCTTTCATATTGAAAGCGGCCATAACAGCATCTTTTTAAAATCGATAATGATACTGAGCTCAAAATGGCGACTCGATATCTTGTTTATCGTTTCAGGTGTGGCCATAAGTTATATGATTACAAAAATGACACTTAAGTCATTTGCATGGCAACGAGTGGTTAAGCTTTACCTGCCCCTTCTTTTTGCTATTGCAGTTATTGTAGCCCCTCAGTCTTATTATGAAGCCATTCAAAAAGGCGTGTTTGAAGGAAGTTTCTGGCAATTTTGGACATCTCAATATTTTACCTTCTCATGGGATGAACGCATGAATGCACCTTTCCCTACCTATAACCATATGTGGTATGTGCTGTACTTATTCCATTATACGATTGTTTTGTTGCCACTTTTTTATTTCATCAATAGCGAAAAAGGTAAACTAATGCTCGCAAAAACTGAGAGCTGGCTTACTAAGGGGTCTCGTATTATTTGGATACCGCTAGCAATATATTTAGCGATATTTCTCGCAATTGATGATCATGATGTAAACCATACTTTTTACAATGACTGGTACGGACACGCTATATTTATCTTTGCCGTCATTATGGGTTGTACTTTTGCCCGTATGCCTAAAGTTTGGCAATCTTTTGAAAAAAACCGCTACCTTACATTAACACTTGGCCTAATTAGTTATAGCGTTTTATTGGCGATATTTTTGTCACCTGATGAGATGTTACCATTGGACAGAACAGTGGCTTGGGATTATACCAGCCTACTCGTTAAATGGTCGTGGATCGCACTCATCATCGGCTTCGCACGAAAATACCTTAACTACACCAACAGCACATTGAAATATTGCAATGCCATCGTTTATCCGTTTTTCATTTTGCATCAAACAGTCATCATAGTACTTGGTTTTTATGTGATTGATTGGGGTTTATCTGGCATATTGGAGTTTTTAGTTATTGCGGTGGGCACCTTTGCTATTTGCAGTTTACTTTATGAATTACTCATTAAAAGAGTCAATATACTAAGAGTATTATTTGGTTTGAAATGGCAGAAAAGGCCTTTCCCCATTAAAACGCAACCGATATCAAAGTTTAGCTAAAGCATAAATGATTTAACGGTATTGTGCATTAACATGCACCTATTTACATGTATCTGTCGTCATCCAAAACAACAGTCTTGGATGGCGAAAAAATATTCAAGGGTCAATTGAGTTGTTAATATTTCTGTTAAGAATATATAAGAAAGAAACAGATTATGGCTGTCGAAATAATGATCGAACACCGGATGCATTGATTAAAGCAGCGCATCATTGCTTTATCAATGATGAGTATCAAAAAGTCACCACTCGTCAAGTCGAAGCAGCATCAGCAAATAATAATATTAAAATTTGAGTTTATACGAGCAAGGAAACGAGTATTTATTCTATTCAATACCCGTTTTTCTTTGTCAATTCAAACCGATTTGAATTCCCTTAACTTCAACTAATAGAGCATAAATTATACAGTTGACAACGGTACTAATAGTGGTTAAGTTTTGTTCTGACGATTAAATAAAATATAAATATCTTTAACTTAACAGGATCTTAAAATGAAAATACTTATATTAATTACTTTATCCACTCTTCTATTTGCCTGTAGTAATAGTCAAACAGAGGATACCCAATCCCAACTGACCGCAGCACAAGTAAAATCAGGTTATGAGTGCAGAAGCATCAAGCTTTCAGGTTCTCATATTCGTAAAAAGATATGCGATACCACTGCCGAACGTGAATATAAAAAAGAGCATGCCGAGGAATTTACCAGAAAAATGAGGGACGAACGAATTAGCGCGTCTAACCAGACCTGGTAGAGCGGCTGTTCTATTAGCACTAGAGTTAACCTGCTTAATAATGTTAACTCTAGTAACTGACCTACCTTGTACACAGATTTCAAGGTGAAAAGCCCATTCATATCACCCGTTTCTATCAGTTGATCAAACATTTTTTTGGTAAAGAAAGTACGCTAAAGTCTATCGACTAATAATTCAGTCCACTTTTTTACTTAAGATACTAGCTTTGCAATAATAGAAATTTCTACTGGCACACCGTGGTAATAATTGGAATATTACAAGCCTAGGTAGATTACTACACTACATACATAGGTAAACGTATATATGGAAAAAACAGAAAACCATATTACAGCAACATGAAACCAATAGAGAGCAGCTGCCCTGCTATTATCTCTGAGAATACCTCTGAAAAAGCATGTAAAGCTCTTGAGCATCGAAGACTGTCAAACACAAAGTCCAAAGGTGAGCGCTCTAATAGTCTACTTACAGGACTACTTAAGTGTAAATCATGCAAATCTAACCTTACTATCAATACAGGTAAAGGTGGTCGTTATAAATACTATAAATGTAGTAAAAAAAATTAAGGTAGATTAGAGTATTAATTCTAAGGCGGTTCCGCCCCCAAAGTGAGATAGAAACTAACCGTCACTATTCCCAATGATGCTGTTATCGCGCAGTGTTTTCGTTCTTTGTGCCAGTTTTTGCCTTAATAGATTTTTGGGGGACTGTATTGGGACAATCAGTTAACAAGGATACCGTTGGGAAAGGTTTCAGACATTCAATCATTAAATTTATATCCGCACTTAGAAAACCAAACCTATTAGCTTAGAAGAACTTTATCTTTAGTCCACTATCGAAATATAAGTTTCTGTTGGTACTATTTCTAATGCTTATTACTTAATCGTAAATGTCAAATCATAAGCGCTGATGCAGTATATGAAACTAAGAAAGTCAAAGGTACTTTAGTTGATTTAACTTCATGAATACTGATTACTCAATTAGATCACTTAGTTTAATCAATTATTTTGATTGCCTTAAACAAATTATTGCGCTTGATTGTTTCTGTTCTGCCCCTACAATTGCGCTATATTTTAGTTCTATAAGCATAAAAAATGAAAAAAACATCCGAAAGAGATATTAATATATTAGTTCTTATATTTGTCTTTATTAGCTTATTAATTTCCAGTTTGGCCTCAGCGAATAAAGGCACAGATGAAATTAAGAATAAACTCATCTTTAAGCAAGCCTCTCTGCCATTACAATCTTTTAAAAGTACCGTAAGTAATAAATATTAATGAATTGGTTAGAAGAAAATATCGATTTTTCATCGTTAACAGATCTGTTTATTAATAATAAGTTAGTAATCACATCTATATTTATTATTATTATTATTATAGTGAAATACTCCATTGTAAAAATAATAAAAAGAAAATCAAAAGAGGACAAAAGAACACAAATAAATATGGTCAACAATATATTTACTATCTTGATGATTATCACCATATTTAATATTTGGGCAGAAGAGATTCAAAAGTTTGCTTTTTCTATCGCTGCTTTTATAGTGGCTATTGTTTTAGCGACTAGAGAATTTATTCAATGTTTCATTGGGTTTATATATTTACTGTCAAGTCGACCGTTTCGTATTGGTGATTGGGTACAAGTTGGTAATTATTGTGGCGAGGTTCATTCAACAGACTGGGCCAAATTAACACTTTTAGAAGTAGATAAAGATGATTATCAGTACACAGGTAAAACCCTCTACTTGCCTAATAGCCAACTTATAACTTCCGTTATAAAGAATCTTAATTTTCTCAAACGATATGCTATGCATCACTTTACGATTGTGCGTGACGATAGTGTAAATCCGTTTGAATTTTTAGACAAATTAAATGAGAAAGCACGTTTATATTGTGATGACTTTAACGATGTCGCCATTCGTTATAACCAACTGATAGAGAGCCGATTGGACATTAGTATTTCTGGCCCAGAGCCACATATTCAAGTAGCGACATCTGATATTGGTGATACTCAAGTATTTTTTACTATCTTTTGTCCAACAGAAAAAGCAATGGAAATAGAACAAAAACTTACCTCTGATTTTATGAAACTGTGGTTTGAACAAAAAGCTATCTCTTCAATTTAATTAATCAAAAGTTCAGAAGTAACCATATTGTTTTCTATGGATAATAAGGTACTCCTTTCAACCATCACCTAGTGTGATTTATTGTCTGAAAGCGGCTCAGAAGACACGATAATGTTATGTTCACTTTTACTATAAAAAAGAGAAGCGGGCCTAACACCTTCGTTTGATGAATAACGAGTAAATAAGCTCACCTTCCTATTTGTTACAGCAAAATTCATAAAAGCATTGGTATCGGCATTGACTTGTTTTCTATAACCATTGATTCTGGATATTGTTGTTTTCATTGCTTGCTTTAATATTTCGAATGACACCTTTTCATCAAAATTTATTTCATCTAGAAATATTGCAAAAGCACATTCTGAATAGGTATTTCCTTTAATAAAGCCAAACGCCTTATTTGATAAATCATTTAAAATTGAGCGTCTAAAAAGGCTAAATTGATCAAGCCCTTATTTATGCATCCATAAATAGGGGCCATATTGAAAAGGATGGCAATTGCTTTGAGAAACCGTCATGTCAATTGAGGCATCTCTTACATGAGCAAAAAAATGATGGGTGGGGATTTTACTCGCTATCTGACTTAAATTACGATTACTCCATGCTGGCTCCACGCTTACGAAAGTTCCAGGGATTCGGTCGCCATGCTCTGGATACCAACCGAGACCAAAGCCATCTTCATTGAGGGGATTAACGCGCATTTTTGCTTTTTTACTTTGCTGTACTAATGAATTACTCGTATCAAAAATTAAAGTATTCATAAAGATGCGTTCACCCGAGTAAGCGATAAATCTACACATAGAGATTAAACCGTATTGTTGATAAGCGTTATAGAACCATCAAGATGCACATCTCTTTGCGGGAAGGCAATAATGATATTATTCTCTTCGAATAACTCATCTAATCGAAAACGAATATTACTTCTCGTTACTCGTAAGCCTCCTTCAACATGTGAGTGTATCCAATAAGTGACTTCAAAAACCAGAGAATTATCGCCAAAATCTTCAAAGGTAACAAGAGGCTTAGGCTCTTTTAAAATTTCATTTTGTTCCTCAGCAGCTTGCATAATCAGTGCAGCCACTTTTTTTGCTGGTGAGCCATAAGCGACACCAACTTCAACCGACGTTCTTACTAAACGGTCAACTAGCGTCCAATTAACTACGGTATTTTCTAATAACTTACTATTGGGTATGAGTAAGTGGACACCATCAACTCGTCTAATTCTAGTTGAGCGCGTGTTGATTTCTTCAACAATGCCTTTTGCATCTTCAACTTCCAAAAAGTCTCCTATTCTAATAGGTCGTTCCCACATCAAAATCCAACCGCTGATAAAATTATTAATAATATTTTGAGCACCAAAGCCAAAACCTATCGCAATAGCCCCAGATAAAAATGCAAAGGCAGCTATGGGGATGTTAATTAAATCAAGGATTGTTATAGCTATAATCGCAATAGCTATAACATAGAGAACTCGTTGTAATAAATGGATGATGTTGGGGTCAGTTTTTTTAGTGGTTAAACGGTTAGTTATGAAATTCACCGTCCATTTAGTGACAAAAATGCCCACAACTAAAAACAGCGGAATCATTAGAAAATCACCTAAGGTAATAGGTTGATCAGAAATAGTGATTATCTCTAATGAGAAAAGCGCGTTAAACCGTTCAAAATCCATAACTAATCCTCATTTCAACCTTTTATTTTGATCCCAAAAATACTTTTGACGGATCAACCAAGAACCTTTCTCCAATTGCTTCCCGGCCAAACAACATTAAATAACTCATGTCAGAGCGATCGGTTAGCGTGATTTCAATAGCCCATGATTCATTTCCTAACTTAATCGTTGTTTCAATGACATATCGCTGCTCTGTGGTACCATTAGATGACTTTATCTTGCGTATGTCATTTATTGGCGTAGTACACGTTACAATACGGTCAACATTATGGGCATCAGGATGAATATCAAAGGTGACATTATGTATACCATCAACTACCGATTTTTTAATATTATCGACATGTAACGATGACGTTTTTGCGCCAGTATCAACTCGAACTTCTAAATTATCGATACCAAGTTCAGGTAAAGCTATAGACTCTAGTCGGCCAATAATTATTTTATTGTTCATGTTTAATAATCTTCTTTAATTCAAGTTTTAGTTCAAGCACTAATTATCATCATTTTCAGGTAAAAATTGCTCTTGCACTGTTTCTATATGCTCAGCAATATCTTCATCATTCTCACTAAAATAAGCAATATGAAACATTGCTTCCCCCTCTTGCACGAGTGGTATATTTTGTTTGCCAATTAATATACCTGATCGTGAAGCTTGAACGTAACCAATTACCTCACCGTAAGGACTGCCAATTTCAGCTAACACTTGACCCTTAGTAATTTGGTCACCTAAATTGACAAGATTATGCACTATACCGCTCGCATTGGCTCTTTGCCATTGGCTACCATTAGCAATAAATGGTGCTGTTTTTTTCTTTTTCGCTGTGCTGACTTTTCTAGTCATGCCTAAAAACTGCAAAACATTCAAGATACCTTTCATACCAGCACGAATTGAAAACTCATCAAATCGTAGCGCTTCGCCTGCTTCGTACAATAAGACTTTGGTCTGACTTTTTACCGCTGACTCTCTCAATGAGCCATCAACCAAGTTAGAATTTAATATAACTGGTACACCAAAAACTTCAGCTAATTCCTTGGTTTCACTATCAGACATATCAGCTCTTATTTGCGGTAAATTAGAGCGATGAATAGCACCAGTATGTAAATCAATGCCGTAATCACAATGTTTCACTATTTCATTTAAGAAAATATAGGCAACTCGCCCCGCCAAAGAGCCTTTTGCGGAGCCAGGAAAGCAGCGATTAAGATCACGGCGATCAGGCATATAACGGCTTTGATTTACTACCCCATAAACATTAACCATTGGCACGGCTATCACAGTGCCTTTGGTGATTTTAAGTTTCTTTTCATTAATTAAACGGCGAATAATTTCAATACCATTTAGCTCATCACCATGGACCGCTGCACTAATGAAAATAGTAGGCCCTGCTTTTTTAGCTCTAATAATATGAACAGGTAAAGAAACATCTGCGTCGGTATATAATTTAGCAACAGGCAAGTCAATTTTTCGTTGTTCGCCAGGCATTATATCAAAATCGCCTATACTTAATTTGTTCATGATTACTCCTGTATTACCCTTTTCCACGTGTTTTATTACTATGTGGTTTTGCATTTTTTTCTAAAAATTCAAATACCATTCCCGCCACATCTTTGCCCGTAGCTGTTTCAATGCCTTCTAGCCCTGGTGAAGAATTAACTTCCATAACCATTGGCCCATTTTGAGAACGTAGTAAATCTACACCACATAAGTTCAAGCCCATAACTTTTGCTGCTTTAATAGCTGTTTCACGTTCTTCTTTCGAAAGCTTAACTACTTCAGCAGAGCCTCCACGATGAAGATTAGAGCGGAACTCACCTTCCGCACCTTGCCTTTTCATTGCCGCAACCACTTTACCTCCGACGACTAAGCAACGAATGTCAGCTCCGCCTGCTTCTTTAATAAACTCTTGAACTAAAATATTCGCTTTGAGGCCCATAAAAGCTTCAATAATAGACTCAGCAGCTTTAGCTGTATCAGCTAAAACTACACCGATACCTTGAGTGCCTTCTAATAATTTAATAACAACGGGCGCGCCACCAACATTTTTAATTAAATCTTTAATATTATCCGGCTTACTTGCAAAACCCGTTCGAGGTAAACCAATGCCTTTACGAGACAACAATTGTAAAGAACGTAATTTGTCACGTGAACGACTAATTGCCACAGACTCGTTAATATTAAATGTGCCCATCATTTCAAATTGTCTTGCTACCGCAGTACCATAAAAGGTAACTGATGC
>ERZ1027231.156-NODE-156-length-34214-cov-55.878304_pt1 | contig 34214 bp, 24 predicted proteins | sample MGYA00520866_ERZ1027231 | MGnify/ENA primary metagenome ERZ1027231 (study PRJEB33311, sample SAMEA4378411) | marine metagenome | biome: Marine biome; feature: Fjord; material: Water | collected 2014-07-20T08:00:00Z/2014-07-... | depth 75 m ...
TTGATTGAAGAGAATGGTTATTCAGGAGAATATGCTCCTGCATTCTCTAATAAGCAGCATCCATGCAGCGTCCTTGTCAAAATCAATAACACAGCATGCAAGCCTTTTAAACTCGCCCTTGGGAGCTTGTCAGAAAAGCAATAACTGCACAAATTTATGAGATATAGAATGACTATACCAGCAAAAATTTTGTTTATTATAACTCTTCTGACATAGCTCTGAGGTGGGAATAAATTTAATGGAATTGGTATAACATTAATTTACCTCATTCAATCTCCTCTCTATTTAACCTCTATATTATTACCCTTAGTAAAGATAGTTATGCGAAAAATAATCCAATAAACCAATGGAAATGTTTAGGGTTAAATTTTTTAAAGCGACTGTTAGCTCAATAATGCGGATTTTACTTCACGCTTTTATTTAATAATTATATGTAGGTAGTTATTCAACAAAAGTGCATAACAATATATAATCCCGGTTAAGACGGAATAGCTGTGATAAATACAGTAATTTATCGTTATGACATACTATTTCTTCATCATAAAATTGATATTTGAATTAGAAAAACTTTCAAATAGTGAAAAAGTTAACTATAAGAAGTGGCTATAAGCCATATATATAAAATTTCGGAATAGACCACATGAAAGTAAAAAAAACGCAGGTATTTAAAAAATCAACACTATGCTTAGCACTGAGTTCTGCACTGGCTTTACCAGTAAATAGTTATGCAGAAGAAGCAGTTAAAGAATCTGCAGCGGATGGTATAGAGCGTATCCAAGTGACGGCCTCACGCCGAGCCTCTACAGTGCAAGAGGCACCATTAAACATTACTGCACTTGATAGTGATGTGATGAAAGATCAAAATATAACGCAATTATCTGATGTTGCTCGTTGGGTGCCAGGTTTAAGTGTTGCTGATCAAGGTGGACGTACAGGCTCTCCGATTATTGTTCGTGGTTTAAATACCAACTCTTCCGGTCCTGATTCTGATGCCGGCACTGTTGCCACTTACATTGGCGAAATTCCCCTTGTTGTTGATATGAAGCTTATTGACGTTGAACGTGTCGAGGTTTTAATTGGCCCACAAGGTACTTTATACGGTGCGGGCACACTGGGTGGTGCTATCCGTTATTTACCCAATAAACCGATACTAGACGAAACCTCAGGCTCGCTTTATGGCGATGTTTTTACCTTATCTGAAAGTGATGATACCGGTGGCGAAGCTGGCTTTGTCTTTAATACGCCACTTATTGACGATGAATTAGCGGTACGTTTTGCTGTTAATTATTTGGATGAGCCTGGCTATATTGATTATAACTATGTGGTTCGAGAAGGCGGCGTTTCATTACCCGATCCTGATTGGTCAGATGCTGATGCCGTTGACAGCAACTTGAGGCAAGTGGCAGACGCTAATTTTGAGCAAACAACAACGGCAAAAGCGATGATTCGCTGGCAGCCTAATGATATTTTTGATGCAACCTTGTCTTATTTCTATCAAAAACAAGAAATTGGTGGTCGTTCTATTGTTCATAACAATAGTTTGAGTGAAACGAACCCTTTATCTACTGTGATGGGGGAGTATGAGTCTGGTTATCGTTACCAAGAACCAAGAGATAAAGAAGATACTTTGCTTAGTTTAGAAATGACCCTTGATTTAGGTTTTGCTGAGCTGACTTCTGCAACCGGTTATTCAGAATTCGAAGCCCTTGGCCAGCGTGATCAAACCGATTTGCTGATTCGTTTAGATTATAGTTATGAAGAATTCCCTGGTTTCTCAGCATTTACCCGAGAAGTCGATGAAGCTGAAAACTTCACTCAAGAAATCCGCTTAGTTTCTACAGGGGATTCAGCATTCTCTTGGATCGTTGGAGCTTACTACAATAAATTTGAAAGCTTTAACGACAGTCGTGAGTTTACCCCAGGTTTTGATCAATACGCGATTGATAACTTTGGGGCAGAGCAATTACGTCCGGATTCACTGGAGTATATCTCGGTGGATAAAGCAGAAATCACTGAATCAGCACTTTTTGGTGAAATTACCTATAGCGTTACAGATAAGTTAACCTTGATGTTGGGAGCACGTTTCTATCAATATGATGTCGTCGCTCAATCAGATGCAGATTTACCGCTATTAAACACAATTTATGATGCGAGTTATGATCCAACTTTCATTGATATAGAATTAATGGAATCGACAGCTGATGATGACGGCAGCCTCTTTAAGGTTAATGCCAGCTATCAGTTTAGTGATGACGTCATGGGTTACGCGACGATAAGTGAAGGCTTTCGAATTGGTGGCTCTAACGGAATCGCCGCTTGTGATGAAGATATTGGGCAGCAGCAAAGTGTTTGTGCTCAACCCGATGAGTTATTGTATGAGCCAGATACCACCACAAACTACGAGTTAGGTTTTAAAAGTACCTGGTTTAGTAACCAATTACACTTCAATGCTGCACTCTTTATTGTGGAGTGGGACAATGCTCAAATTGAAGGAGCAACGGAAGTTGGTCAGCAACCTTATACCTCTAATGCGGGTGAAGCTGAAGCGTCAGGCATAGAAATTTCTAGTCGAGCGATGTTGACGGATAGTCTTATCGCTTATGCAACATACGCTTATACTAAGGCAGAATTAACCAGTGATGATGTTCCTGATATAGGTTTAACAGGGGACCGCTTACCTGGTTCACCAGAGCAACAATTTTCATTTGGTGCGACCTATTCAACTGAAGTTTTTGGTGATACAGGTTTAGATATTAACTATGGGTTGACCTATCAAAGTGATGTTTATTCTAAAGTTGGACTACGAAATAATGGCGAAGCTTTACCTGGTTATGCCTTAAGTAATATGTCGGCGCGCTTTTCTGAAGATGTTTGGTCGGTGACCTTATATGTAGATAATATGTTTGATAAGTATGCTTATAGCTCGGTTCGTCGTGATGTTGGTGATATCACTACGTCAAACGATCCAGCAATTCAACGTAATTATGGCCACTACCTGATTACGCCACGCAAAATTGGTGTACGTTTCGATTACTTATTTGACCTGTAATATACATTCAAAAAGAGTCGCTTGATTTGGTAATGTATAGTCATTGAAAGTATGAAAATAAGGGCACAGTATTATTAAGTTTATTTTAATAATATTGTGCCTTTTTTATGCTTTACTTCGTGATTTATCGATCGATATACTTACTATAACTCTCTCCATTATTGTAAATAACCCATTTAAGTACTCGATGCATGCCTAACACAATAAAAGTATTACACCAGCAAGCACAAAAAGCGTTAAATCAAGGCTTATACCAACAAGCTCATCAGCATTTAATATTAATTTTACAACAAGATAAATACTTTGCTGACGCCTATTTTTTATTAGCAATGATCGCTAGTGCTCATCATAATTTGCTAAAAGCGATTGAGTTAATCAAGCAAGCCAATGGGCTTGCCCCTAATAACCCAGAATATTTATCGCAACTCGCTAAACATTGTGCTCTCGATAATAATCATGTTGAAGCCGTGCATTTTGCCGAGCTTGCCGCTAAGTTACCAGCAAGTTCGTCATTAACCCTAGATACGCTTGGCGTAACTTATAGCCAAATGGGATTGCATGATAAAGCCGTTATTTTTTTTAAAAAATCAGTCGCAATCAATGATAAAAACCCCAATTACTTTTTTAATTTAGGTGCATCATTAAAATTCATTGGCGACTTTGATGGCGCGAGAAAAGCTTATGAAAAAACTATTTCAATGGCGCCAACTTATTACAAAGCCCATGCGGCATTGACAGGTTTAGGTGGGATATCAAAAGAATGCAATCATATCCCTTTACTTGAGTCATTATTTAAACAATCACAGCATGCTGATGATAGGTTACATTTAGGCCACGCCCTGGCGCGTGAATATGAATCCTTAGCAGAGTTTGATAAAGCATTTCACTACTTGGAAATGGCTAAAAAATTTAAGCTTGAACATTTAAAGTACAGCATTGATGAAGACAAATCACTATTTGAGAGTCTTGCAAGCCACTTTAAAGACAGTAAGCATTCAATGTTTCAGGGCTTTAATACCAAGGAAGCAATATTTGTTGTGGGTATGCCAAGATCAGGGACCACCTTGGTTGAGCGAATAATTTCACAACACACTGACGTCACCAGTGCAGGGGAATTACAGCACTTTGGTTTACTTGTTAAAAAAATGGCTAAAACCTTGAGTAATCGTGTGATTGATGCAGAGACGGTAACAGCAACAAAAGATATAAATTTTAAAGAATTAGGTAAAGCGTATATTGAAAGTACGAGAGCGATAACGGGTAAGACGGCAAAATTTGTTGATAAGATGCCATTAAATGTACTTTATGTTGGTTTTATCTTACAAGCATTACCCAAGGCAAAAATTATCTGCTTAGATAGAAATCCACTGGATACTATTGTGAGTAATTTCAGGCAGCTTTTTTCCGTCAATCAATCGTATTACAATTATGCGTATGATTTGCAAACTACGACAGAATTCTATTTATTATTCAAACAACTCGCGGAGTTGTGGTTAGCGCTTTTTCCTGACAATTTTTATTTAATTAACTATGAGAGATTGGTTAACGAGCCTATCAATGAAGCCAAACAGCTTATTGAGTTTTGTGATCTCACTTGGCAAGAAGACTGTGTTAATATTCATCAAAACTCAGCCCCTGTTGCTACAGCTAGTGCGTTGCAAGTTCGTAGCCCAATTAATAATCGCTCGGTAGGTAACTGGAAAAAATACGATACTTATCTCGATGGCGTGAAAAAGATATTAGCCACTAATGTCGATACTTAATCTTGTGAATAAATGCCTTGAATAAAGATGTTTCTCACTCCAGCTGAATCTTGAATAGTAATGAGTATATGCGCATTACTATTCTATTACTTTAAAATACAGCTACTGAAAGGCAACAGCGATAAATTACTCTTCTCGGTATGATTCAGCGACTAGATGATGTCGATTTAACAGTTTATAAAACTCAGTACGGTTACGCTGCGCAATTCGAGCAGCTTGTGAGACATTTCCTGCGGTAATTTTTAACAACTTTGATAAATAATCCCGCTCAAAATGTTCTCGTGCTTGCTGAAAAGATGGGAACTGAGTTGAGTCATCCCTAAGCGCATTTTTGACTAAATTTGCACTGATAACGCTTTCACTCGACAGTGCAATACTTTGCTCTATAACATTTTGCAGCTGTCTGATATTACCAGGCCACGGGGCACTAATAAGTAATTCCATGGCTTCTTGATTGATGCTTTTGATAGGGACGTTTGAGCGAGCAACTGCTTGATTTAAAAAATATTGTACCAATAAGGGAATATCTTCTCGTCGTTGCGCCAAAGTGGGCAATTCTAACTCAACCACATTAAGCCGATAGTACAAATCTTCTCTAAAGGTATTGGCTTTAATTGCATTTGTTAAATTAACATGGGTTGCTGAAATGATACGAACATCTACTTTAACAGCTTGGGTGCTACCTACCGGTCTGACTTCTCGTTCTTGTAAAACCCGGAGAAGTTTTACTTGGAAGCTAAGTGGCATGTCACCAATTTCATCTAAGAATAAAGTACCGCCATTCGTTGCTTGAAATAAACCTTGATGATTTCGCTCTGCGCCAGTAAATGCGCCTTTAATGTGACCAAACAATTCAGACTCAAGCAGTTGTTCTGGTATGGCGGCACAATTGATTGCGGTGAAGACCTTATTTTTTCTGTTACTCGCTTGGTGAATTGCTTTTGCTAGTAGCTCTTTACCCGTGCCGCTTTGACTATGAATAAGGACACTAAAGTCACTATTAGCTACCTGTTTAGCTTGTTGTAATAGTGCAGTCATCACAGTACTACGGCTAATTATACTATCACGCCATAGTTCAGTTTCGCTGGTTTTCTCACTCTGTGAAGGCTGTAAACGTATGGCTTGTTCAACAGTATCAAGGAGCTCTTGGCTTTCAAAAGGTTTAGTTAAAAAGCTAAAAACACCCTGTTTGGTTGCGTTAATTGCATCTGGAATGGTGCCATGAGCAGTCATAATAACAACAGGAATATTAGGGTGTTGTACTCTAATTTGTTCAAATAAAGCCATACCATCCATGCCTTCCATGCGTAAATCGCTAATAACTACTTGAGGAATAAAGTTCTGTAATCTTCCCAAAGCAATTTTTGCATTGGCGGCAGATTCAACTTCATATCCTGCAGCAGATAAACGAATACCAAGTAAACGTAATAAACTGGGATCATCATCCACTATCAGTATTTTGGCTGAGTTACTGGTTACTGTTTGGCTGCTTAGGCTCATAAAATTCTCTCTTTTAACCACGTTCATTAATGTTTTGGTCAATTTTTTTTAGCAATATCAGTTGTTTATTAACATGGTCTAATTGTTGATTCAAATGCTCAATTGTGAGGTTGTTTTTATCATTTTGTTCATTATATTCTTTATCTGAGCGAGCTTGTTTTTCAAGTAAACGAAGCTGGATATTTAATTGATCTCTTAATAACATAATAAAAGCTAAGTTATCTTGGCCCATGTTATTACTGGCTAATAAATGCTCATTGAGCAAGCTTTTTGCTTTGTAGGGATGATAAAGTCCTGGATTAGGCAAACTATAGAGTAAAATAAGTTTGCCTTGGATAGGTGTTTTGTCATTGAGTGGCTTACTCATTAAAGCCAGTAGCTTTTTCTCTTCTAACAATAGTTGCTTATTATTTAAGGTTTTTAACGTTAAATAATACTGACTATATTCGATGGAATTATTAGTATCAGCATCAGTATTTTCATTATGAGTAACAGCAGTAGGTTCAGTCACTTGGCAAGCGGTTGATAAGCTTGTTAACAGCAGAATAAAGGCAATTGAAAAGCACTGTTTAATCTGTCTCATTGTTGAATGTTGTACGCTCAGGTTGGGTCTTTTCATAATTCATTATCTGTTTGCGTATTAGGTAAAGTAATGGAGATGCAGGCGCCGCTCTCATTGGCTGCGCTAATTTTTCGTGCTGGTATAACTTTGATATTACCATTAAGGCGAAGTAATAGCTCTTTGACTATGGTAAGGCCCAAACCACTGCCTTTTATTTGGCTATTTATCGGTGCTTTACCTTGATAAAAAGCATCGAATACTTTTTCGCTCAGTGAAGGATCTATTCCTGGCCCTTGATCAATTATATTAATGGTTATGCACTCCTTGCTGCTGTTATACGTTATGGTGATATCTCCATCTATAGGGGAATATTTTATCGCATTAGAGAGAATATTATCTAAAATGACACTGAGCTGTTTGCTGTTACTGTAAATAAAGTAGGGACTGTTATTACATTTCATGGTCAAATTTTTCGACTTAATATCGAGTTTTCTAACATTACATGCATCATTTATTAATCCAGACAAACTAACTTTCTCTAAACCATGAAGGCTGGTTGAATCAAGGACAATATTGAAATCGAGTAAGTCTTCAATTAAACGTTGTAAACGATTGACACTCACACGAATGATATCGCAAATTTCTTGTTGATTCTCATTGAGTGGGCCAACACTATTATCATAAATAAGCTCTGTACCTTCTCTAATAGCAGCAAGTGGTGTTTTTAATTCATGGGATATATGACGGATAAAACTCGACTTTTGTAACTCAAGTGCATGAAGACGTTGGCGCATATCTTCTAACGCATCCGCTATTTCCCTGACTTCGGCAGGGCCATGTAAGTTAATTTCTTGTTCAAAATTTCCCTGCTCCAGTAGTTGGATTTTATCTGTTAGTCGCTTTAATGGTTTGGTGATCAAAATGATAAATACACCGGCAATTAGCAAAGAAATAGGGATAATATATAAACGCTCAAGAATATTATCGCTAATTTCTTCAGTGGTCTGTTGTATATCTAAAACCTGCTGATTAACAACAAAAGCACTGCGTTTCTCTAACTGCTCATTGATAAGCTGCAATGGTTTAAATTCTTGTTGGATTTGTTCTAATGAAAAAGCATCGATACTTTCATTTAGCAGCAACTCTTTTATTCGATCACTTTCAGTTTGCAATGACGTTAGTTGCTCTTTTAGTACTTTATCCTGCTGTTTAGCAGATGTTTCTTGAATGATATTTTTTAATGTTTTGTGATGGTCACTGAATACTTGATGCAATTCATCGTCTTTAAGTACGACAAATTGGCTTGCAGATCGTTCTAGTTTGGCGATCGTCTCATCAAGCTTACTGTTAAGCTGTGTTAGTTGCACCACATTATAAATAGCGTTGGTACTTTTTTTAGCTAATTCGCTGGCTTTATTTGCGCCAAAAATTAAAGCCATCACTAATGGCATTGCAACGAAGGTGAAACCAACTAACGTTAGTTTCTTAATAGAAATTTTATTAAGAAATGATTGGCTAAAATCAAAAAAAGAAAGTGTTGACTGCCTTGGTATTCGCTTACTTTTTTTTAAGTCGCTATGAGAAGTCATAAAATTTAGCCTGAGCTCTTTATTGTGGTTGCACCTGAATGCACTTTGTATGATAAAAATAACATAAAAACAAGACTGTCTTTATTTTGCGACAAGCATAAATAACAAATGTATTTTTTGTAAGTTATTGTAAAATATTGTTTTATTTTTTTATTCATAACTTTTTTACTCTACAATAGTTGGCAATATTTTATTGTGTTGTTTTCTGGTGACACCTTGTCTAGCTTTTAGTGGATGCCCATTAGTAAAAATACTTTAATATCAAATGCTTATAATGTTTGGCATGTTCTGTGCTTTTCCATAATCGATAATGAATTTAACTAGCGTTAATAAAACGCTTCAATATTAAAAAGGATTCACCATGGATAGTATCAGTTTAACGCAAGTAACCGCATTTGTAGTAGCCGTAAGTATGGCTTCTTTTTTAGTCAATGCTGATGATGACTTAGCGTACACCAATGAAGATAACACCGTCGTAAATGCTGAAAACTCGGCTAATGCAGAAGCCATTAAAAAAGCGATTGAAGAGGTAAAAGAGCCAAATGATAAATTTACTTTCACTTCGTTAGATATCGACAAAAATGGCATGTTAAGTCGTCAAGAAGTTGTTGATGGCAAAAATGAATGGCTAGTAAAGTCTTTTACAAAAATTGATAGCAATGCTGATGAATCGCTAACAGAGCAAGAGTTAGTTGATTTTGTTGCTAAAAAAGCCGCGATAATGACAGATGCAACTAAATAGTGAGTAATTAACGAGTAAGAACATACTCGATACAGTTTTAGGGGAGCTCCCAACCCCATATCAAATCATTTAGTCAACTTTCTTAAGGACTGAGAAGGTTCCTTCATCGACTTGTTATAATTCCACTCCCCTTGGGTCGGCTATTTAGGTAGTCGGCCTTTTTTGTTTGCCGTGTTATATAACCAAAACATAGAGTGACAGTACTCGCCTTATTTCCTTACCTAAAGTGACATCTATTTATATTGAAGCCTTGCTATTTAGAGGCTAGCGAGCAGAAATGAGATTAACCGCATGGATACTGCGGTAGACGGTGATTACTGATATATCCCCTCTAGTTTATGCTTGATATAGTAATGGCAATTACTATAAAAAGAGAATATTCAATGAAACCCCTGTTTATCAAAGCATTTTTAGTTTCTAGTATTTTAATGGGCTGTTCAACAGCAACACAGGTTAGCGATGCGTCATCTTCAGCAAATACGATCAATCAAGCGGCTGCTAACGTTCAAACAGTAAAAGAGTCAGAAGCGCTTCTTTTAGCTAACTGGACAGGACCTTTTCAAGGCGTCCCCGCTTTTGATCAAGTGACATTAGCCGGTCTAGTGCCAGCCATGGAAAAAGCGATGGCGACTAATTTAGCTGAAATCGAAGTCATTGCAAATAATACTCAAGCGCCAACGTTTGAAAATACCATTGTTGCAATGGAAAAAGCAGGCGGTGATTTAGATAGAATTTTCACCTATTACGGCATTTGGCGCTCGAATAAATCAAGCAGTGAATTTAGAAAGATTGGTACTGAGCTAGCACCAAAATTATCTACTTTTTCTTCAAAGATTAAACAAAACAAGAAATTATTTAACCGTATTTCAGCGGTTTATAATTCAGATGAAGTTAAATCACTGAGCCCAGAAAAACAGCGTTTAGTGTTATTAACCTATAATAGTTTCTCGCGCGATGGTGCCACATTAAATGACAGCGATAAAAAACGTTACGCCCAAATTAACCAGCGTTTAGCGCAGTTACAAACAAAGTTTGGTAATAACGTTTTAGCCGATGAAGAAAGTTATGTCGTTTACTTAACTAAAGCACAGTTGGGTGGTTTGCCTGAATCAATTATTAATGTTGCTGCCGCCGCCGCTACTGAACGAGATCATGAAGGTGAGTATGCGATTACCAATACTCGTTCTTCTATGGATCCCTTCTTAACTTACTCAACAGAACGAGCGTTAAGAAAACAGGTTTGGCAAAATTATTACAGCCGTGGTGATAACGGTGATCAGTATGACAATAATGCCATTATCGCAGAAATATTACAGTTACGTCATGAACGTGTTGGCTTATTAGGTTATAAAAACTATGCCTCATGGCGTTTAGAAGATCGCATGGCTAAATCACCAGAGAATGCTATCGCTTTGATGGAATCTGTGTGGCCAGCTGCCATTGCACGTGTTGATGAAGAAGTTGCTGACATGTTAGCAATTGGCAAAAAGCAAGATGCTATAGAAGAAATACAAGCTTGGGATTACCGCTTTTATGCTGAAAAAGTTCGTAAAGACAAATATGACTTAGACTCAGATGAAGTTAAGCAGTATTTACAACTAAATAATTTACGTGAAGCGATGTTTTATGTAGCCGGGCGCTTGTTTAACTTTGCTTTTACTGAAGTAACGGATGGTTCGGTACCCGTATTTCATGAAGATGTTCGTGTTTGGGAAGTAAAAGATGAAAACTCAGGTGAGCATATTGGCCTATGGTATTTAGACCCTTTTGCTCGTAAAGGAAAACGTTCAGGAGCATGGGCAACTACCTATCGCTCTCACACTACCTTCGATGGTAAGAAAAATGTATTGTCTTCAAACAACTCTAATTTTTCTAAAGGTATTGCCGGACAGCCTACATTGATTTCTTGGTCAGATGCAGAAACTTACTTTCATGAGTTTGGTCATGCTTTACACTTCTTAGCCTCAAAAGTTGAGTACCCAACACTTAACTCGGGTGTTCGTGATTACACTGAATTTCAATCACAATTGTTAGAGCGTTGGTTATCAACCGATGAAGTGATTGATAATTACCTTGTACATTACAAGACAGGTAAAGCAATGCCAAAAGCGCTTATTGCTAAAATCAAGCAAGCAGCAACCTTTAATCAAGGTTTTAGTACTACAGAGTATTTAGCCTCTGCGTTAGTTGATATGAAATTTCACACCGTTGACCCTACAGGTATTGATCCAGATAAATTTGAGCGTGAAACGTTAGCTGAACTCAACATGCCTGAGCAAATTGTTATGCGTCATCGCACTCCGCAATTTGGTCATATCTTTAGTAGTGAAGGGTATGCGTCAAGTTATTATGGTTATATGTGGGCTGAAGTCTTAACGTCTGATGCAGCAGAAGCTTTCGCACAAGCCCCTGGCGGTTTCTACGATAAAGATGTTGCAGCTAAATTGGTAGAGCATTTATTTAGTGTCCGCAATGCAGTTGATCCAAGTGAAGCTTACCGCGCTTTTAGAGGTAGAGATGCAAAAGTTGAAGCGTTAATGCGTGATCGTGGTTTTCCGGTAAAAGCCGAAGACTAAATATTGACTGCCAATGTCTGTTATACCAAGGGTATTGCAATATTAAAAAAAACTCGCTTCGGCGAGTTTTTTTATGTCGTTTATTCTTGTTTTCAAAGGTGTTTTATTATAAATAAGCGCCGAAATGTTGATTTGAAATAAAAGGGGATAATATTTTTTGATAGCCGAAATGTATTCGCGTTATAATTTGTGAAAATATGTAAAATTTTGTTAAAAAATGACCTTAAAAGGACTTTAAATGAAAACCTTAAACATCTGTATTGCTTGTGTAGGACTATCGATCTTGACAGCTTGTCAGTCAACGGATAAACCCGTGATTACTAAAAATGCTGAAGTTAACCAACAAACTAAGTACTTCGTTGAAGCGAAAATTTCCCTCGATAAATTAAAGGAAGATATTAATCAAGGTAGGAAGGATCAACTCGCTTACTTTGCACCGGGTACTTTTGAGCAAGCGGTTGAAGAATTTGATAATGCGACTGAAGAGTATATGGATATAGGTCAAAACGGCACATCTTCATTAAATGTTTTTCAATCAGATACAGAGCAATATCAGGAAGCTAAACAAGAGATCATCAACTATATTGCCCTTGCTAATCAAAAGCTTAAATTTTCTTATAGCATCAAAGAAACAGCAGAAAGCACCTTGGCTGCAACTTTTACCCAACAATCGCTATTGAAAGAGATTGGTGCAGCTAAAATCTACGCTAAAGATTATAATAAAATTAGTGAAAGAATTGATGATTTAGTCGAATATATTGATGAGGGAAAAGTAAGTAAAGCGCAAGAAAGACAGCCCGAATTACTTATTGATATGAGTGCCCTAGAAGTTCGTACTGTACGCGTCAATGCGCTAGGTCAGCTTGATTCCGATATTGCTCATATCAAGAAAAAAAGCTTGGCCAAGTATGTTCCAATAAGTCATCAGCAGTTATTAACAGCGCGAAGTAATGCTAATGCCATTATTATTGCTACTCCTCGTGCTAAAGAAGAAATCAAAAGAGCTGTAGAGCTTGCTGAGTTTGAGCTTGCCCACCTTTATCATATCTCGAAAGAAGTCAATGCTTTGAAGAAGACTAACAGTAAGTCTTATGAGCAATACCTACTAGATAAAGAAACTCTGTTGCATACAGTGTCTGAATCTCTAGAAACAGCTGATGTTCGTAATTTAGCAATGACAAAACAAGTAGCAGCAATAGCGCTACAAGCAGGTACAATTAAAGATAAGTTAACTACAGCTAATGCTGCTGTATTAGCATTGCGAAGTGATAACAGTCAGACATCCGCGGCTACGGAAAGTCTTAGAACTGAATTTAAAAGTCAGCTAGTTAATTTGAATGGCAAATACGATGCTTTGGTGATTGAGAATTCAGATCTAAATAAACAACTGCAAAGTAAGGATATTGAGTTGATTCGCTTACAAGCCTATAAGGAGGCAGTATCACACGTTGAAAGTAAACACGCTGCTGAAAAAGAGCGTGTATTACAAGCACAGGCAAAAAGAGAAGCAGAACAAAAAGCACTAGCACTTAAAGATCAAGCCAAAAAAGAGGCGCTGGCACTAGAAGATAAGGCAAAAAAAGCAGCAGAGCAACAAGCATTAGCCTTACAAGAGCAGGCTGATCAGGAAGCAGAAAAACAAGCGTTAGCAGTGCAAGTACAAAAGGCTGAGACTGTAAAAATGGCAGAAGCCAAGCTCGACGTTGAAGATGCAGCCGCGGTGGAAATCAAAGAAGCAGTATCGGAAATTGAGGCCGTTGAAGACGTGGTTGAAATGGCTGTGACAGTGAAAGACAATTAATACGTTTTTTTCGTCACAGTCATAAATTATTATTTAAAACTCGCTTCGGCGAGTTTTTTTATAAGTGGTTATATACCCGTTACCATTCAAAATGCAGGTTTAATTATCAGAGGGTTATATTACTTTTTAGTAAAATACTAACTAATAGGCTTTTCTATTTCACTAATGCCTTCTTGTACCATTTCACTGACATTATCAAGTTTAGCAGCAATAACTGTTTGAGCATCAAACAAGCCACGGTTATAAAAGTAGGCGCCCACTTCTTTAGCAAAAAAATCAAGTAAAAACTCTGCATCAAACTGACCAAGATCTTGCTCTAACTCTTTGGCAAAGTAGCTTTGAATCTTAGTTACTAACTGCTCTGTTTCTGTGCTCGAGAATTTTATTGTACTCATGATAAATCTACAAAAGGATAGGAAGAGTGATTGGTGATATTTTATTATTATATTGGCGACCAATCAAGGAGCATGTTCGCTGCACTTATACAGCTATATTGCTTTGCTCTTCTAATTGTATGAAAAATGTAAGATTTTAATGTATTAGTAGACGGCAGAGGTATGAGATGTCATATTCCTTTTGTTTTATATGGATTTTACAATTAAAGGGATCTTACATGTCAAAACTATCAAAACTATCAAAACTATCAAAACTATCAAAACTATCAAAACTATCAGCCTTAATGACTGTTTTGTTCAGCAACGTAGCACTTGCGGAAAGTTACCAGTCATTTACGACACTGTCATACTCTCATGACAGTTACTTTGCTGATGCACCAGAATATGGGTTTTACAATAAGGGTGATTCGGATAATTTTACACTCTCCAGTAAATATTATTTTGATGAAAGGGCTGCGCTCGGTCCGTTAAATGAATTTGCTTACATCAATACCAGTAGTAATATTTTCGCTTCGGCGGCCTATCAAAATAGGGACGGCTCTTCTTTAATGTTTGGGCGGGAAAGTAATTATGATTCAAGCAATAATACCTACGGTATTGGCGGTCAATGGATAGTTAATAGTTTCATCATTGGTGCTAGCTATGACTATAACGAGTCGACAGGTAAATGGAATAATTTTAATTATGATCATAATGATAATGATACCTCAATATTAATAGGGTACTTATTTTCAGATAACTTTCTTATTAGTGCAGGTTGTGAAGAGAATTTCGATAATATTTGTGGTTATACCATGAGTTATAACTGGCAACTAAAGGGGACTGATTATATAGGCTTTAGCTATAATGCGAGTGACAATTTTGATATTAACCAGCTTTCATCGCAATACTTTTTTAGCGTAGGTGAGCAGAGTTACCTCATGATTGGGGGCGAATACTTTCATGATAATAGAGAACGTTTTTTTTCTGATGATTACTGGAGTGTTAATGGCAGTTATTATTATGATACGAGAACATCTATCACAGCATACTTTACCGAAGATGATGCTTATGGCGTGAGCGCTAATCACTTCATTAATCAGAATTATTCCATACAGACGGGTTATAATTCAGTAGTTAATAAGAAAAATAGAAATGAATACGAAGGATATTATGTCAACGTTACTGCACAATTTTAGTGGTGAAAAAAACTAATAATCTTGATAATTAAGTCACGCTACCCTATTGAATAAGGTCTACATATTTAATAGGCTCCTCGCTAGGCAATGGCATAAAGACTTATTTAGCAGTCATCACAACTTTCCCATATTAAAAAGCTAAATATATTCAACAGGTAGGGCTGTGGTGTACTTAATTTCCTCCATGGCAAAACTTGAGCTAATATCAGCAAAGTCTACTCGGGTGATAAGTTCTTTATAGAATTTATCGTAGGCTTTCATATCAGGGACTACAACACGAAGTAAGTAATCTACATCACCACTCATACGGTAGAACTCGACAATCTCAGGAAAATCGTCGGCAACTTTAGCAAAAGTATTTAACCAATCAGGATTATGTTGATTGGTTTTTACCATGACGAAAATAGACAAACCAACATTTAATTTTTCTGGATCTGCAAGGGCTACCCGTCCTTTAATGATACCTGACTTCTCCATGGCTTGAATCCTACGCCAGCAAGGGGTTGTTGATAAGCCTACTCGCTCGGCGATAGCACTGGTTGATAGAGTGCAGTCTTTTTGCAAAATACTCAAAATATGTTTATCAAAAGAATCCATGTTAAAACCTTATTGCATACGTCTTTTTCAGTATTTGTGGAATTTAATACTATTTATACCCTGTATGTTAGCATTGTATTGCTGACTTTGTGGTTAAGTGCCTGATTTAGTTTTACGGCTTTAATCACTAAATACGTTAACTTTGAGACAAAGTGCATTTTGTGGAGTAAGTAATGAACAATAAATTAAAAAAGTGGTGGCATACCGATTGTCCTTTTTGTCGAAAAGCAAGGTTGCTATTCATTTGGCTTATACTAATGTTAATTGTAGATTTCTTTTTCTTTCATTTGTTATTTTAGTGTTAGGCGTCTTGTTAAATTATATGGCTAACCTAGCTAAAGTAACGGTATACACTACAGGAAAATATTATGGCTGCAGGACTACTATGGAGTGACTCACAAGAGATAGCGCTGGACTTAATTGAACAACATCCTGACGTTGATCCCTTTAAGCTACACTTTACCGACCTAAGGCAGTGGGTACTTAATTTGGAACGTTTTGAGGATGATCCTGACCATTGCGGCGAACGGGTATTAGAGGCTATTCAATTGGCCTGGATGGCAGAGGTCGATTAATACGTTGACCTTGTGATATTACTTTAGCTCAGCGGCTTTCGAGCCTGAGCTAGCAGCGACTAATTCTTCATGTTTATCATTAAGTGCTAATTCCACATGGTAGAATCAAATTATTTTTCAAATAGATTCAACTAATTATTCTCATTATTAATATATTCAATCATTCTCTTGCTTTGCAGCAGGTGCAATATCATCTATACTTCGCACTATTAATTTCGCCTATTTCGATTATTCACAAAACAAATAAGTAGCCATCCAAATGCCCCAATCTCAACGCCCACTTTACATCCCTTATGCCGGCCCATCATTATTAGAAACCCCTTTACTGAATAAGGGCAGTGCTTTTAGCAAAGAAGAGCGCGGTAGCTTTAACCTTACGGGGCTATTGCCACCACGCTTTGAAAGTATTGATGAACAAGCCGAACGTGCATACCGCCAATACAGCTGTTTTCAAACGAATATCAATAAGCACATCTACTTACGTGCGATTCATGACAATAATGAAACGTTATTTTTTAAATTAGTACAAAATAACCTAGCTGAAATGTTACCCATTATCTATACCCCAACGGTTGGTGATGCTTGTGAGCAGTTTTCTGATATCTACAGAAGTTCGCGCGGCTTATTTATCTCTTATGAAGATAGATTTAATATTGATGACATGTTGCGTAACGCGACTAAAAATAAAGTGAAAGTGATTGTAGTTACCGATGGCGAGCGCATTTTAGGTTTAGGCGATCAAGGTATTGGCGGTATGGGCATCCCAATTGGCAAGCTGTCTCTTTACACTGCGTGTGGTGGTATTAGTCCAGCACATACTTTACCAGTAATGCTTGATGTGGGTACTAACAACCAAAAATTATTAGATGATCCAATGTATATGGGCGCTCGACATAAACGTATTGACCAAGACTCGTATGATGAATTTTTGGAACTCTTTATCAGCGCTGTCAAGCGTCGCTGGCCAAATGTTTTATTGCAATTTGAAGACTTTGCACAGCCTAATGCCATGCCACTATTACAACGTTATAAAGATAGAATCTGTTGCTTTAATGATGATATCCAAGGAACAGCTTCGGTTACTGTGGGGACTTTGCTTGCAGCCTGTCGTAGCAAAGGTGCAAAACTATCAGAGCAGAGAGTTGCTTTTGTCGGGGCAGGATCAGCAGGTTGCGGTATAGCCGAACAAATCATTAGTCAGATGATAAATGAAGGTATCGATGCGGAACAAGCGCGAAGCCAAGTATTTATGGTTGATAGGTTTGGTTTATTAACACAAGGCATGGAAGATCTTCGTGATTTCCAGCAAAAACTCGTGCAAAGCCATGAAGCTATTGCCACATGGGATATTGCCGGCGAGTTTGCTTCCCTGGTTGAAGTCATGCATGGCGCTAAACCGGATATTCTTATTGGTGTTTCAGGCCAAGCGGGCTTATTTACAGAAAAAGTCATTACCGCGATGAAGTCTCATTGTCAGCTGCCAATTATCTTTCCGTTGAGTAATCCTTCTCGTCAAGTTGAAGCAACGCCGAGCCAAGTTATTAATTGGACACAAGGCGAAGTTATTATCGCGACAGGCAGTCCATTCGATCCAATTGAGTATCAGGGAAAAACATTCCCAATTGCTCAGTGTAATAATAGTTACATCTTCCCAGGTGTTGGCTTAGCCGTTGTTGCAGCAAATATCAGTCGTATTACTGATGAAATGTTACAAGTTGCTAGTGAAACCTTGGCTGCTGCTTCACCGCTTGCCAATAATGAATCGGATGAATTATTGCCTCCGTTAACGTCAATTGCACAATTGAGTAGAGATATTGCTTTTGCTATTGCTAAGGTCGCTTTCAAGCAAGGTTTAGCTTTGGAGTTAACTGACGATGAGTTGTTAGCAAAAATTGAGCATAATTTTTGGAAGCCTGAGTATCGTCAATATCGTAGAACAAGTTTGTAATATACTGTTAACCTCAATTTTGCTTTAGCACGGTTGAGGTTATTTGTTAAACGATAAAGGGAAAATAGCGATCCGACTAAGTTGAGCTTCTGTTTGAGTTGCACCTAGCTTTATTGCCAAGTCACTTCCAAAGTAAAGATATAACCTGCACCGTATACTGTCTTGATTATTTTAGGATTTTTATGGTCATGTTCTATTTTTTTTCTTAACCTCGACATTCTAACATCGATACTTCGATCGAAAGATGTTGCATCTTCACTCAGTAAACGCTCTCGTGACAATATTTGTCTGGGAGCATTTAATAAAACCATCAGTATTTCAGTTTCAGCAGCGCTTAGCATAAAGCTATCGCCTTTGTTATTGGCTAAGGTAAGTGTTGATTGTGCAAATGTCCAATCACCAAAACTTGCGGTATGAAGTGTCTTTGCAGGCAATTCGTTGACTACAATACGGCGAATAATACTTTTTACTCGCGCAACGAGTTCTCGTGGGTCGAAAGGTTTGCCAATATAATCATCAGCACCTAGTTCTAATCCTAATACTTTATCGGGTAAGCTATTTCGACCGGATAAAATGATAACACCAATCTTTTTATCATCAAAAAGCTGTTTTACTAAGGACAAACCATCCATATCAGGTAAGCCTAGATCAATAATACAAAGTGATGGTAACTGCTTTTTTATCGCTACTAGGGCTTGTTCGCCTGTAGTGAATGATTGGGTATTAAAGTTATAGCGCTCAAGCTCTTGGCAAACTAAGTCACATATTTCTGCTTCGTCATCGATAACGTAAATTAAAGGTTTAGTATTCACAAGTGTCATCACCTCGACTCTTTTTATTGTAATGCTTGAAATAACTGACTTGCCGCAAAAGGTTTTTTTAACAAAATAGGCGTGTCTTCATCTGGCTCTTTGTGCTGTTGAAAATAGCCACTCATGAGTACAATCTTACACGTAGGAGAGTGACTTTTTAGCAAGGTAGCCAGTTCAAATCCATCCTTATTACCCGGCATACTGATATCTGAAACCATACCATATAAGTCATTGATAGTATCAATAAGTTGTTCAGCTTCATCACTATCATTGGCTTCAATAACATTTAGACCAAATGATATTAGTTGCTCCCTAATAATAGCGCGCACATCATGGTCATCCTCAACTAATAATATCAACTTATTGGAAAACTCCGTTTCTTTCGTTATTTCATTATTGTCGTCGAATAGTGCTTTTGACGTTAACTCTTCTTTTTCATTACAAAGTAAGGGTAATAAAAATGATATTTTAGCGCCACCATTTACCTGATTTGCAATGCGAATATAGCCTTGTGACTGTTTGATGAAGCCAAATACCATACTTAAGCCTAGGCCTGAGCCTTGGTGAGTATCTTTTGTAGTAAAAAAAGGCTCAAATGCTTTGTTTATTGCTTGATCGGAAAAACCATTTCCATCGTCTATGATAGTGACGTCAAGGTACTCGCCTAAGGCAACCTCTTCATCAAACTGTAGCGTCTTATCTACAATTCTTTTACTGACAATAAGTGTGATACCCCCCCCGTTTGGCATTGCATCTTTTGCATTTAATACCAAATTAATTAAGCAATTCTCTAGCTGATTAGCATCGACATAGACCTGCAGTTTTTCACTGGAAAAGTCAGCGTTAATCGTTATTTTACTAGGTAAAGACCCTTTCAATAGTTCGATGGTTTCCTCAGTTAATACGGTAATATCTACTTTACAGGGGAGCAAATATTGTCGACGTGAAAAGGCTAATAAACGGTTGGTAATATCACTGCCTTTACGTGAGGCTTTTATTGCTGGAAGTAAGCGTAATAATAATGCTTTATTGTGCTCATTATCTTGCTGCGCTGCGAGTAAGTTTCCTAAAATAATGGTGAGTATGTTATTAAAGTCGTGAGCTAACCCGCCGGCAAGCTGCCCAACAGCATTGATATGTTGCACTTGTGCTAATTGTTGTTGTGCTTGTTGGCTCTCACTCAGTGCTTGTTGTAATTGCGCGTTGGTTGTCGCCAATGTTTGCGTGCGCGAGGCAACTTTTAAATCAAGCATCTCAATGTTTTCACGCATTTGTTCTACCATATCGTCAAATGCTTTACCTAAAATGCCTAACTCATCGGCACGTGATATACCACTGGTTACGGTTAAGTCGCCTTGACTGACTTTTCGGGCAATTAACGCTAGTGTGTTGATGGGTTTGGTTACCCAGTAAGAAAAAATTAACGCTAAGAAAATAGCACACATGAAGGCAATAAAGCCCATGGTTAAAATGCGTCGGCTCAGTAGTTTTCCGCTGCTTTGCAATTCATCAATATAGACAGAAGAGCAAATATACCAACCTAATTCAGGCAAATGTCTTACTAAGGATAATTTACTATAGCTATAGTTATCGGCATCGCTAGGTTTATCCCAAAGATATTCAAGCTCTTTTCCTGTATCAGCTACAGCAATAAGCTCTTGTAAAATGGGTTCACCTGTTTTGGGGTCTTTAAGCAATAAAGCGTTGGTGCCATTAATGTTAGGGTTAGGGTGGTGCAGCATATTACCCTGCTCATCAAAAATGAAAAGATAACCTGTCTTAGCAATGACACTATTTTTGATTATTTGACGCAGTCTATGCACTACTTCTTCTTTTTGAGGTTTTAGATTGAGTTGCATGGTACTGGCTAACTCAAAGACGTTATTTAATACTAAACGACTGGCATTTTTTTCAATTTTGTAGACTTCTTTATTAATTAAAGGCACTGAATACCAATAAATACCAATTAGTAATACAAGCAAAATAGCGGTGATGGCGGAAAAGAAAGTACGGGACAGTTTTTGCTGTAAAAACATTAATCACCTGTATCCAAATAAACGATGAAATGATTATAAAAAAAGGGCTGGCCATAAGCCAGCCCAAAAAATAGTAGGAGGTTGGGAGGGACTATACTTAAACAACGTCGAAATACAGGGTCATGTAGAGCAAAGCTGTTTAAATATATAACTACTATTTAGAAAGTTGTCATACTACTTATTTGCTTGTGCACGCAAAACAAATTTTTGTATCTTACCCGTTGATGTTTTTGGTAATTCACCAAAAATAATGGTTTTTGGCGTTTTAAAATGTGCCATATTATCTCGACAAAAAGCGATCATTTCCTGTTCGGTGATGTCAATATTGGGCATTGGTGTAATAAACGCACAAGGGGTTTCACCCCATTTATCATCCTTTTTGGCTACTACAGCCACTTCTTGAACTTTCGGGTGTCGATATAAAATATCTTCCACTTCAACGCTTGAAATGTTTTCACCACCTGAAATAATGACATCTTTAGAGCGATCTTTTATTTCAATATAGCCATCACTGTGCCAAACCGCGATATCACCTGAGTGGAGCCAACCGCCATCAAAAGCAGTTTGCGTGGTTGAAGGGTTTTTAAGATAACCTTTCATCACTAGGTTGCCTCGCATAAAAATTTCACCAACAGATTCACCATCTTTTGGCATAGGCTCTAAGGTTTCAGGATCGGCTACCATTAATTGATCAAGCATTGGCGAGCGAACCCCTTGGCGAGACTTTAATTTAGCTTGTTTCTCTGGGCTCTCTTCATTCCATTCGTCATGCCAAGCACAAACAACAGAAGGGCCATAGGTCTCAGTTAAACCATAGGTATGCGTTACTTTAAAACCAGACGCTTCCATACCTTCTATCACGGAAGCTGGCGGTGGAGCACCAGCCGTCATGACTTTTACCGGATGATTGATGTCAGCTTTTAATGATGCATCCGCACCATTAAGCATATTCAATACAATAGGTGCACCACAAAAGTAGCCTACTTTTTCTGTTTGAATTAAGTTGAAGATAGGCTCTGCACGCACGTGACGTAAACTTATACTGGTACCTGCAGTGGCTGCAATCGACCAAGGGAAACACCAGCCGTTACAATGGAACATTGGTAGAGTCCATAAGTAGACTGGGTGCTCGCCCATACTCCATGACATAACATTACTCACTGCATTAAGGTAAGCACCACGGTAGTGATATACCACACCTTTAGGATCACCGGTTGTGCCAGAGGTATAATTTAAAGAGATAGCATCCCATTCATTTTTAGGGCGTAGAGGTTCAAAATCACTATCACCTTCTTCGAGCAACTGATCATAAGTTAATGAACCGATTAACTGACCTTCGTTAAAGTGAGGATCGTCAATATCAATCACTAAAGGTTTATGTGGGATCATGCGCAATGCTTTTTTAACTACTGGGCTAAATTCTTTATCAGTGATTAATACTTTAGTTTCAGCATGTACCAATATAAAAGCAATGGCTTCAGCATCAAGACGTGTATTAATTGAATTGAGCACAGCACCGCTCATAGGTACACCGAAGTGTACTTCAAAATGTTCGCTAATATTTGGTGCTATAACGGATACTGTATCACCTCGTCCAATGCCTCGTTTGGCTAAGGCACTAGCAAAGCGTGAACAACGCTGAAAAACTTCTAACCAAGTATGACGAATATCGCCATTGACAGTTGCTGTTTTGTCTGGATAAACAAAGGCTGCACGCTCTAAAAACGAAATGGGAGTCAGCGCCATATAGTTAGCTTCGTTTGGCTCTAGATATTGTTCAAAAATATTGATAGTAGTCATTTAAATATTCTCCTATTACTAAGTATTATTGCTCGTCACTACAGCCGCTTCTTCTTGAGTTTCATCAGCAAAAATAATGTTATCTTTACTGTCATGTTTACCCATTAGTCTAGGTCGTTCAATTAACACGTAAAGTACTACACCAATGAAAATAGCATACATAGTTGACTTAGGATCAGGCATAGCTAATGTCACGGCAACAATACCGGCAACGCCTCGCTCAGTAGAATTTTTCAGTTGCTCCATACCAACCATAATACAGATATAGGCGGTAAGGATTAATGTAATCGAAAGTGCGATGGGTAATACTGGTTTAAATAAAGTTACTAACGGTAATGCGAAGAGTGCAAGTAAACCACTCATCCAAAACGTTGCACCGCCACTATAAATTGATTCCATTGATTTACGACCCATAGCATAACGCTCAGCAACAGTTGCGTGGGCAGCTGTAAATAATGGACCAGCAAGTCCAGGCCATGGTGCTAAAAAGGCATGCATAGCATTACGAATAGCGGTAACTAAATGAACACGGTCAACATTTTCTTCTATTTTTTCATCAGTACGAATATGGTCAACACGTTTAACTAAGGTAAAACCTACAAGGATGTCACCAAAAGCAATAACATAAGCAATAACTGCGGTAGGGATAGCCAATAAGAATATCTCCCAATCAGGGTAGCCAACAGTAAAAGGTAGATAGTCCCACATTAATGAAAAATTAGGATTAGTAATGCCCCATTCTATTACAGGTAATGGGTATTCACCGACAGACCAGCCAACAATCATCGCAATAATCATTCCTGGTACCATGCCGAAGTTAGCAATCTTTCGGGCAAAAGAGCTTTCATTAATAACATTTTTAAATGACAGAGAAAATAAAATGTAGGCTGAAAAAATAGAGCCAACAATCAATGAAATTGGGGTTGTATCAATACGACCACCGACTTTTAATTCTCCCATCATTGCCGCCATGCCAGCACCAATAATGATGCCACACTTTAGTGAGTTTGGAATAATATCCACTAACTTAGAGCCTAAGCGAGTTACGCCTAAAATAAGGAAAATAATAGAGACTTCAATTTGCAGTGCAAATAATGCTCTTATTGCTTCAGGGCCGGGTTCAAAACCTTTTAAATAAAGTAAGACCACTGGTATGGCAGGTGTTATCCAGCCGGGTACTAAAGGTACGCCCAGCACAGCAGGTAAAATGTAACCTACACCAGCAATAAAAGTAAAAGCTAATGCTGCTTCATAAGGCATACCTAAATAACTTTCAAGCAAAGGGATCATGGCTAAACCAACCACGAACATAAAAAAGCCTTGTATCATTTCTGGGAGTTCCCAGCGGTAATGAACAAAAGGTAATCTAATTTTAAATGGTCCTGCTGGCCAGTATGGCTGCTCTTCGCCATGCACACGTTTAATTAATTGCATTGATATTCCTGCTGTTGTTTTATAATTCTAATGCGCAGTGAACTATGAAAGCATTTCAGAAATTTTTCGACAATGTGACCAAATGTAACAACTAAAAAGCATGTTGAAAGGCGAAAATTATGAAATTTTTATTATTTTTTTATTAAGTAATGCAAAGAAATCATAAGCAGCTTGAGCTTCAGCGATATTGAGTAAATGTCCAAGCAGCGTGACTTTTATCTTTTTTGTTGACGAACGTTTTATCTTTTTCGTTAACGACTACGACTAAAGGACCAGATAAAAAATCAAAATATAATACGAATTCTGTACAGGTGTAACTTTACTATGGCGTTTTGCTTTGACTGGATGATTTATGATTAAGGCAGTTCTTTTTATATTTGCAGATTTAAGAAAGTAGGCAGCAACACTTTACAGTAAGTGTTGTCGCACAGCGTTATTACGAGCGAGAAACATGTGAGGGTGACTTGCTTAAAAAGCTGCTTGAGATTGATTTAGAAAGATTTTATGCATGGTAAGTCATGGCTATAGTGAAACAGTGCTTTATTTAATTGAAGCCTTGCTTAATGTCGTTGCTAATTTCAACTGAACCTCAGCTATAGGAGGGACACAGGTCTGAATAATTAACCCTCGGTTATTGATAGCAGTTTGCTAATATTTCGTTTATAATCGCGCCAAAATTTGTAGATGTCAGTTTGTTAAATTGTTATCTATTTAATTACACTAAAATTTTAATTTATTATAAGGGCTTATCATGGCTATCGAACGTACTTTTTCTATCGTAAAACCAGACGCAGTTGCTAAAAACTTCATTGGTCAAATCTACAACCGTTTTGAAACTGCTGGTTTAAAAATCGTTGCATCTAAAATGATCCACTTGAGCCAAGAAAAAGCTGAAGGTTTCTACGCTGAACATAGCGAACGTCCTTTCTTCGGCGCTTTAGTTGAATTCATGACTTCAGGACCAGTAATGGTACAAGTTTTAGAAGGCGAAAATGCTGTTCTTAAAAACCGTGAAATCATGGGCGCTACTAACCCAGCTGAAGCATTAGCAGGAACTATCCGTGCTGACCTTGCTGATTCAATTGACGAAAATGCTGCTCACGGTTCTGATGCTTTAGAATCAGCTGCTCGTGAAATTGCTTACTTCTTCTCTGATGACGAAATTTGCCCACGCACTCGTTAATTAGATTTTAAATATTAGCACTTTTTATTGACTTACTTTGGTAGGTAATTGGAAGGTTGATGTTTAATTGCTTAATATTTTATTAAGTATTTAAAAGGATTTTACTGAGCAATTAGTAAAATCCTTTTGTTATTTTAAGCGGATAAGAATTCTGCTGAAAATAATTTAGTAAAATTGCGATTGACGCTTAAAAAGCGTACAATTTGCGCCTTGTTTTTTAGGCTGCTTTAGCAAGTAGTTTAATTTTAGTTAGTGAGAGTTTGTTCTATGAATAATGTAAGCGGAAAAGTAAACCTACTTAATTTTGATCAGAAAGGTATGCGTGAATACTTAGAGTCTATAGGTGAAAAGCCTTTTAGAGCTGATCAAATCATGAAGTGGATTTATCACTTTGGTTACAGTGATTTTGAGCAGATGACTAATATCAATAAGAAATTACGAGAAAAATTACAGCGTAATTGTGTGATATCAGCACCTGATATTTCTGAAAAACAAGTGTCAGAAGACGGTACTATTAAATACGCTTTGAAACTTGAAGGTGGACAAGAAGTAGAGACTGTTTGGATCCCTGAAAATGATCGCGCAACACTATGTGTATCATCTCAGGTTGGCTGTGCATTAGAATGTACCTTCTGTGCTACGGCTCAGCAAGGCTTCAATCGTAATTTATCTATGGCTGAAATTATTGGCCAAGTATGGCGTGTTGCCAATGATATTGGCGCCACCCGTATTGCCGGTACTCGCCCGATTACCAATATTGTTATGATGGGCATGGGCGAACCATTGTTAAATATGAAAAACTTAATTCCAGCACTTGATACTATGCTAAATGATTTAGGTTATGGTTTATCTAAACGCCGAGTAACCGTGAGTACATCGGGTGTTGTGCCAGCATTAGATATGCTAAAAGAAAAAATTGATTGTGCCTTAGCTATTTCAATCCATGCGCCTAATAATAAATTGCGCGATGAGTTAGTACCGATTAATAAAAAATACCCATTAGAAGACTTTATTGCCGCGGCTGCTCGTTACATCAGTGGTTCTAAAGCGAATAAACAAGCAACCATTGAATACGTTATGCTTGATCACATTAATGACAGTACTGATCAAGCGCATGAATTAGCACATGCCTTAAAAGGACTACCGAGTAAGATAAACTTAATTCCTTTTAATCCTTATCCTGGTTCACCTTACTCTCGCTCAAGCAACTCTCGCATTGATCGTTTTGATAAAGTCTTACAAAGTTATGGCTTAACGGTTATCACTAGGCGTACGCGTGGTGAAGATATTGATGCGGCTTGTGGTCAGCTAGCGGGTGATGTTTTTGATAGAACTAAACGAAGTGTGATAAATGCAGCGAAAAATGCTGAAATAAGTTCATTGAAAGATGAAGGCAAAGCTGACACTATCTCTATCAAAATAGTCTAATACCAAGCGGATTAATTAATTGACCAACTTAGAGCTTAAGTAGCGAGCTTAGAACAAACAAAATGAGTTAAACATAGTTATTCTATATTTCATTTATTTTGTGATGTTATCAGTTTGCTAATTAGCTCCCAAAGGGCGAGTACCTAATAAAAGGTAAAGGCTTATATTCGGCGTTATTGATTTCGACAAGGGAATAACCGTTCTCTTCAATCAATGCCTTGCCTCTAAGCCTTTTAATTCTCGCTAAGTGATCAATAAATCAGTCCGATTGGTATAGCAGCCTACTGATTTTTGGTGAAAAAATAACAATAAGAGGCGGTTTCCGCATTGCATATTATGGATAAAGCTATGGCTAAACATTTAATTCCAACCATTTTTACCGCAATTTCTATGACGTTGTTAAGTGGTTGTGTTACCCAAAGCTTTGAAAATAATGAGCCTATTGTAAAAAACCAAGCAAATCGTGATGAAATGGCGGTAACCCGTATTTCCTTAGGATTAGGTTATTTAAAAATGGGTGATATGTCGCAAGCAAAACTTAATCTTGAAAAAGCGAAACGATTTTCACCAAACTTAGTACAAGTACATACAGCATTTGCCCATTATTATGAGACAGTAGGTGAAGAAACTCTCGCAAGTGAGTCCTTTGAACAAGCGTTATCCATTAAAGCTGATAGTGCAGATACCTTAAATAATTACGGGGTGTTTTTATGTCGACAAGGTAACGTTGCAGCGGCAGAAATACAGTTTCTTAAAGCGATTGCCGTGCCTAGTTATTTATTAGTTTCGGAGAGTTATGAAAACCTTGCGTCATGTTATTTACAAAATGATAATTTTGATAAAGCAGAGATGTACTTAAATAAATCTATTTACCATAGTCCAAATAGGTCGAGTACATTACTTCAAATGGTCCGCTTGCAATATGCCATGAGTAATTACAAAGAAGCTAAGCATTTTTTACAAAAATTTGAACGAAGCACACAACGTTTTACCGCAAATTCATTATCACTTGCCTACAAATTGTATTGGAAATTAGGGCAACGTAGAACAGCAAGAAACTACGCTAACATGTTAGTGAGAATGTATCCGCAATCGTGGGAAGCTAAGCAATATCTACTTAATGAGTTGGAATTGATCGACGCTGATAATTTAGCGAAGAAATATCAACTTAGCCAAAAAGAAAAAAACCGCCATTTGTCACCATCTCATAAAAAGCGTGTCGTTAAACTTTCGCCAAAAAAATCAGCGAACACAGCTTATACCAGTAGTGTTAAAACTATTACGTCAACGGTGAACAAAGGCGATACAGCCAAGGCCGCAAAAGTTATGCTTCAATCACCAACAGTATCTACTGCATCTGTATTACCAAGCACAACATCATCGCTTGCTTCAGGAACAGTAGTACTAGCTTCTCAAGCAGCAGGAACTGTTACAAGAAAAAATAAGCAAACAAGTAATCCAATAGATAAGCCAATAGATCAGCCAATAGATAATGCTGCGGTAACAACCACAGAAAACCTAGTACAGGGTGATAGCAAAGCCGAGATAGTCATTCCTGCTGTAACAGAAGTTGCAATCGTTAAACAAGTGACTTCAAATACGAGTGAGCCGACGTCAACTCAACCTATACCTGCGACACGTGATGTGCCTTTACCCGAAGCCTTACCTGAAGTCATTGAAACTGATGTCGTGGAAGCTGAAGTTATCGCGGTAGCCGAAATAAGTAATGATATTGACAAGATTGATCCACAAGAAGTTTTACATACCGTTATACCAGGTGAAAATTTGTATAGTATTTCTGTGGAATATAATGTCAAACTTAATACATTACGTAAGTGGAATAATATCTCCGAAAAAAATAAAATCCAGATAGGCGATAAGCTCTATGTGGTTGATCCTCAAACAGTGAAAAATATTAATGACTAATGATGTATCCCCTGCTTCTCAAGTAGATAAAGAACAACCAAGTGATATTACTGAGCAAGTCACTGAACTAGATGAATTCATGGAAATGTTGAGTCCTGGTGCTATGTTGAGTGAAGCTCGCAAAGCGTTATCACTCTCACAAGAGTTTATTTCCAGTAAGCTAAACTTAAAAGTAAGTCTTGTTGAAGATATTGAAAATGATATCTTTGACCCGTTAATGCCAGTGACCTTCATTCGTGGCTATTTAGCAAACTATGCTAAATTAGTTGGCGTAGAGGTTGAAGATATACTGGCCAGTTATGATGCCCTTGATGCTGCTACTATTCAACGCAGCGAAATGTTGAGCTTCTCTAAAGAAACCTCCAAACAAGCAGAGCATAGCCGTGTTATGTGGTTGAGCTATTTGATCGTGGCTGTTTTTGTTGGTTTGACCGTATTATGGTGGCTGCAAGAGAGTAGACAACAAGCAGATGACTCAACTGTTATTCCGAATACGACACCAGCTCAAGTCGAAAACGATGATATTACAACTAAGCCTAGTGAACTTTCATTGAGTGAAGAATCAACGCTTGTTAATGATGCTCAGCCGAGTGAAAAAAAGAATGAAGCAATAACACCGTTAATCACAATGACTGATCCTCTAATCAATGAGGCAAGTAATGATGCAAATGATATTGATTCATTAGCTAATATTATAGTTGATGAGACCCCACAATCGACTGAGCCAAAAGAGCCTATAATAAGCACCGCCATATTTACTTTTAAAGGCGATTGCTGGGTAAATATTTATGATGCAACGGGTGAACGAATCGCGTGGGGTGTTAAAAAATCGGGTTATGTCATGACAATACAAGGTAAAGCACCATTGCGCATTACTGTTGGAAAACCTGAATTGACCAGTATTATTTTTAATGATCAACCAGTGGATATGTCGGCATTTGATATCGGCAATATTGCTAAATTTAACTTACCAATTGTTGAGTAGCCCTGTTTAAGCGTTTATTTTTGAATTAACGACTACTTCACATACAGAAAAATATAAAGATAAATTATGTTTAAAGAATCACCCATTATTCGCCGTGTCTCTCGCCAAATTATGGTAGGTAACGTACCTGTTGGCGGTGATGCACCAATTACTGTGCAATCAATGACAAATACATTGACCACTGATGTTGCCGCAACGGTGGCGCAAATCAAAGCGCTAGAAGCCGTTGGTGCCGATATTGTTCGTGTCAGTGTTCCTACTATGGATGCCGCTGAAGCTTTTCGTGAGATCAAAAAACAAGTTGACGTGCCTTTAGTCACAGATATTCACTTTGACTATCGTATTGCATTAAAAGTTGCTGAGTATGGCGCAGATTGTTTACGTATCAACCCTGGGAATATTGGTAATGAAAACAGAATTCGCAGTGTGGTTGAGTGTGCTCGCGATAACAATATTCCTATTCGAATTGGTGTAAATGGCGGTTCATTAGAAAAAGATATTCAAGAAAAGTATACCGAGCCAACACCCGAAGCCTTGTTAGAGTCGGCTATGCGCCATGTTGATATATTAGATAGATTAAATTTTAATGAATTTAAAGTAAGCGTTAAAGCCTCTGATGTTTTTTTAGCGGTTGAATCGTATAAATTATTAGCGAAACAAATTGATAATCCATTACATTTAGGCATTACCGAAGCTGGCGGCTTGCGTTCAGGTTCGGTCAAATCATCCGTTGGTTTGGGACTATTATTAGCTCAGGGGATTGGTGATACATTACGTATTTCTCTCGCGGCTGACCCGGTTGAAGAAATCAAAGTAGGCTTTGATATTTTAAAATCACTTAAATTACGTAGCCGTGGCATCAATTTAATTGCTTGTCCAAGTTGTTCACGTCAAGAGTTTGATGTGGTATCAACCGTTAATGCGTTAGAACAGCGTATTGAAGATATTATGACCCCCATGGATGTATCTATTATTGGTTGTATTGTAAATGGTCCGGGTGAAGCTATGGTGTCAGATCTTGGCTTAACAGGTAGTAGCAAGAAAAGTGGTTACTACTTAGATGGCATTCGTCAAAAAGAACGTTTTGATAATAATGATCTTGTGGACCAACTAGAGCAGCGTATTCGCGCTAAAGCACGCTCGATGAGTGAGCGTCTAGATGAAAAAAACAGAATTGATATTCAAACAAAAGATTAAAATTTTCGGTAATTATCGTAAGAAGTAATGAAAACACGATAAGTGATGCGGTTTATTCAATTGGTATTATTAGGTATACTGCGCGCTGCGCAAATTTAACACAGCATTAAGTGCCAGAAAGCGGGCCCGAAAGGCGCGCTACTAGCCCTTCTAAAGAATTAAAAAGAGAGAACAGCTCAGTGGCTAAACAAAAGGCTCTACAAGCAATACGTGGCATGAACGATTGCCTTCCAAGTGAAACTAATATCTGGCAAATGGTTGAAACGGTACTGCGCCGTGTCGCCAGCAATTACGGTTTTGCTGAAATACGCATGCCGATTGTTGAGTCAACAGCGCTATTTAAACGTGGTATTGGTGAAGTGACCGATATTGTCGAAAAAGAAATGTACACCTTCGATGATTTAAATGGTGATAGTTTAACATTGCGCCCAGAAGGTACTGCAAGTTGCGTTCGTGCGGGCAACCAGCATGGTTTGTTATATAACCAAGAGCAACGTCTTTGGTATATGGGACCTATGTTTCGCCATGAAAGACCACAAAAAGGTCGTTATCGTCAGTTTCATCAATTTGGCTTAGAAGCCTTTGGAATTGCGACTCCAGACATAGATGCTGAAATTATTTTACTTACTTCTCGTTTATGGCGGGAACTTGGTATCAATGAATTTGTCACACTAGAGTTGAATTCATTAGGATCGAATGAAGAGCGTGCTAATTACCGTGAAGCCTTGATTGCTTATTTGCTTGAGCATGAAGAATTACTTGATGAAGACTCTAAGCGTCGTATGCACACTAATCCGCTAAGAGTATTGGATAGTAAAAATCCACAAGTTCAAGAAGCGCTAGTTAATGCCCCTAAATTATCAGATCATTTTGGTGAAGAAACGCAAACGCATTTTGATACCTTATGTGCTCGTTTAGATGCAGCAGGTATTAACTATGTCTTAAACGAGCGTTTAGTACGTGGTTTAGATTATTATAACCGTACTGTGTTTGAGTGGGTTACTTCAACACTTGGCGCACAAGGTACTATTTGTGCCGGTGGTCGTTACGATGGTTTAGTAGAGCAGCTTGGTGGTAAAGCAACACCAGCCTTTGGTTTTGCCTTAGGTATCGAGCGTTTAGTATTAATGCTGACAGAATTAGACAAAGTATCAAACATTCGTCCACAGGTAGACGCTTATGTCGTTATCTTAGGTGATGATGCCCAAGTCGCAGCGAACAAGTTAGCTGAGCAATGGCGTGATCAAGTACCTGAGCTAAGATTGCAATGTCATTGTGGCGGCGGCAATATGAAAAAACAATTAAAACGTGCCGATAAATCCGGTGCACAAATCGCGTTAATCTTAGGTGATGATGAAATTACCCAAGAGAAAGTTATGGTGAAATACTTACGCGGACAAAAAGAACAAGAAAGTGTGGAATTTACCCAAGTTTCGGACTTGTTATCTGAATTAATTTAAAGGCCTTAGGCCAAGGTGAAGAAGTGGAAATTTATCAAACAGAAGAACAACAAGTAGAAGCAATTAAAAGTTATTGGCAACAAAATGGTAATACTATTATCGCGGGTATTGCCTTAGGTTTTGCAGGGTTCATCGGCTTTAATCTATACCAAGATAATAAGTTTGAAGAAGAGTTGCTTGTATCAGATAACTATCAAACGCTTATTGAACAAAGTGGAAAAGATGCAAAAGCTTTCACTGAAAATGGCGAAAAGTTTATCAGTGAAAATGGTAATAACAGCTATGTTTCTTTAACGGCGTTAGCCCTTGCTAAAGAATCAGCGACCCATAAAGATTGGCCACAAGTTCAAAAGCAGTTAACGACTGCAATTGAGTCTGCACCAACGGATGGTATTAAAGCCATTGCAAGCTTACGTTTAGCACGCGTTCAAGTTCAACTTGAGCAATATTCAGATGCACTTGCTACGTTAAATAACAATTTACCAGAATCATTTACTGCTGCTATTGAAGAAATTAAAGGTGATGCTTACCTGCAACAAGGTAAAAATGATCTAGCCCGTAGCGCATACCAGGCAGCTATTGCCGCTGATGGTATTGCTACAAGTCCAAGCTTACAAATTAAATTAGACGATTTAGCACAAGTAACTACATTGCCTGCTGCTGAAGTAGTTGCCGCTGAACCTGCGGCTAAGTAATCTAATTAGGTTATTTGGCAAGATTATTTACTGTTGTTAATAAGGCAAACTATGCGTTGTTTTGATAAAAAAATTTTTAAAGGTCTAAGTACTAAAAAAGTACTTGCCATCATCTTATTGTCTTCAAGCTTATTTGCTTGTTCGTCAAGTGATGAGGAAGACCCTAGCACTAAAGTTGCTGAACTCTCTGATTTAGATAATGCTTTTGATGTGGAAATATTGTGGGACCGAAGTGTAGGTGATGGTGTTAACGACTATTTCTCGCGTATAAAACCTATTGTTGCCTATAACAAAGTCTATAGTGCCAGCCGTGAGGGAGATGTTGTTGCTTTTGATAAAGAGAGTGGCGATAAAGTTTGGCAAGCTGATTTAAGTGACATTCATGATGAACGTAGCTTTTGGGATAGCCGTGTTTCTGCCTTAGTTGCAGGCGGTCCTATCGCAGGCATGAAGAAAGTATTTCTCGGCACTGAAAATGGCGATGTTTTTGCCTTAGATGCTGAAACCGGTGAACTTATATGGCAAGCTAAAATTAAAGGTGAAGTTATTACTGCACCTGCCATTGACTCGGGAATTTTAGTAGTAAATTCAGCTTCTGGTGTACTGAAAGGTTTTGATGCGAATACGGGTGAGGAGATATGGAAAGTTGAGCAAGATGTTCCTGCTTTGACTTTACGTGGTATCAGCACACCTGTTATTGCCTCTGGTGGCGTATTAATTGGCTCTGGTAAAGGGGAATTAGGCGTTTACATTCTTGAAAAAGGCCAAGCAGGTTGGACAACTGAAGTTGGTGAAGCGACAGGTTCAACAGAATTACAGCGTGTTATTGATGTTGATTCAGCCCCAGTAGTCTTTGGTGATAAAGTTTATGCTATCTCTGCTCGCGGTAACTTAGTTTCTATTGAGTTAAAGTCTGGGCGAATTCTGTGGAAACGCCAATATTCTTCATATAGACAAATCGCTGTACATCGTAATGATATTTT
>ERZ1027231.157-NODE-157-length-34120-cov-20.388434_pt1 | contig 34120 bp, 34 predicted proteins | sample MGYA00520866_ERZ1027231 | MGnify/ENA primary metagenome ERZ1027231 (study PRJEB33311, sample SAMEA4378411) | marine metagenome | biome: Marine biome; feature: Fjord; material: Water | collected 2014-07-20T08:00:00Z/2014-07-... | depth 75 m ...
ATAGCCCGCAGGTTATTATTCCTGTTGTTTTTCATATTTTATACCGTGAAGGTTTCCCCGAGACCAACCCCAGTGACAGTAAAATTCAATCACAAATAACTGTGTTAAATGAAATGTTTCGTGGCAGAAATTCAGATATAACAGATGTACCTGAGATGTTTGTGCCCTTGATAGCAGACATGCAAATTGAATTTTCACTAGCCAATATCGATCCAAATGGCAATGCCACCACAGGTATTACTCGAACTAATTCAATGCCGGTGCCGGGTGAAACCGTAGCATACGAATATGTTTATTATACCAATAGTGGTGGCAAAGATGCCTGGCCGTCTGATCAGTATTTGAATGTGTGGGTTAATGACATGCGCGACTTTTTTGGTGGGCCGCTGCCATTTGCCGGTCGTGCAGCTTTCCCTGGTGAAGAGCCCTCTCGGGACGGAATTCTTCTAGCTACCACCGCATTGGGAACGGAACAGCCTTTAGACGATAGATTATTATTAGGCCGTACCCTGGCCCATGAAATCGGTCATTGGTTTGGTTTATATCACTTGGGCGGAATTGAGGGCGGCTGTGAAGACGATGATGGTATTCCTGATACACCGCTATCGGCTCACAGTTATGAAATGGTTTTCAATCCAGAGCATCCCAGTAGCAGCTGTGGTAGCGTGGATATGTTTATGAATGTTATGGCGCTCACTCATGATTCTTTTTTGTTGATGTTTAGTGAAGGACAAAAGGAAGCCGTGTGGACCGTGCTCGCTGAAAATGGTGAGCGCCATGCTTTATTGCAACAGTATCAACAACAGAGTAGAAACTTTGGAAATTAATCGGTGTGTTTTTTACTATCTTAATTTTTACGGAATTTAGTTAATTGCACTTAATTAGTTTTATTTATACCGATGATTATAATTATTAATGAGTGACCATAAGCCAATTTAATAGGGCAGAATTGTAACAAAATGTAAGCGCTTGCTTTGGGTGTTTTCTGATCTGTCTTTGATGATTAAGCCAATAATGCAGCTAATTTTTGTGTTAAAGGTGAATGTGGTCTCATTATTATTCAGTTAGAAATGTAAAGTTGTGGGTAAACACCACAAAATAATTGTTTTGAATTACCGAAGTGGTATTATCGCCGCGTGTTAGAAGTGGCCATACAGATTGGTCTACCTTTAGAGGTTAGCAAGCAAGTTGTAAGGCTAATACTGGTCTTTTTTTGAGCAATTAAAGTTGCCTTTAAAGGATTTTACAAAAGGTGGTATTTCAGTTTAATTATCAGTGATGACATCACTAACTTTTATGGGTAGAAAAAGCCCGTGAGCTTTTCTTTATCCCGAATAGTTGATATTAAACAAACATTAATACATTCACACTGACGTTATTGTTAGTAGTGGTTAAAAATAGGTATTTGCAAACGTACAAGTCTCGCTGGCAATTGGGAAGCCGGCCGATTGAAACATGTTAATACATGACTTCAATCATCTTGTTCGTAATGATTTGGAAATATAATCAGCAGATACTGTTGTACAAATATCCTGTTGACCACATGAGTGGGAAACGCCCCTAAGGAGTCATAATTTGAATTCAGCCAATACCCTGCCTGTATTTCATACCTTGCACGATAAGGTAAACTCTTCAGCCCATAAGCTTTCGTTAAAAGAACTGAATGCGCTTCTTCAGGAAGTGCGCGCTGCTAAGTTTCAGTCTGTTTATATTAAAGACTTTGAAAAGAACATGGCCAGCGAATCAAAATTACAATCACTCATTAACGAAAAACAATTGGGCGACACACAGTGGTTAAACCCGTTGATTATGGGGTTTTCAAAATGGGCTGTTGTCGCGGTATTAGTATTAGTAGTAGGTTTTTGGGGCTCTTTTATTCTGGGGCAATTTGTTAATGAAAGGCAAAGTGGCTCACTCATAGAAAAAATAGAAGCACCCACTTTTACTTTGGCTAAAAAGTCGGAAAAGCCTGCTCTGTATGTGCAAACTTCTGCACAGTAATTTTCCTCTTTAAGCTTCTTCACTTTTTCCTTATTTTCTAACGCTGGCTATTCAAAGTAGCCACAGCTTGCTTAATTAAAGCAAACTGTGGCGAGCACTTGTTAGTTTTCTGGCACAAAAAAGACATTGTCTTGCAACTCATTTTTTATGTCTGTGTTGTCTCTGATGACCTTGGCCAGGGTGACATCTTTAATCATATCCAGTTCGCTGTTGGTTAAATAATTTTTATACCAGAAGCGATCGCCTGCTCGTAGTTCATCAAATTGTTTTGCCACAATGGCAGTAAACAATTCCCCCAGTTGTGAGCCTTGTGCGCTCAGAGGATCCTCGGCCAAACCGCCTACCCATAAATCAATGTCATCCACAGAGCCATAACTGGCTTGCAAACTTTCTTGTAAAGCTGTGTTGGTGGTGATGTCGGCAAAGCTGTTGACCCTGGTAAAACCCGCGGCGACTCGGGTGGCATTATATGAGCTTAAACCTGCGTCTCGGCCCCGTTGTATATTTAGCGATACCAGGTCGAAGCCGCCTTGGCCCGGTGCGCCAAATAAGAAATTACGCAAATCATTCACTACCTGTACATCTATGGCCTGGTGTGGCTGGTTAGCCAGCCCCAGCAATAAGGGGTCGATGTCGTTTTCATTTTTTAACAAATTTATGCCGCTAAAAAATGCATCACGCAGGGCAAGATTACCCGCACTTATTTCATTGCCGTTTTTATCAAGACGTAATACCGTGTCGCCAATTTCGCTGTGGCCAAAGCGGTAGGCGGCAGTTGAAAATTCGTTGTAAATAGCAGGGTTAATATTGTCCTTGTAACCGTTGTAATTGGGCAGGGTATTGTCACCCAGCAGGGCCGGCAAATATTCATCAAAAGTAATTTTTTGAATTTTGGCAATGACCAAACGTCGCGCCTGCTCAAATATATCCTGACCACTTTCATTGTTGTTATTGCGTGATTGCTGCGTTAATAATTTTGCAATGCGATTGTGTTCTCGCATCCACAATGTATGCATGGCGGTGAGGGCCACGCTTTCGTTAGCCCGTACATCACCGGCTAAAAACAAGGACGTGGTATCGCTAATAAAGCCACTGGCGTTGGTGAGATCATTAACATTAAACGGTAATAGGTTATTGCTACTGCTGGCCAGGTATGGACTGTCATCGCTAACTCGTAATGCGGCATTACGCTCGTCATTCGAGCCATAAATCATGGAGCCATCTATCCAGCTGCTAATTTCATTTTCCTGTTGGCGCGGGTTATTGGTGCTGGTGCCGGTTTCCATGTCGTAAATGGCACGGTTAAAGTCCATGACGATGGCGCCGGTTTCATTAGGGTCGAAGAAGGCATCGCCGGCGGGGATGATAATACTTTCTGCTTCGTTGGTGCTGCCATCGGTTAGGTCAATATCGTGGTCGATAAATTGGCCCCATTGCCATAGAAAATCACTGGTGCCATAGGTATTGGGAATGCTGACGCCGGCATCCTGATTCACAATTAAGTTACTAATCACACGGGCACTGGGACGAGTGGCTCCTGCCAATGATGAAATGCCATCGCTGTAATCACTGGGGGCGATGCGCTGCAAATGCTCCCAAGTGGCGCCCCACAATGGGTGGTCAATATTATTACTGGTGCCATCGTAGCTGCGAATCTCGCGAAAGCCCTGTTTATTGTCTCTAAACTGATGGCGCCCAACTCTGTCGCGGGCATGGTCGCGCCTATCCTGAGCATCCTCATTAATGCCCTGACTCGAACGGGTAATACTACTGACACGGCTGTTATTGTCGCTGTCGTTATTATCATCGGTGCCAGCAGAATCCTGGCCCGAGCTGCAGCCTTGTAGTGTGAAAGAGCAGGCCAGGGAAATGGCCAAGGTGATTGCTTTATTGTTCATGGTTACCTTCCAATTTTTCGACCAGTGGGCGTTTGCTAGGGGTACCTTTAATTAACGTGTCATCAGCAGCGAAGTTGACACGCATGTACTTGGATGGGGTTATAAAATTGAAAATAGCGGCTTTATTATGGTTACAGCCCTTTAAATACACGGGTTTTAATGAATAAAGAAAAACTCAGGAAAAGATCAAGGGTAGGCATTAAGCTGTATTTTATTGGTTGCCAATTGCATAAGTGCGCCGTTTTAGCCTATACGCTAAAATTATCTGCATAAATGCATACAGGTGATTTAGCCAATGGTACATGGAAAGGAGGTTTGCCTTGAACTGGGATGACATGAAAGTGTTTTTGGCCATCGCCAATGCTGGTGGTCTTAAGAAAGCGGCACTGGCCCTGAAAATCCACCACACCTCCTGCGCGCGGCGTATTAATGCATTAGAGGCCGACTTAGGCATTAAGCTGTTTGATCGTTTACCCGGGGGCTACGCGCTTACTCAGGGCGGGCAAGATCTATTGTTGTCGGCGGAACAGATTCAGCAGGGTTTTAATACCATTGCCCGCGATATTCAGGGCAAGGACCTGCGCATTGCCGGAGACTTGTGCCTGACCCTGCCCAATGGCTTTGCCACCCATTTATTAATGCCCGATATTCATGAGTTTATGAATCTGTACCCGGATATTCATCTGGAATTAAACATGAGTTATGCCCGGCGTGACCTGGTGAGCCGAGAGGCCGATGTGGCCATTCGCCACGTGACCAATCCGCCTGACTCCCTTACCGGCAAGCGTGTGGCCCGTATTTATAAAACCGCCTATGCCAGCGAAGAATACCTGGCCAGCCACGATTTGAAAATTAACCCCAGCGGCTGTCATTGGCTGGGCTGGGGTAATAAGAATGAGCAGTTAAAATGCACCGAAAAAGATAAATACCCAGATGTGCCCGTGCGCGGCAAGCTTTATTCCGATGTATTGCAAGCCAGTGCGGTACAGGCCCACATGGGCATAGCGACCTTGCCTTGTTTCATTGGGGACTATAGCCCTGGCATGGTGCGCATTCCGGGTGCTCAAATTCATGCAGGTGACTGGATCTGGGTGCTGGCCCATAAAGATATGGCAAAAAATTCCCGAGTTCGGGTGCTCATGGAATTTTTAGTGAAGGCATTTGCCCGCCATAAACACAAGATAGAAGGGGTGCTGGAATAAACACGTTGCTCTTAACTTTATCCACAGGCCCTGCGCGTGGCTGAAGCCTATTAATAAAATGAAGCCGATTATAGAGGTAAGGTTATGTGCCTTAAAGCTTATCTTGACACTGTAAAGATAGCCCTATAACGTAGTGCCCATAATTTGGGAATCAGGCCAACTGCGCCTTATTAACCGTGATGACAATTGAGGAGCGAACCATGAGCCAAGCCAACCTAGATCAGTGGCATAAAGTTATTTTTAATAAAGACATGGCGCTGTTGCGCGAACTACTGGATGAAAGCGTTGAGTTTCATTCGCCTACCCTGTGGCAGCCTAAAAAAGGCCGTGATGTCACTCAGTTCATCTTGAAGATGGTGATCGATATATTTGAAGGTTTCGAATACCACCGCGAGTGGGTAGACGGAAATAACCTGGCTTTGGAGTTCTCGGCAAAAGTGGGCGATAAAAACGTTAAAGGTATCGATCTAATTCGCTTTAATGACGAAGGCAAGATTGTTCACTTTGAAGTAATGATGCGCCCTATTAACGGCCTTCAAGTCATGTTTGAAAAAATGACAAAACATCTACAAGACGCTGGGTTTGCGCCTAAATAGAAAATAAAATAAAGCGTAAATAGAAAATATTGATACGTTTAAATATTTGCCTTCGATAAACCTTAGGTATTTTAGAACGTCAGTTTTGTTGTTAAACAAACTGTGCGCTGTTTTTCATAAAAACAGCGCCGTCATTTCATCACCTGTACATTGTCTTATTGCTGGTTTATGTTGAGTCCTCATTTTATTGCTAAAGATAAGGACGCAGCATGTTAGAAATCAGACCCAATTGTGAACTGTGTGATAAAGACCTGCCGCCCCATAGCTCCCAAGCGCTAATCTGTTCTTTTGAATGCACCTTTTGTTACGATTGTGTCAGTAGTCAATTGCACCCAGCCTGTCCCAACTGTGGTGGCAACCTGGTAGCGCGACCAACTCGAGCCTCAACCTTACTGGAAAAATATCCGGCCTCCACTAAGCGCGTTCTAAAATCGTAATAATTAATACAGTCACTCACTGTAATAGCTAGGGTTATTTTTTTTCCAGCTTGTCTCTTATTCTGTTTAAGCTGCCATCCTCAATCATTGCCTTAAGGGTTTGTTCCAAAAGTGGAATCAGCTCTTTATGTTTTTTGTGTAAATATGGGTAGAGCGGAAATTTAGCAAACACGCCCACTTCTTGAATTTCTGTGCCCTTATAGTGTTTATTAAAAACGTCTCTGTTTGTCATGCCGGGGCCCGCCAGGTAGGCGTTTATTCTATTGGCTTTTAATAAATCAAAAGCTTGTATGGGCCCACCCAAAGCAATTTTGTTATTAAGTGGCAATTGAGATAATTCATCCTTGGCTTTTTTACTGCCGTTTAAATAGCCCACTTTGAAATTATTTTTTACAACATACTCAGCAAGATTGTGAAAGTTATGAACAGCTTCGAATGTGCCTTTCTGGCTTGAAAAGAGAACATGCTGAACTGAAAACACCGATGATTTTACTCGCACTAAACTGGGGTAATCTTTTTCAAGGTTAATCACGCGCATGGCGGTACCATCATAATTTCCCATGTTAGCCTCAACCAGGGCTCGCTTTTTGGGAAGCTCTGTAATACTGATATTGATCCCGCTTCTTTTGCTTACTTCTTTAAAAGCTTGTTGGGCAAAGTGAATTAAGATGCCATCGCTTTTGGGGATGGTTAATACCAGAGAAGGCTTGGCCCCGTGAACCGTAGAGTTGAATGTAACCGACGTTATACCGACTACAATGGCTAGCGCTATCGCCATTAACATTCGGCTATTGCAGCTGAGGGAGAACTCAGTAATTTTGTTAAATTTAATCATGCTACCCTCCTAATTTAAACACCTTATATGCGTTTTTATCGCTCTTGTTATTGAGGGTTTTCGCTTTGTTCCGTAACCAATACGCCCTCTTTTTCTAACAAGGGTTGGTTATGGTTGAATATATTTCGATTCAGAAAACTGTCGTCACATTTACCTTGTTTTTCTAACCAGTGCAGGCTGTTACCCACCAACACAATAGATCCCGATACCACCGCGCTGCCACCAGTGATGACGCCAGCCAGAATAATACACGCTCCGGCAGAATTACCTCCGCCCTGGCATTGAACTTTACTGGCGCTCATATCCAGGGTTAGTTTCTTAAAATTTAAATCGCAACGCTCAACATCGGCACTGTATTGGGTAGTGGGGTAAAAGGCACAAGCCTGCAACATGGTTAAAAGAAACATCCAGCTATAAATTTTCATAAGGTTACTCTCCACTCAAAAAGCCATGAAGCTCTAAATCTTGTCTTCAAGTCTTTTTATGTTTTTACTGTGCTTATTTATATTCATGGGCATTTCAATGCTGAAATGGGTGCCTGCATTTGAGTCTAAATAGGTAATGCTGCCGCCGAGTATCTGGGTAATAAAGTTATGTACTATATGCAGCCCTAATCCAACCTGGCCCTTCATTCGTTCAGAAGTAACAAAAGGGTCAAACATGGTTTGTTTCAACTCGCTGGGAATGCCTACTCCATCGTCACGGTAATCTATATATAAACATTTATCTCCTTCAATCACACAAATATAAATAAAGCCGGAGCTGCTTTTAAAACCATGTTCAAGCGAGTTGCGAATAAGTTGTTCAATCACCATTTTTAATGGCTCTAAAAATGTTTCTATTTGAATGTCTTGCACATATAACAACTTAAGCCGAATGTTTTGATCGGCTAACATTAAGCTTAGTTCCTCTTCAATTTCTTTAATGAGTTCAGTCAGGCTGAATTTTGTCGAAACCTGGTCACTTGAATTCATTGCCAGTTTTTTAAAGTTTGAAATAAGTGATCTCGAGCGGGTTAGATTGGCATCCAGTAACGACACCGCATCTATGATGACTTTCACACTGTCGTCAAAGTCACTGCGAGTTAGGCTTTCTGATTTTATTTTTCTGTCTATATCCAGCACCACTTCATTTAAATAACTTTGTGCGGTCATGCACACACCCAAGGGTGTATTTAACTCATGTGCCACCCCGGCGATGAGCTTACCCAGTGAGGCCAGTTTTTCTGATTCCACCAATTTTGATTGGGTATTTTTTAATACGTCTATGGCCTCTACCAAATCCTGAGTGCGCCGGGCAACCCTGTGTTCCAGCTCTTCATTGGCATTTTCTAATTGCTGTTGAACCCGTTTTACACGCTCAAGACTGGCGAGGTGCTGAATTCGAAGGGTATTAATGGCCTTGGTCACATCGCCTATTTCATCTTCAATTTTATCCGAGCGATTTAAAATAAGCGGTTGTGAAATATCCAGGCCCTTGGCCCAGTTGGCCATTCTAATAAGGTGGCGGGTGACGATGGTATTAATTAGAAACAGTATAAATAAGGATACCGCCAAGGTTTTAAAAAACTGCGTCACCACTATGGTGATGCCCTTTTTTATTAAGCTGACGTATATGTATTTTTGATCAATGATGATATCCAGCGAGCCAATTTTTAAGAGCTCTCCATCGTTTAGAAAGGTTAAATCGTATTTTACCTTGCGGGTAATGTTGCTCGATTCGGCTGAACCTATTTGCTGGTCGAGGTTATTAGATTTAACCCCCACATAAATTACATTGGGAAAGCTCATGATGCCTTCCAGTTGGGCTTCTAATTGCTCGGTGCTGAAATTCCACAGGCTGTAAGAGACGCTGCCCACATAACCTGCCTCCAGTTGCTCCAGATTTCGATCCTGAGAACTAAGCTGATCTTGATAGTCAGAGTAGAGAATAAAGGCAGAAACCAGCAGGGTAACAAAAAAGCTGAACAGCAGAATGCTTAGCAAGAGCTTCTTTGCCAATACTCCCTGAACGCTGCGGAACCCTAGGCTCCATTTCATGCTTGCTTCATTCTTAGAAACTTTCACTCTATAGATACGGGTTTATATTCAAACAACTTATAAAAAATCGCTTTTATATGGCATACCCAACTAATTTAGAATAGATCATTGTGCAGATTAGGGGGGCGGTTGGATGTCGTGAATTCATTTGCAGAATTGAGTCTGTCAATATCGTATGCGTGATGAGTTTAGGCTATTCTTGCGGCATCTAATTTTTCTCGGTTCTTCATGAGCAACAACATTCCCCTGATTCATGATCAAGACAGCTCCAATCCGGACGTGATTTATAATAGTGGTCAGGCTTGCTGCTGTCCTCTTGAGGCTATTCTTGGTCATCTTATTTTCCTCGGTTCATCATGAGCAACAACATCCCCTTAATTCATGATCAAGACAGTCCTAATCCAGACGTGACCTGCGATACCTGCCAGGCCTGCTGCTGCCGCCTTGAGGTGATGATTATCACGGATACCGGTGTGCCCGAACGTCACATCAAGACCGATAAGTGGGGCGCTGAAACTATGAAGCGCCTGGAAGATGGCTGGTGCTCGGCTTTAGACAGGAGCAGCAAGATGTGCACTATTTACGAAAATCGCCCGTGGATTTGTCGCGAATTTGAGATGGGCTCTTACGAGTGTATAAGCGAGCGTGACGATATTGCCTAACAATAGGCTGCTAAAGCAGACTTAACTATCTTTCCTCGTTATCTTTATTTCCCTGGGCTGAGAAACTCCCAGTGGCCACTTAACCCACCATTTATTTTTTAACTTGTCGTAGCTTGCCCCTCACGGGCCCCTTTTGCCGCCTACAATTTCAATACAAAGCCCATACAAATCTCAGACCTGGTTTCATATTTTTTACCCACTTGCTGATTTAGACTGCACCAAGCGTAATTGAGGATTGAATCATGAGAATAAAAAACCAAGCCCTTACCTTAATGGTCTTCTTAATGGCAGCCGCTCAGCTGTCTGTGGCCAGCTCACGCATCATCGGGGGCACTGAAGTGACCCAGAATACACAAGACTCTGACTACCCCTGGATCACCTCCTTGGAGATTAATGGCCAGGCTTCGTGTGGAGCCAGCCTTATCGGTAATCAATGGGTGCTTACCGCAGCCCACTGTGTCACCGACGAAGACACTGGCGTAGCCTTAAGTGCCAGCAATTATGCAGTGGTGGTAAACGAATACGACATAGGCAATCGTCGCGATGGTGAATCACGCTCGGTGAGTGAGGTTTATGTGGTTGACGGCTACGATACCAATACTCTGGATAACGACATTGCCATTTTAAAGTTAAGCAGCACGGTGAGTTCAAGTCCTATCGCCCTCATGAGTGCCAGCGATTTTAATGCCTTGGCCGATAACACAGCTTTAAAAGTTATGGGTTGGGGCAATGTTTCCATTAGTGAGGATATTTATCCCAACATATTGCGCGAGGTAGATGTTAACTATGCCAACTTCGGCACTTGCCAAGAGCAATATGGCGCCATAGGTGCCTCGGTGACCAGCAACATGTTTTGTGCTGGCGGTGACGGTGTAACAGACTCCTGCCAGGGAGACAGCGGTGGCCCCATCATGCAGTTGGTAAATGGTGAGTATCAACAGGTGGGCATTGTTAGCTCGGGCGGCACCGAAGAGCAATCATGCGCCGTGGCAGATTATCCGGGTATTTATACGCGCCTGAGTAATTATCACAGCTGGATTAGCAGCGTCATGGCGGGTAACGAATCACCGAATTCCAGGTTAGATGGCGATACCTCGGGCAGTAGTGAGCAAACCTCAAGCAGCGGAAAGTCTTCGGGTGGATCTTTGGGTGGCAGCTTTTTATTATTGGTTTTATTAATGGGGCTTGGTCGAGTTTCTACTCATAAAAATGCTTAACAAAGGCAGGAGAATTTTCATGAGGTCTTTCTTAAATGCTCAAGCGCTGAAACTGTTTTTTATGGGTACCTTGTTAGCGTTGGTAAGTGGTTTGGCGCTGGCGGAGTCAAATAGTAATCTGGAAACCCTGTACGGCATACAACTGGGTCCAGAGCACTTAACCATTAAAGTGAAAAGTCATGGCTGTACCCGCACAGAACATTTTGAGATAAAGGTTGCAGAAGGCGAAAGCGGGGCACAATTATCGGTAATAAGGTTGGGAAGTGATCACTGCCGTAGAATGCCCCACTTAATCTCCATTAATTTATCATTGCCAGAATCAAAAATTGATTTTCAGTTGATGAATCCGTTGCAAGTTTGGCGGGGTGTGGTGCGAGGTTGAAATGTAAAAAGAAAATTGGCCCTGAGAGTTCAAGGCCAATAATTTGCAAAGCTATTATTTATTGGCTTTACGCCTAAATAGAACTAACAGAGATAATGCCCATAAAGAGTGATTAGATATTCCTCCTAGCCCTTCTATTAAGTCGTCATCAGAGTCATCATCTTCAGCCTTAATTGAATAATCGCCAGAGCCTAATGTGCTGCTATTTAGAATCATGTCCTGCATGTTGTACTGTCCTACACCTTTTAAATAGGTGGTCTCATTTCCCCAGTTACCTTCAAGGGTAATGGCTGGATAAAGATTACCATTGAAGACTTGCTCGCTTGTAGATTTAAGATAAAGCGATGTAGTTTCTGAGCTCTGTCCGTATGAATTATCATTATCATCAAAATAATTATAACTGTATTCAAACTCTATTGTATCGCCGGCAATCATGCTCTTGGGCATTATCAAAAAGCCATCGAAAATAACGTAGTCCCCATGTGTATATTCAATTTTAGTGAGGTAAATACCATCCGCTTTAGCTTCGATATACCAAATTTTTCCATTATTGAAAGTGACAATATATTGATCATTATTATTAGTGCCAGTCATGGTGCGGCTAGTATAAGAAGACTCCCCTAGATAAAGCTGCTCGCCATTCCCTAGTGGAAAGTATTCCAATAAATTGATGGTGTCGTGTTGTTCAAAATTATTGACCGAGGTGCCATTTTGAATTTCATAAGCATTGCTGGCGCCATCATTATCTTGATCAAGCAAGGCATCACCACTAAATTCAGGATTTAAAAACTCATATTGATTTTCAACTGTATTTAAAATGCCATCACCGTCTATGTCGTCATCACAGGCGTTACCACGGCCATCATAATCCATATCAATTTGGTCGGCGTTCATGGTATTAGGGCAGTTATCCCATTCATCACCAATGCCATCTAGGTCGGTATCCACAGGGCGATCATCGGAGTCGTCACAAGCATCACCATAGGCATCGTTGTCGATATTTTCTTGCAGAGGGTTGGCAATATCAGGGCAGTTATCACGACTGTCGCCCCAGCCATCGTTATCGGCATCTTGTCCGTAGGGAGCGTTATCACAGCTGTCACCTATGCCATCGTTATCGTAATCCTGTTGATAACTATTGGAATTATTCGGGCAATTATCAAGAGGGTCTGAAATGCCATCTCCATCGGTATCCACTGCAAAAACAAGGTTGTCTATGTAAAAGTTAACGGCACCACCATCAGTGAATATACGGTCAGAGGTTGCCCTAAAACTAATGGCATGCTGACCCTCTGAAATACTAATGCTTGCACTTGACCATTGCTCTGAGCTGCTTCCACTTCTTGAGTATTGGCGTACACCATCAACATAAATTTCCAGGTCATAATAGTGATATCTATACCCTTCTGATAAAGAGAGGTAATTAAAATTTATAACACCATTGGAAAAATATGCGCTAAAGCTAATATCACTTACGGAATCAATTGAAGGGATTGTGGCAGACTTAAGACTGTAATTACCTTGATATTTAATACTGGAAATACTCCAGGGTAGTGACCCGCTAGGAGTGTAAAACCCCAATGGCCAGCCTTGCTCGAATCCCTCGAAAAACTCGGTGAGCGCAACAGGTAAGGATTCTGAATCATTTGGATCTGAATTCAATAAAAACTCTACGCGATTGCTAAAGCTATCGCCGTCTAAATCCCCTTCAGCATCGCTGGCATCTTTATCGCTTAGGCCCAATTCTATTTCAATGGTATCAGGCAACCCGTCATTATCGTCATCGCTGTCGCAAGCATCACCCAGCCCATCCGTATCGTAATCATCTTGACTGGCATTGGCATCGTTAACACAGTTATCCTCAAGGTCATGGGCGCCGTCGTTATCGCTGTCGGTAATGTTGCCCGCTTCATATATTGATATAACAGGGCGGGTAGCGGTTACTCTGCTAATTAGGAATTGATCGCCCATGTTAAATAAGCGGGCGGAATCAGCACCTGGGATAGCTTGCTCGGAAAGTAACTCGTAATTAGAAGCCCAAAATTGAATAAAAGGCTCTCCAGCTTTAATAGTAATAAGGTTGTTGTCCACCCATATGGCGTCACTGATATTATTAGAAAGTGTGTTGTTTAATGTGAAATCATCGGCATTAATGATTTGTCCTGCACCATTTAAGATTAATTCATCTGTTTCATTTAAGCGTAATGGATATTTTTTAATAATATTGGTGTTGTAAGGTCTAAACCTGTCATCGGAAAGCTCTCCTGAAGACGTGCTTATTTCTGCCCATTCCAGGTAACTGCCATAATAAATAATATGGTTATTACTAGAAGAAAGAAGGTACTCAGATGAAGAAGTCCTCCAGGTTTTGGCGTTAATACTAACACCCTCTTTATTGAAACTATGCCAGGTGCCTGTGCTGCCTATGGCTACCAAGTAATCATCTACGCTTAATAAACCATTTATCGGGTTAGCTAATGTAGTGAAATCTGTTTCGAGACCATTGCTGCTGTCACTGGTATCGAAATAAGTGATCTTGCCATTTGAATAGCCGACATATAAGCGTTCATGAGTGGCAGAGTAATTCATCCAGTTAGCGGGGTTGATAATTGACCAGCTTGTGAGGTAATTATTGGTTGTAGCGGACCAACGAAATATACTTAACGACTCGATATCCATCATGAATAAAGTGTCGACATTATCAGTGGCGAATAATTCCGGCTGAAAATTTATGTTATTTGGATCAACAGGATCACCGACCTGAGGTAAATTAAAGCCTGATAAGTCACTGGATAAAACTTCCAATGCCCCGTCTACTTCGGCAAAGCTAACGATAGAAGCTTCATAATTTGCTAATAAAAATGGACTATGACTTAGCTCAATAGTGCCTTTTTCTACATGCAGTGGACTAAAAATTTGTAGAGTATTCTCTCGTGCAGCTATGGCGTTATCACCTAGAAAAGCTAGGGCATCTACTGTCCCTGCGAGTGTTCCTATATAGCTCAGGTCGCTGGCAAAATAAATAATTCCTGCATCATCATAAATCTTGTTTTCACTTTCATTTAAATATAGACGAGTCGCGTTAGGAAAGTCTCCATGATAGGGACTGTCTCTATCCATCAAGGTGGTACCATCTTCATTAATGGTTACCTTGTGAATGTCAGAAGGAGATACACCTGTGGTTCGGTAATAATAAGAATTTTGAATTTCAGAAGCGATAAAGGCTTGGCCAGAATACCAGGAATCACGGGTTTCATTTAAACCTGAGTTGTTGGTATTAACGGATAAAACATTGGAATCTTGTAGCTCAACAAATATATTGTCTTTCAATGCGGTAATGTTATCTATGTTAGAGCCAGTATTGCGAATAAAGTCATTACTGGTGCCATCAATGGCCAACTTTCTTAGTTCCCTTTGGAAGCCAATAAAAATGTTATTTCCCTTTATTTCAAAAGCAGTGGGAGCATCATCAAGTGTAACTTCATCTAAAAAAACAGAGGAGGCTAGGTCATAGCGAGCGATCTTATTTGGGCTTGAGTACAAAAAATAGACGACGTCATCTTTTTCTTGATAGTCCACCAGTGCAGCATGACTGCTCAGAGTAAAGAGAAGCATGGAGAGTGCGAGGGTTATTTTTCTTAAGAACACAATGTCATCCCTGATTGGTTAATCGCGCGAGTATAGCCAAACCATAAGCGTTATTCTATTTGGATTTAAATTATTAAATTTAACTGACTAAATCATTCAAATTACTTGGCTTATTTTCAATCGCTGGCACTAATTTGTGTTAACTCGTACTATCTATTAATGGATAAACAAGCTCCCTTCAAAATAGACCCTAACTGGCGCATTCCTGTTAAACAGGCCAAGCAAATTTTGCAAATAGCCCAGCGTTTTGGTTTGCAGCAAGATCCCATTTTAGCCGCGTGTGGCATCGATAAAACATGGCTGGAAATTAACGACTATCAAATGCCGGTGGGGCCCTTGTATGAGCTAAACAAGCAAATTGCCAAGTTGGCGGGTAATGAAGATTTGGGTTTATTTGTGGGGCGTGCCGCTTATTTGAATATTGTGCACCTGTTGTTGTATCTGTCTAGTATCTGTAGTTCCTTGCGCCAATGGCTCAACATGATGCCCAGTGTATTAGAGTTGGGCGGCGATTTAGGCAAAGCCGTGATTGTGCGTGAAGGTGGCACTCTGCGCAGTGAGTGGCGTCCATTGGTGCCGGTAAGCGTAAGTGGGCGTTATACAATCGACATGGTGTTAAGCACCGCCAATTCCATTCTTAGCTCCATTTGCCTGCAGCCCATTACCATTGCCAAGGCTCAGTTTACTTATGCACAACCTCAGGATTTAACGGTTTTAAAACAATGTTTTGGTGAGAACCTGGAGTTCGACCAGCCCTTTAGTGCCCTGTATTTTGAAATGGAGTCACTGGACTTCAAGCTGATTCAGCCTGTCAATGAGCATAGTGATACCGCCCCCAACCCTTGGCAGGAATACATGGCCAGTACCAGTGGCGACAGCTTCTTGCGTGCGTTACGCCAAAGCATTGTGTGTGTCTTGCCCACAGGGGAGATGACCATAGACACAGTGGCCGATGACCTTGGGGTATCAAGGCGTACTCTGCAAAGACGCTTATCCGACCGCGACACCCATTTTCAGCACATAGTGCAGGACTTGCGCTACCAGATGGCCCTTAGGTTCTTAAGTGATAATCGCCTAGGGGTCACCACCATTGGCTTTTTACTGGGTTATGCCGATTCTTCCTCGTTTTCTACAGCCTTCAAGAGCTGGCACGGCTGTCCTCCCTCTGAATTTCGTAGTTAATAGCCTGACTTAATTTAACGGTTTTAATCAATGTCACCTTTGCCAAGTAAATTGGCACCACATCCAATGCTGGCGGGTAATCTTGCGCCTATTATTTATTTATCTCATGGCATTAACAGCACAGATACTTCTGGTTTTAAACACTGTGGCTGTTAATCACAAATAATTAAAAGCAAATAGTTAAAGGAACAACCTATGTCATTAACCTTTGATAGTGCCCGTTTACCCAACCCAGATTTAACTCCGGAGCACGAAGAGTGGCGCACCCAGCTACGCAAGTTTGTGGATGCTGAAATCGCGCCGTATTTTGATGACTGGGATGAAACCGGTGGTTTGCCTCCTGAGTTGTGGAAAAAAGCCGCAGACATTGGTTTATTGCAACTGGGTTTTGATGAGAAATACGGCGGCATCAGTGAAGGCATAGACGTTTATTATTCTATGATCGTTAACGAAGAATTGGCCCGTGTAGGTTCCGGTGGTGGCATCGCCAGTAGTTTATTAATTCACGGCATCGGTTTACCGCCAGTGGCTAACTTTGCCAAAGAAGAAATTAAACAAGAAATTGTGCCGGCGGTATTAAGCGGTGAAAAGCGTATCTGTTTAGGTATCACCGAACCATCAGGCGGCTCGGATGTGGCCAACATTAAAACCACTGCAGTACGTGATGGCGATTACTACATAGTGAACGGCAGCAAGACCTTTATCTCAGGCGCCATGAGCGCTAATTGGATCAGCACCGCTGTGCGCACCGGCGGCGAAGGGGCATCTGGCATTTCCATGATTACCATTCCTATGGATTTAGAAGGGGTGAGTCGCACGCCGCTGGATAAAAAACAGGGCTGGTGGGTTTCAGAAACCGCTACTGTGTATTTTGATAACGTACGGGTACCTGCAAAATATTTATTGGCACAAGAAGGCATGGGCTTTTTAGTGATCATGAATAACTTTAACGGCGAGCGCATGGCCATGATTTCGTGCATGGAAGCTTGTGCTCGTGTTTGTTTAGAAGAAGCGGTGAACTGGGCCAAAGAACGTAAAACTTTTGGTAAGCCATTATCCAAGCATCAAGTGATTCGTCATAAGATTGCGCAAATGAAACAAAAGATAAATGCAACGCAAGGTTACATGCAAATTGTGGCACGCGCGATTGTTGCAAACAAAGCCAACTTTGGTGACCTTGCCAACCTTAAAGTACAGGCCAGCGAAACCATGGAATTTTGTGCTCGTGAAGCCAGTCAAATTTTGGGCGGTGCTTGTTATCTACGTGGCAGTAAAGTTGAACGTATTTATCGTGAAGTACGTGTGAATGCCATTGGTGGTGGTTCGGAAGAAATTATGCGTGAGCTGGCGGCTTCTCAGTACGGTCTTTAGTAAAGCTAAGGCTCACCTTTTACTAAAGGTGAGCCTTAGCATACGAATAAACCCATTCATTTTTAAGTGAATGGGTTTAACTAAATGGTAAAAATTAACGGTTTGTCTTACGTACTTCATCCTTAAAAATACTTTGTTGCAAGCCAATTGTGCCCAAAGCTTCCAAGGGAACAAATACTTTGTTTTTAGAGTCAGCTATTTTCTCAAGCACTTCCAGTGAACGGTAAGATAGGTATTTATCGGTTACTGATTTAGCCAGAATATTATTTACTTCACGAGTGGCCTCTGCGCGCTCTTTTTCAATTTCACGTGTCATCTTTGCTTCTTCTAAAGCTCTTTCTAGCTGTACCTTTTGAATTTGAAACTGGGCTTTTTCTCGTTCAATTTGCTCTCTTCGTTCTGCTGCTGCTTCCTTGGCTTTAGTAATTACTTCTGGGAATTGAACATCGGCCAAACCAAAACGTTTAATGGTTAATGAACTGCCTTCAAGGGATTTAGAAACCTTGTCAAATAATTCGTTACTAATGCTTTCGCGACTAGAGGCCACCTCGTTAATGGAATATTCCGCCATGATCTGTCTTACTTTATCGCGAATAATAGGGCGGGCATACGTGCTATATAGGGTTTCAAAAATTATCTTGCCTTTATGAGGAGCAATTTTTTCATATATTTCATCGATTTTTTCAGAGTTAACCGCTACGGTCATACGTACGTCAAATTTCATGTTCAGCTGATCTTTTGGCATAAATAACTTAAATTTTTCTGTTTTACTCCTGTCAGCCATCTCCAATAAGATTAGAGAATCGCAGTAAGTAACACAGGTATCGAGCCTGAATCTAGAAGGATGTACGTTGTCTATTTTATATCCATCTTTTGTTAGCACCTTCCCAATGTGAGCAGGTGGAACCTCAACCTTTTCTCCAAAAAATGGATTGCAGGCCGTCACTAAAAAGCTGGCTATGATTAAAGTGATACTTCTTAAATACATATTGTTCCCTTTGGTTTGATTGAATAACCAATTATGCGAGGTGATGAAAGCTAGAGGGGTAAATCAGAGCGGATAATACAACAAATGCTTCTGAGTTGTTTAGAAAATTAGGAGCATAGTAGGCTAGATTTACAGGCATACAGTATTCAAGGTGGCAAGCTTTAATAGCGGCACCAAGGGGGGGAGCGATGAATGTCTTTATTCAAGCTGAATTAGCCAGTGGTGAGTTTGTTTTATCTGGTATGACCATAAGCTGCCGCGTGCACCGCTACCTCACATACAAGAAAAGTAAATAGTAATATCTAAGGTGTGGGGTCTTTAATGTTAACAAAGAGCCATTTATAAAATCTCAATCCAGCCCGGTTATTCAAATAACCGGGCTATTTTATTCGTCGAATTAATTAGTGCGGCCTGGCTCTCCATTAGCTGCTTTAACCGCGCCAACCCTTGCTGGGTACGACTATGTAAATCTTGTTGTAACATTTCTTGTAGGTTTTTATTTTGTGCCAGTTCACTTGCGCGGCCATGGTACTGTAAATTCATTTCACAAGCGTTGTCTTGCGTGGCTAAAAATCGAATGGTCATTTGCGGTAAAATTCCGGGTAAATCTCCCCGGGTTAAAAATAATTCATTAGGTTTGCATTGTTTTACTTCAATAATAAGCTGGCCCTGTTCACCGTTTAAATTAAGAATTTCCTGATACTGCTTACCCTGAGTGCCATGGGCGAGTTCATTAAAACTGCGAATCTCCTCTACACCTGGAAACCAGGTTTTATAATTCTCCATATTGCTCACATATTTGAAAACCATCTCAACTTCCGCGTTAATGATGGTCGTGCCCTGTGCCAGTTCTATCATAATGACTCCTTGAGTTTAATTAACTTGCCAATGGGGAGACTATAGATAATATTAGGCTAACTTAAAGTGATGCTTTGTTAATGCTAGCTTAACTTATTATCATGCAAAATAAGGTGTCGAGCCTAGGGAGTATTCATGGCCAGTTTTAGTCAGTATCGAATTTTTGTAGCGGTGGTGGAAAGCGGCAGCATTGCCCAGGCGGCGCAATTATTAAACCTTTCAGCTCCGGCGGTAAGCAAACAACTAAGCAGCTTGGAGCAAAACTTAAGTGTGGATTTGTTTCACCGCTCTCATAAAAAACTGGAAATAAGCGACGCGGGTAAACGCTTTTACCCCAAGTGCAAACAAATTTTATTAAGCATTCATCAAGCCCAGGATGAACTACTTAACAGCCAGGATGCGATCTCGGGCACGCTGGTGATTACCCTGTCTAAATCATTAGTGCGCTCTAACTTATTTGATGCTTTAAACGCCTTCACGTTAAAATATCCACAAGTAGAGTTTGATATTCGCTTCAGCGACAAAATGGAAGACCTGTTTGATGAAAACATAGATTTTGCTTTTCGCTTAGGCAGGCTTAACGACAGTAGCCATATGGTGGCCATTCCCCTAATGGAAACTAAGTTAACCGCTTGTGTGAGTCCTCAATATTTAAAGCAACAAGGTTTGAAAACCAGTGCGGTTACCCGCTTTAGTGATTTAGGCAATGCCCGCTTAATCTCCATGGGGCCTCTACATCAATCTACTGCCTTGCAGGCATTTTTTCAAAAGATAAAAGTAAAGCCAGAAGAGTTTACTGGCCATAAATGTGACGACATAGAAGGGGTGCACCAAGCAGTGCGTGCTGGCCTGGGAATTGGATTATTACTGGATGTATCTATTCAAGCCGAATTAGCCAGCGGTGAGTTTGTCTCTATCTTAAACGATAATAAACTGCCTAATAAACGTTTGTACCTCATGTACAAAAAAAGCAAATGGCAAAGCCAAAAACATGTGGCCTTTAAGAAACACATGAAGGCATTTTTTGCTCAATGAAATAATTTAAAAGGACCAGCCAATCAGTAAACCAAAAGCAATTTTTTGTCTTCTTGGTTTACTACCGCCAACTTCAGTCACATTTCACCTGTGAGGGGGCGTGGTGTAAGTGTGCCCCCTTGGCAATAATCAAAGCTGAGCTTGATAACGATCAACATAAAATGAATTGCCCATTCTATGTGATGGCGCAAGACGCAGCACTAGGACCATTTTATGTCTCTGAAATTGGACGAAGGAATATTTGTTCACGAAGCACCTGCCAGTACCCATCTTCAAAACGAAATTCAATATTACATAGCAGCTTCATTTCCTCACCGTTCATACCGCTGTGTTTACGACTTAACACACAAACTGCGCTATCCCCTAGAACATGGAAGTCGTGCCAGTCTGCCCAGGTATTAAGTTGTGTTTTTCCTTCTTCTGCCTGTTTAGCAAAATGAGCAATGAATTCTTCTTTGTTGTAAGTCATTACGCTGCTATCAGCCATAACTAATGTGGTATGAAAATCTTTATGGTAGATAGTTTCCAGTGCTTTAACGTCAAAATTAGTTGCTCGATCGATAAGGTGGTCCATTGCTGCTCGGATAGCTTTATTTGTATGGGTTGGTTTTTTCATGTTATTTTTTCCTATAAAAATTTGATGGTAAAATTATTGTGAACTGACCTTTCTAAAAATCACCAACTTAGGGTGCTGAGTTGTGTGGCTGCTAAAGCTGGCAGTTTCAGCTGAAATTAACAGGGATTTGTATTACTTTTTCTAGGAGAGAAAGACAAACCCCATTACGCATTAAGCAAGACCAAAACCCCCATCCACAGTAATGACCTGACCCGTGATCCAGTTGTTGTCAGGATTGGCCAGCCAAATAATTCCGCTACTAATATCCTCTGGAATGCCTCGACGCTTAAGCGGTATCGACGCTTTTTCCTGATTTTCCACCTCCCTTGCCTGTTCTTGGCTGAGCCCCATCATTCCGGTTAAAGCCCCTGACTGAGTTGGCCCAGGCGAGATGGCGTTCACGCGAATATCCGGGGCTAATTCCAAGGCCCATGCACGTGTTAGATAATCAACTGCAGCCTTGCTGGCGCCATAATGTGATATGACGGCGGCGGGTTTTTGTCCAATGACGCTAGAAACATTAATGATGGTGCCCTTGCTTGCCCTTAAATGTGGAATGGCAGCTGCAGCCAATAAACTGGTGCCCACTACATTAACTGCAAACAAGTCGGTAATTTGTTTCTCGGTAACACTCTCTAAAGGAGCCGTGGCACCCGCGCCAGCATTGTTTACTAAAACGTCCAGTTTTCCCCACAAGGACAATGCACGCTTAATAATTAATTCAGCACTTTCAGGGTCGGCACTGTCGGCAACCATGGTGGTAATGTTGTGGTGTTGGCTGGCTACTTCTTCCAGCGCAGATAAACGACGGCCGGTAATTAATACCTGTGCGCCTTTTTGTGCAAATTCAAGCGCGGCAGCTCGGCCTATGCCACTGCTGCCGCCGGTGATAATAACGGTTTGATTTTCCATGGGGCCTCTTTTTATCTAAACTCAAATGTATGAAAGTAAAATCATGCTAGTGATTTTTGAAACTGTGAGGTGAGTCATGCTTCATTTTTTAAAATAGCAGACTCAACTCCCATGACTTAACAGGCATGACTTCTTAGTGCGCATTAATAGTGTATGAACAGCGCTGCAAATTTAAGCCGCTGATTTTTCATCATCAGGGCGTAAAAAAATCACCTCTCGAATTACCTGCCAACGATTATCTTCATTAACAAAATCAATACTCAGGGTTAAAATCATATCCTGCCCACTTAAATCATTTTTGCGAGACAACAACACATGGGCGCTATCACCGTTCACTTCTATGTTGTGATACTTGGCCCAGGTATTCATCGGCGGGTCACCGGCATCACGCTTGGCGCGAAAAAGTGCTTTAAAATCGTCCTTGTTTGCCGTGGACAATTCGTCGTTGGTATTAATCATGGTGACCGTCATGCTGTCATGATAAAGACGATCCAGTTCATCTATGTCGTAGCTGGTGGCGGTTTGAATTAAATCGTCCATGGCTTGTTGAACTTCTTTAATTTGAGTCTCTTTATTTTGAGCATCTTGATTTTTCATTGGTAGGTTCCTCTTATGGGGTAGTGGTTTTCAGGGTTATGGATAAATTTCAACCCCATGAGCAGCGTGCTCAAATCAGGGCGAACGAAGGGGGCGTTGGATATGTCTACTACCTGGATATTGCCATCGGCATTAATAACAAATAATCCTGGTTCGGCAAAAGGGCGATCAGATTCTTGGGAAGATCTAGGTTGTGAAATATAAAGTCCAAGTGTTTGCATCTGTTTTATGGATAGGTCGTAGCCCACTTCAAAATTCGGTTTTACCTCGTTAATGTGCTGGATGGCTCTAGTCTTGGAATCAGCCGATACCGCTACTACCTCTACTCCAAGGGCATTTAGTTCAGGTAATAGTTCATTAAGCTGTTTAAGGTAATTAGTGCAAAGTGGGCAGTGTTTGCCTCGATAAACCACCACCAAACGCCGGTCATATGCTGCAGAAGGGCTGGTCAGCTGGACTTCTCCACCTTGTATATTAGGGGCGGTCATGTGGGGGAATGCCTGGCCCGCGGCGAGCTTGTTTGATGTCATTTGTGTGATCACTTATTTATGTAATGTTCGTTATTTAAATACAGGGTACTTATTTCGTCAATCTTTTTGTAATGATTGTTATATATTTATTTGGATTGGCAGTCTCAGTGTTATTGCAATTTTGCTATATGGGAAAATTAATCCTTATAAATCAGATAGATACAGGTATCCATTGTTAGTGGTGGTGAGTAGGCTTCTGGGTTTTATCCACATTGAAGTGAAGGGGTACAAGTAATTACAGGAAAGTATTGGTTTGATTTCAGCAATAGCCGCTCGAGAGGGTTTAGCTTTTAAGCACTAATTAGAGCCTTCTAGTGGCTTAGAATATCGCTAGCGCTTTTCATGAGGGTTATAAATAAAATTCAATAAATAGCGATAAATAAGCCTGTTTATAACAAGTTAATCCCTGACAATTAAGACTATTCTCGTTATAGCTTGTCATAACTTAATGTACGTTATATAAACAGTAATAATGAAAAGGCATATGAGTAAAATATCGAATGTTACAAAAAACTAGGGGTCGGCCACGGGGCTTTGATCGAGATAAAGCCTTGTTAGACGCCATAGATGTATTTTGGGCAAAGGGCTATGACGGCACCTCCATGAAGGACCTTACCGAGGCCATGGGCATTAAAGCCCCAAGTTTGTACGCCACCTTTGGTGACAAACACAGTCTTTATCTGCAGGCCATAGATAGGTATACCTCGGATGAATCCTGCGCACCCTTAGTGGCGTTTGAAAGTGAGCCAGACATTTATAAAGCGGTAGTGGCTTTTATGAATGCGGTGGTGGATTACTCCACACAAAAAGACAGTGGCACCCTAGGGTGTTTTTTAAGCTCGTGTGTGGCCACCAGTGCCGGAGTGGTAGACGGTGCCCAGAGTCGTTTAAAACAAGCCATTAAAGAAACCGATATTCGAATTTCAAAACGCTTTGATACTGAAAAAACCAATGGCCAGTTAGCCAGCGATTTTCCATCCATCGAGCGTGCTAGGCTAATGTTTGATTTACGCCAAGGTTTGGTATTTCGCGCAAGATCAGGAATTTCTCAGCAGGCAATGAAGAAGGATATACAAGAGCGCGCCAAAATGGTGTTGTTTTTCGCCGGGCAATAAAAAGAAGCCTCTTGTTTTAAGAGGCTGTATTAACTTATTTATAATCTACCGACACAGCCACACCCAGGTCTAAATATTTTTGTCTTAACCTATAAATCATGGCGCCGTAAGTCATGATAGGTAGCTCTTCAAATTCTGGGTGCGCTTCATGTAAATCGTCTTCATCTATGAAGCGATACAATATCACCGAGTCGGTTGGGGCAGCTTTGAACTTTTCAATCTCAGCACTGGCGGTGTTGCTAAGCAAGTTATCAATGGCCACGACTTTTTCGAATACATCCTGTGGCACTTTCTTTTTACCCGACTCCCATTTACGAATGGAGCGTTCATCTACATCGATTACTTTTACCAAGGTAGAAATAGACAGACCCACGGCCTCTCTTAAGGTTTTAAATTCTGCTGCGCTCATGGTTGGCTCTTTAATTAGGCTTAAATATTTTAATGGGTAGGGAATGTTTGTATTTTAGCAGTTTGTGGGCGGGATTGCTGTGTTTGGTGAGAGTGCTATGAGTGAATTAAAAAATTAGCTTTAATGCTCTCCTTTAAAAGAGCTCACCTCTTCCTCCGTTAAATAACGCCAAGCGCCCATTTCAACATCCAGTAAAACATCACCTATTTTTTCGCGATGCAGTTTCACCACTCTAAACCCTACCGCAGCAAACATGCGTTTTACCTGATGAAACTTGCCCTCGGTAATGGCGAGTCTTGCTTGTTTGTCACTAATCACCTCCAACAAGGCAGGGCGAGTTAAGTCGGCTTCACCTTGTAGTTGCAAACCTGCCGCAAACTGTTCAACTAGCTTGTCCACTTGGTCTGGCTCCATGGCCCGAGACAAACCCACCACATAGACTTTTTTACAGTGCTGGGTTGGGCGAATGATATCAAATGACCAGCGCCCATCATCGGTGACCAATACCAGCCCGGTAGTATCGGCATCAAGACGGCCTGCCACATGTAATTCTGAGGTGCGTTCAATATCCAAGCCTGTAAACACGGAAGGGTAGGTTTCATCCACGTTAGAGCAAATGGTATTGGCGGGTTTGTGAATCATTAAATAGCGAAACGGCCGCGCTGTAAGCAGCTCATCGTTTAGGGTGATGCGGTTATTTTCGTGCACCTGAGCCGACTCATCCACTATCGCCACACCATTCACTACAACCTGGCTATCGTGAATACACGCTACCGCGTCATTTTTTGTAAGGTCGGTGCTTTTACACACAAATTTATCAAGGCGCATCTTAGGCTATTGCTTGTTCGCTAGTGGTGAGGTGAAGGGGGATATTATCCTTGTTAGTACCGCTAAAGACAAAGGCTTATTCTACTCGTATTCTGAATGATTTTATTTTTTATCTTTCAATATTTTGGCATAAGTGCCATCTTTTTTCATTTTCTGAAGGGTTTCATTAATTTCAAGAATCTTGGCAGCTAGAAATGATTTTTTAGAAATACCAAGGTGATTGGTCGCTTCAAATACGGATTTATTAGCGGGCCTTAATTGGCTTTTAAACTTAAGGTTATCTTTAAAAAGGGCTGTGGCATTACTTTTTTCTAATATAATTAAATCAACTCGACCGTTTAATAATTTGCCTATATTTTGAATATCTTTTGTAACCTCGAATGTTTTAAAGTTATATTTTTTCCTTGCCCCATCCCAGTCTTTGCCATAATTAAAGCCGCCCACTATGCCAATTTTATAGGGTTGCAGTTCTTGCCATTTTTTCCACTGAAAGTTTTTCAGGGTATCGGTATGGTAAAGGTGAAACAGGGTTTCTTTCATGGGGATGTTGAATAGCATGTACTGTGACCGTTCTTTATTTTTTGCCACCATTAAAATGGCGTCGGCTTCACCATATTTTACTTTAGCCAAGGCTCGCTTAAACGGCACGATTCTTATGTCAATGTTTAGGTTAAGCCGTTTAAAAAGCTCTTGCACTATTTCAATAGCATAACCGGTTGGCTTGGCGCCTTTTTCTTGTTGCATCCAGGGAGGCCAGGGATCACCTACAATTTTCACTACAGGTTCATTGGCGTATAGCTTAGAAATACCAAGACCGGATAGCCAAATAATGCAGGCAAACATAAATACTACTTTTTTCATGTTTAATCCAAATTGACTGTGGTCGTTTTAATGCTATTCATAACGGAAAAGGCCAAGGCAGGACGACTTACACTAATAAACAACTCCCTTAACCCATAGCATCATAGAGCGACAAAAATGCTCTAGCTTCATAATTACAGACCTTGGAGTGGATTTAGGCAAGTCAGTGATAAAGAGCTGAATACACAGGACGGTTACGCTGTAACGTTCACTAGGCAACCGTCTGTCAATAGTGAGTGCTAGCTGAGTGGCCTATTGAATAAACAGATTCATTCTCACCTCTTCCAGTGATATTAAAAACCAGCTACGAACGAATTTGCCCCAACTCATAAAGGGCCGAGATATTCGAGCAGTAGGCAATAAATAAATTTTTTAATTCATCGTCTAGTGTGTCTTTGGATTTTATGTGCAGTTTAAATATTTTTCCTGTGGTTAAATCTCGACGAAATAATAACTGATTGCTCATTTGCACTGTGGCGTCTTTATCGTTTGATTTTATTAATAAGTAGTCTCTTTGGGCTTTTAGGGTGACGGTATCTAAATGCTCGGCCGTGACTAACTCTTCTATAAATATATTTTCATCTTTTGCATTGGCAATAATAAGGTTAATAACTTCCACATCGGGCAGTAACTCTACCAGGTCGGTTTCTAGCTGTGACAATAAACAATCAATGTCTCTAACCTGGTTAATGCTTTGAATTTTTTTAATGAAGTTAGCTTGATGGGCTTGGTTTTTAACGATGGTTTGTGTTTCACGATAAGAGCGCAACGCAGAATAAACCAAGGCATGCAGATAATTGTGGGTAAGTTTACTCTTGTCTATATAACCGTCCACATCGTATTTGCTCATGGTTTCTTCCATGGAGAAATCACCGGCTTGTCCGGTACGAATAATAATACGTTTTTTTTGGTTATTAAATTCTTGGCGTATGGCCTCTACCACAGCAAAACCAGCATGATTCTCTTCCATCACCACATCTAACAATATCAGCACCACGTCATTATGTTTACGCATGTACTCAATGGCCTCGCTACCACTATTGGCGCTGGCAATTTCCACTGGGTTTCCTTCAAATATAAAGTCATCCAATACCATTCTGGTAAGATCATGCACCGCGGGTTCATCATCTACGCTCAGTATTTTCCAAGCGTTTTTTGAACTGGGTGGTTTGCCTTTAGGAGGTGAATCATCATCCTGAAACATATTATCAGAATTCATTAAAATACCATTCTTTAGACGTGTTCTAGAAGGACGCGATAGTGCCTTCTAAATTCAATTACGGATCTATTGAGTCTAGTGTGATTTCAACTATTTGGGGTAAATCTTAGGCAGATGCTTCTATATTTAATGGCTTAAAAACCTTTTTAGTAATTAAAGGTAATGAAAACCAGGCTTTTTATTGTGATAGAGAGAATTGACTCATAAATAAGCGTGTCATAAACAAGCACACATGAATAAAGTGTGATTAGTGGTTTAGCGGAGAGAGTACAGAGTAGGGAGCAAGTGGGTATGCAGATAAGTAGAATTAACAGGTTGAACAAAAGGCTTTTAAGCCCTTGTTCAACCCAGGTTTTTTTACAGTTCAGAAAAGCGCTGAGTTTGATAATCACTATTACCAAACAGCAGTTCAATCATGGTCATGCGTTTAAAATAATGACCCACATCCAGTTCGTCGGTAACACCAATGCCACCGTGAATTTGAATGGCTTCCTGGCCTACTTTACGCGAGGCTCGACCCACCAGAGACTTCATGGCGGCAATGGCTTTGGCTGAATCAGCACTGTCTTGATCCAGTTTCATGGCCGCCATTAATACAATGGATTTTGCCTGCTGCTGCTCAATGAACATATCGGCCATGCGGTGTTGCAAGGCCTGAAACTTGGCAATGGGCACACCAAATTGCACACGTGTTTTGGTGTATTCAACTGTCTTTTGTATGATTACTTCCATGGCGCCTACCGCTTCGGCACAAATGGCCAGGGTGGCACGGTCTAATACACTTTCAATTACTGGCAGTGCGTCGCCTTCCGTACCCAATAGTTGATCTGCGCTCACCAGTACGTTTTCAAGGCGCACCTCGGCAGCACGGCCACCATCCTGAGTGCGGTAAGCTTGTATGGCTACACCCTCGCTTTCGGCATCTACCACAAACAAGGAAATACCCGTTTTATCATTTGCATTGCCCGAAGTGCGCGCGGCTACAATTATCTTGTGGGCCGCCGCTGCGTTTAATACCACAGCCTTGTGACCATTGAGTATGTAACCCTGATTATTTTTTTGTGCGGTAGTGGCCACATTAGCCAATTCATAACGGCTTTTAGGCTCGCTGCATGCCAGTGCCAGTTGCAGGCCACCTTCCATAATGCCCCCTAACAGAGTGTCTTTTTGCGCTTGTGTGCCCGCCTTGGCAATGGCGCCACCAGCCAAAACAGTGGTGGCTAAAAATGGCTCAATCACTATGCCTTTACCCAGCTCTTCCATTACCACCATTAAATCGGCAGCACTGCCACCCAGGCCGCCGTCGCTTTCGCTAAAGGGCACCATTAACCAACCCAGTTCGGCAAACAGTTTCCAGTTATCCTGGCTATAACCAGTTTCGCTTTTAACCAGCTTCATGCGGGTATCAAAGTCGTAATCTTTTTGTACAAATTTTGAAATGCTGTCTTGCAGCATCTGTTGCTCGGCACTTAATGAAAAATTCATGATCTCTCCTTACAGGCCCAGTACGGCTTTACAGATAATATTTTTTTGCACTTCGTTACTGCCACCATAAATAGTGGTCTTACGATGATTGAAGTATTTAGGCGCACTATTGGCGGCAGCACCTTGGCCAACGGTTGGACCTTCATAACCATGGGCAAACTGTTCATCTACAAATGGCAGGGCATAATTACCGGCTATTTCCATTTTTAATTCATCAATGGCTTGGGCGATTTCTGTGCCTTTAATTTTTAAGATAGAAGATTCAGGGCCAGGGGCTTTACCCGTGCTCACGTCACTAAGGGTGCGTAGCTCGGTGTATTCCAGTGCCAATAAATCAATTTCCAGCTGGGCTACCTTGTGAGAAAACGCAGGGGTATCCATTAGGCTGGCACCAAAGTGATTGGTTTGTGCAGCCAATTCTTTAACCTGCTCCAGTGCTACCTTGCTATTGGCCACACCTGCAATACCGGTACGTTCATGGGTTAACAATACCTTGGCATAGGTCCAACCCTTGCCTTCTTCACCAATTAAATTTTCCTTGGGCACTCGTACGTTATCAAAGTGAATTTCATTAACCTCATGACCTTCATCCAGCATATAAATAGGAGATACGGTAATGCCCGGGGTTTTCATATCAATTAGTAAAAAGCTAATGGCTTGCTGATTTTTAACCTCGGGGCCACCGGTGCGCACCAGGCAAAAAATCCAGTCGGCGTACTGGCCTAAAGTGGTCCAGGTTTTAGTGCCGGTTACCAGGTAATCATCACCATCGCTTACCGCAGTGGTTTTTAGCGACGCTAAATCCGAGCCGGCATTGGGCTCTGAATAACCCTGACACCACCAAACGTCGGAATTTAAGATACTAGGCAAGAATTTTTTCTTTTGCTCTTCACTGCCAAAAGAATAAATAACCGGAGCCACCATGCTCATGCCAAAAGGAATCACCGCAGGAGCACCGGCAATGGCGCATTCGTTGTTCCAAATGTATTTCTGGGTAGGGGTCCAGCCAGTGCCGCCGTATTCAACCGGCCAGTTCAGTGCCGCCCAGCCTTGTTGGGCCAGGGCTTTTTGCCAACGAACAAAATCGTCTTTTTCAAAGTGGAGATCGTTGTGAGATTTGTCGGAGATATCTTTTGGTAGTTTCTCTTTAAGAAACAGACGCACTTCTTGCTGAAATGCCAGTTCCTGCTCTGAAAAGTCGACGTTCATGCTTACCCCTCATTAATAAATATGCCGCAGAACTGTAGCAGCCTGCTTTTTCACAAGACATGACCAAGCGAGTCAAGTCGGTGAAATTGTTTGGGGGGGGGCGTTTTTTGGGATTAGGGAATAGCAGGGGGGATATTTGGTGTGGGTTTAGCATTGGTTCAGGAGAGCTTGCCTTCTATGGCTTTTAATCAAGCCCCTTATATCGCTTAAAAAAATCTTTAATCTTCTGCCAAAATTCTTTGCCCAGTAGCACTAATGAAAACCAAAACAACACCTCACCAGAAATTAGTAAGAAGGTAGTGGCCGCCGCCACCTGAACTTTACTGATGTCAATAAAGGGTAATAACGCAATGAGCGCCCAGGCTACAAATGATAAAACAAAAAGAATATAACCAATGATTGTTTTCAATAGATAGCTCCCGTTAAATTAAAGCTAGCTTAAGCCAATAGCCGCACATAAGCAGCCTTTAATAGCGCTTTTGAATACATATGATGAAAGCCCCCAAGTAACTGGAAGCCAATTCCTACTCTAGCCTTACCTGAGGTGTGATCTTGTTTAGCAATAACCGCCGAGCCAAAGTATAGACGTGTGCTATTGTTTGTGTCAGCCGTGCTAATAGCAGTGCTCTTAAGCCATGACCGTGTTTTGCCCATGAAGTCGCATAACAGTAACTGCTCTGGTGTTTGTGCTTCAACACTCCATGCGGCAAAGTCTTTGGTTTCACCGTGAGCAAGGGCATTTGCCTGTTCATCGGTGGAGGGGCGGCGGGCCACAAGAGCTAAAATAAAACGCTCTATTTTAAATAATGGAGTGGTGTAAAACGCTTCGATATATTGCGCTTGGGAAACCTGCTTAGGAATGTCCACAAAGTAGCAGTCGGTTTTGGCACTTGCCAGTTTGTATTTTTCCAAGAGGGCGTCTTGAGGGAGTTGGCCTTGTTGGATTGATGGCATGGGGTTCCTTTTAATTTTTCTTTGATAATGGCACAAGGCTTAACCCTATGGTGGTGAGTTTTATTTTCTTCCTGTACATTAATTCATATTGCTTTTAACCGCATAAAGCCACTGTATTAACTGGTTCACATCGTTTTTATCCAGCTTACAATTAAAGTCGCTACCATTTGTACCCATCAGCATTGCATCAGTCTGTGCAATATTAACTTTTAAACAAGTCGCTTTGTCTGCTTGGTTATACTCAAAAGACCATTCACCCGCTTTTTCATTTGACGAGTCTTTATTTAAATTGCCACTAATGGAATTACTCACTCCAACACTGTTTGACATATTCATCCCTGTTGCTTTTTATTAAGTTGAGTTAACTAAATTGAATGCTCAAATGAGTGTATTTATGTGGACGTAGCTCACTGGCTTAAAACAGATTTTGTGCTTTTAACTTAAAGGCAAAACCTAGCCCACTTTTTATACAGTCTATGGTATCTTAATGCTAGATGGCTACTACATTTAATGTCTTCACTTTACCCATCTGTACCGTTTGATAAGAGAAAAATATGCAAAGTCTACTCGCCTCATTTTTAAAACCTGCTTTCTTAAAACCTAAACCCTTAATTGATCAAAATAGCGCCGATTTTATATTTGAAACCGTAGCCTGGGTGCTTCACAACTTTGACAGTGAAGAGTTTTTTAAGCGTACTCGCTTGGTGGCCCCCACTAATGAGTTTTTCCCTGGCCGCGTTAACAGCGTAGATGAGAAGGCGCAGAATATCTTTGCCCATACTGTGTCCTATGCCGGCTTGGATCATTGGCCGTTTGTGCTTAAATCACTGCGTGAGCGGGAAGCGAGCCGTGAGTGTCAGCTGCCACCTGTGCCACAGGATATATTGGCACTTATTCAGCGTAATTCATTTGCAAAAGCTACTGCGGCTAAGCCTGAGCTTGATAAAGGCACTGGCGAAGCAGATAAACAGCTCACCGACACTTGTGCTGTGCAAGTTCCTGTAATGAACAGTGCTAAACCTTTATTTGTTTTTTATAACCCACAGCAAACCCTTAAGCCTGAAGATTTAAGCGCCAGCTACGCCCATGTGCTTGCCCAGCATTTAATTATTCAGTCGGCTCAGCAGCCCCCTGGCGGTAATCAGTTTTTTGCCGAGGCCAGTGAAGTGCTGGCCAGCATGATGGGTTTTGGGGTATTGCTTGCTAATTCTGCTTATACTTTTCGCGGTGGTTGTGGCTCTTGTTATAACGCCATGGCCAATCGCCAACCTGCATTAACCGAATCAGACAGTGTGTTTGTCTTGGCGTTGTTTTGTCGCTTGAAGGGTATTGGCTATAAAGAGGGTACGGCTCATTTGAAGAAATATTTACGGGGCAGTTATAAACGGGCGTTAAAGCAGATAGATGAGCGCTTAGATGAGGTGAATAGGCTTAAGAGAATTAATTAAAGCCAATGTGTTATCTGTAAAAGGGAGGTGTTTATAAAAGAAGTGCTTAATTGCTGTGGTGAAAAAATTAATCTATTTTTTATCGCCATTTATTTCTAATGGTTTCCAATTTACCACTCTTACGTACTTGCTTCATGGCCTTTCTAATTTTAGCGGCAGTATCCATAGGGAAATCAAGAGCACCACTAAGATAAATATGTTTAGCCTCTTCAATGCTTGGGCCTATAATTAAGTCTTTAGAATTCATTCCTAATTGCTTCCAGTAATAGGTATCTACCCACTGCGACTAAACCATGACTGAAATATTCCCCAACATCAGTTGCTTGGCACTCAACTCTGCCGCATTAATTTCTATTAAATCAGTAAAGCCTAGCTCAATTAAAGTTTGAATATGGGCAGAGCCAAGAATGATGCCTGTGGGAAGGTGCTTGGCAGAATCAATGCTGAGCAAAGGGGGTAATGGTGGTTTTGTTTTTGGGTTTTTAGCTGTGGTTAATCGAACATAATAGGAAAATAGCTCCACTATCCACATATGTTCTTTTTCTCTTGAAGGGGTTCGGGTGAAAGGCGTAATGGCCGTGCCCTTTTTAGCTTGAACATATCGCTGAGCCCGTTTCCATGGTAATGCCTTAAATATGAATTTGGGGCCACCCTGTTTAGTTACCTCATTTAATATATCCACAACCATGCCTGCGTCTTTACCATTTACAGTGCCGCAAAATGGCATAGATTCGTTTCTATATACCAATACTTCAGATGCAATTAGAGGGCTCATAAGAAAACTGAGTAATAAAAAATAGTGCCAGAAATATGAGGTTTTTTTCATGGGGGCTCCTTATTATTTCGACAGGTTAAGTCTCTGGCACACCCTTACAACAGCTTAGTCTCACATTCAGGTGCTGACTAGTTAACGCCTGATCATATTAAGGGCCATTGTTTACAGAGCGCCCTCGATATAAGGCTTCAGCCGTATACTATTTGGGTAATTGCAGTGGTGCGGCGGCCTTGTTGAAAGTTTAAATGGGCATTTTGGTTGGGGCTTTTAAAGAAGTTTAATGCATTGGGCTTGGGTCTTGCTTTGTGTGTTTAGGCAAAATACAAGACTTGCCCCAGGCCTTGCAGTGCACAGGAATAATTTCCAAATCCGTCTAGTATTATTAAAACAGACGACTCCTGCCTGCTATAACCTCAAAGGTGGTTCTCATGTATATACTGCGCTATTGCCTTGCCACATTGCTTGTTTTGTTAGCCTTGCCCAACCCGGCATTAAGTGGTGAATTAAAAATATGTAACGATCAGGCTGAATGGCCGCCGTATACCTATTACATTCGCGAAAAGGGTGTTGCTAATAAAAGCCAGCTCACCGGTGCTACCACGGATTTAATCGATCACATCTTTGAAGGCTCGGGCATTAAATTCTCAATTGTATTACTGCCGTGGAAGCGCTGCCTTGCTGAAGTAATTGACGGCCAAACCTACGAGGTTTTCGCCGACGCCTCTTCTAACAAAGAGCGTCTTGATTCGTACCACAGAAGGCCTTTTCTTTTCCAAAACACGTTTCCCTAATGGGTTGAATTTATCAACCG
>ERZ1027231.158-NODE-158-length-34077-cov-49.583064_pt1 | contig 34077 bp, 23 predicted proteins | sample MGYA00520866_ERZ1027231 | MGnify/ENA primary metagenome ERZ1027231 (study PRJEB33311, sample SAMEA4378411) | marine metagenome | biome: Marine biome; feature: Fjord; material: Water | collected 2014-07-20T08:00:00Z/2014-07-... | depth 75 m ...
AATACGTATCTACTAGCGCTTTTGGCATAGCTTAATTAGAATAGCTGTCATTATTTTATCGCCTAGTTATTAGTGTAAGGAAATCATGAGCAAAGCAAGTAGCCTGTTGACCCCTGTTTTGGCCAAGCGCCGTGGAAAAAATCCCGATAAAAAGAGTTGGCATAATTTACATGGTAGCAGCAGTAGTTTTGCTCTATACCAAGCAGCAACAACGGCGCAAACACCTATACTATTGATAACGAGTAATACGCCACAAGCACTTAAAATAGAGCAAGAATTACTTAGTTTAGCGAAAAGTGATAGCCAAAATAAGGCAAAAATTTGCTTGTTTCCAGATTGGGAAACACTACCGTACGATAACTTTTCACCTCATCAAGATATTATTTCTCAACGTCTTGCCACCTTGTATCATTTATCACGTATGGAGTCTGGCATTATTATTGTGCCCGTTACCACGCTGGTACAAAAGTTAGCGCCTAAACAGTACATAGAAGCAAACAGTTTACTAATTAAACAAGGCGATAAGAAAGATTTACATCAAATGCGACAAGCCCTTGAAGCAAGTGGTTATCGTAATGTTGACCAAGTATTAGAACACGGTGAATTTTCTGCTCGAGGTGCTATTTTAGATATTTTCCCCATGGGAAGTACTAAACCTTTTCGCTTAGATTTCTTTGATGATGAAATTGATGAAATTCGACTCTTTGATCCTGAAAGCCAGCGTTCAAAAGAAAAAATTGATGAAATTAACTTACTGCCCGCACACGAATTTCCAATCGATGAAGCGGGTATCAATTTATTTCGCAGTCAGTTTCGTGAACAATTTCAGGGCAATATTCATAAAGAGTCTGTTTATCACAAAGTCAGTAATGGCATATTGCCACCCGGTATCGAGTACTATCTTCCGTTATTTTTTGACAATAAAAAAGACACCGAAAAAGAAGTTCCAACGATAAGCAATACCCTGTGTGATTATTTAACAGATAATACGCTGGTCGTTATTAGTGGCGATATTGAACACTCCTTAACACAATACTGGCTAGATATAGAGTATCGCTATGAAAACAGGCGTTACGACCCCACTCGACCTTTATTACCACCAGAACAGTTATTTTTAACCACTGAGTCGCTTTATAGCGCCTTAAAACCTTTTGATCGTATCACTATTGCCAAGCAAGCCCCAACCGAGGCGGTGCAAACACACAGTAATGATAATCAACACAGTGAAACACTTCTTGCTGTTAATGAGCTTTCAGACACGAGCAGTGAAATAAAAAACAAAGGCAGTGACATCTGTTTTGACGTTAACCCTTTACCTGATTTAACCATTAACCATAAATTGAAGCAGCCATTTGAATTAATTAATCAATTCATCGCCAGTAAAGAAACACCGAATAAAGTACTGTTTGTTGCGCAAAGCCAAGGGCGTCGAGAGAGTGTGCTTGAGTTGCTTGAGCGAGATAACATCAAGCCGGCACAATTTGACAGTATTGATGAATTTATCAATGCTACCGATACTATCGGTATTACTGTTAACAGTTTAAGTCAGGGTTTTGCCTTTCAAGCAAAAGGCCATAGCCAGAAAAATGCCATTGCATTAGTCACGGAAGCCGAGCTACTCGGCGATCATGTTTCACAAGCGAGAAGACGCACCAAAGCACAAGACTTACAAGCTGATGCTTTATTTAAAAACCTTGCGGAGTTAACCATTGGCCAACCTGTTGTCCATATTGAACATGGTATTGGTCGCTATCTAGGTCTACAAACCATTGAAAATGGTGGCATAGTCACTGAATTTCTAATGCTCAGTTATGCTAACGAAGCAAAACTTTATGTGCCAGTCAGCTCGTTACACTTAATAGGAAGGTATTCAGGCACTGACAGTGATAATGCACCATTGCATAAGTTAGGTAATGATACTTGGAGCAAAGCTAAGCAAAAAGCAGCTGAGAAGGTTCGTGACGTTGCCGCCGAGCTACTCGATATTTATGCAAAACGTGCCAGTAATCATGGTTATAGTTTCAAGCGTGATAAGCAAGACTATCAAGCTTTTAGTGACAGTTTTGGTTTTGAAGAGACTTTTGATCAAAAACAAGCGATTAATGCCGTCGTCAGCGATATGTTATCACCTAAAACCATGGACAGACTTGTCTGTGGTGATGTTGGCTTTGGTAAAACCGAAGTCGCTATGCGCGCTGCATTTGTTGCGGTAAACGATGGCAAGCAGGTTGCAATACTTGTTCCTACAACATTGTTAGCACAACAACATTATGAGAATTTTAGAGATCGATTTGCTAATTGGCCAGTAGTCACCGAAGTACTATCACGATTTAAAACACCTAAAGAGCAAAAAGAAGCGATAGCGCGAGTTGAATCAGGTAAGGTTGACATTCTTATTGGTACCCACAAATTACTGCAAAATAGCATAAAATATAAAGATCTTGGCTTACTTGTTGTTGATGAAGAGCACAGATTTGGTGTCAAGCAAAAAGAAAAAATCAAACAATTGCGTAGTAATGTTGATATTTTAACATTAACAGCAACACCTATTCCGCGTACCTTAAATATGGCGATGGGCGGTATGCGTGACTTATCCATTATTGCTACGCCACCTGCAAAGCGTTTAGCAGTAAAGACCTTCGTTCGAGAGCACGATGAAGCATTAATTAGAGAAGCTATTTTACGTGAAACCACACGTGGTGGTCAGGTATATTACTTACATAACCACGTTGACTCTATTGATAAAACTGCAGCAGATATTCAAAAATTAGTGCCTGAGGCGCGCGTTGTTACAGCTCACGGACAAATGGGTGAGCGCGAACTTGAGCGCATCATGAGTGATTTTTACCACCAACGCTTTAACGTAATTGTTTGTACCACTATCATTGAAACAGGCATCGATGTGCCCAGTGCAAATACAATAATTATGGACAGAGCTGACCATCTTGGTTTAGCACAATTACATCAGCTTCGCGGTCGTGTCGGTCGCTCGCATCATCAAGCTTATGCTTATTTGTTAACGCCGCATGAAAAGCGTATCACCAAAGATGCTAAAAAACGCTTGGAAGCTATCGCCTCACTAGAAGATTTAGGTGCAGGTTTTACCTTAGCGACTCATGATTTAGAAATTCGTGGTGCGGGTGAGTTATTAGGTGAAGATCAAAGTGGTTCAATGTGCCAAGTTGGTTTTAGTTTGTATATGGAAATGCTCGATCAAGCCGTTGCAGCGCTTAAAGAAGGTAAGCAATTGTCATTAGACCAAGTAATGTCAACACAGACGGAAATAGAGTTACGTGTTCCAGCGCTTTTGCCTGATGATTATATTTTTGATGTCAGCCTACGTTTAAGCTTGTATAAACGTATTGCCAGCTGTAAAAGCAAAAATGAGTTAGATGATATTCAGGTAGAACTTATCGACCGCTTTGGTTTACTGCCTCAACCAAGTAAGAACTTAGTACAAATAGCCAAGTTACGTCTTAAAGCGCAAACTATAGGTATATCACGGATTGAGGCTAGCGCCACTGGCGGGTCAATTGAGTTTAGTGATAATACCAGTGTCGATCCTATGTTGATTATTGGTTTAATTCAAAAGTCTCCATCCGTCTACAGTATGGCTGGAGCAAGTAAGTTGAAGTTTGTAAAAGCCAATGAAGATACTCAACAACGTTTCACCTTAATTAGCAATATCTTAAATGACTTAGCAAAATAATTACTCGGAGCCATTCAAGCTGCTTCATTGAGAGTGCTTTGAATGGTAACGGGTATAATGGTAAACTTGACTAGGTAACAGTTATGCTGGTTAAGTCCTGTATAAATAGTGACACAGTTTAAGATAACACCTAGCTCGACTGATTTACTTTTGCCTTAAAATACGGATTTTTAATGAAATACCAATCAATTCTTACCCCTGCACTAACCTCTTTATGCTTATTAACGAGTCATATCACGTTGGCTACCGACAACGTTAAGGAAGAACGTTGGTTTGAGATTGAAGTCATTCTTTTTAAACAACTTACTGATAAATCAAAAAATACTGAGCAATTCACCTCTAACGATTTAAGTACTAGAAAAAGCCGAGCTCTCGACTTATTAGCGCCTTATTTACAACCTGATATAACCTCATTAAAACAGTTACTGCCGAGTTGTGAACAACAAGCAACAAAATTACCCTATGATCTGACTGTTACGCCCTATAGCCTTTTAGCAGAAAGTGACGATACTGATGAATCCTCACTGCAAACAGAAAGCGAAAGTCCTCAAAATAGCACTGAAGCTCAGCTTAAAAATGATGATGAAAACAAAATTTCAGCTACTCCTACTGAGACTGTGTCAGTTACTGTTTTGCCAGAAACTGACAATGATACGACCCAAGCAGTAGATAATAATGTCAGTGAACTAGACTACCAGGCTCAATTTACCGAGCTTGAATTACCGGCTTACAACCAATATCCCATTACTAGCAAAATGCCTTTGTGTGTCATTCCAGAGGAATTTTTCCAACAACACTTAACTGCAGAACAACTTGAAAGCTTTAGTGTCAATGGTTTCCCGGTAGATAAACTAACAAGCACAATCAATGGCCTAGAGCAATGGCGCGATGATGAAACTGGCGCGATTACTTGGGCCAGTGATAGCCCCTACTTAATTAGTAAAGATTCATTACGTTTAAAGTCTATTGCGAGTCGTATCAAACGCTCACGTAATTATGCGCCATTATTACACCTTGGCTGGCGACAAGTTGGTGAGAGTAAAAGAAAAGCAAAAGCCATGAAGTTATATGCAGGAGAGCATTTAGACTTACGCTATCAACAAGCAATGGCTGAACAAAAGAATCAGCAACAAGCGCTTGAGATACAAGCTATTCTAGAACAAAGAGAAAAAGCTGTAGCGTTAATTCGCAGTCAAATGCATTTAGATGGCAGTGAGACCGCTCAAGTTACAACAAAGGCTATATCAAGCAGCACAGTCGGTAATGTTACAAACAACGCAATAGAAAGTTCTGAAGCATTCAATGAGTTGTCGATAACCGAAGAATTACACCAACAAGCAAAACAGCAGCAGCTTGATTCTATTTTTCAGCAATTTTCGTTATTAGATAGTCAAATGAGTAACGTGACTCAAGCCAATGAACCCATTACTGATGCTGAATTAAATCTAACTGAAGAAACGACTAAACGTATAGTTGCTCAGCTATCATCTGATATTAAGCTTAATGATATTCCATTAAGCAGCAATAGCGTGATAGAAAATCAACAACAAGCGACACCACCTATACAACCTTGGTCAATAGACGGGCTGTTCAAGGTGCACTTGGATCATTACCTTTATATCGATACAGAGTTCAATATTATTGAACCTACAAACGCCCCACTAACGTTAAGTGCTAAGCAAAAGTTAACCAACACAGAACAAGGTGTTTCAGATCACAATAAGATTATTTCCTTTAAGCAAGATCGCCGAGTGATCACTGGGGAGATCCACTATTTTGACCACCCGCATATCGGTATGGTCGTTCAAATTCGACGTTTTGACCCAACAAAGCCCGCGGATGAAGCGGTTAGTCAATCAAAAAAATAAAGGTTTAAGACTAAATCTACAAGTAATAAAGATATAAACACCAAAATATTATCAACAAACAATCATCGTAAAGGTTAGCAAAATGGATAAAGAAATAGAAATTCAAGCAGCAGTGTTTCGTCGTTTACTGGCACACTTAGACTCACGTAAAGATGTGCAGAATATTGAGTTAATGAATTTAGCTGGTTTTTGTCGTAACTGCTTCAGTAAATGGACAGTCAGTGAAGCCGAAAAGTTAGGTGTTGACGTTGATATAGATACAGCACGTGAGCAGGTTTATGGCATGCCTTACAGTGAATGGAAAGAAAACCACCAGTTGCCCGCAACAGAAGAGCAGATGGCTAAGTTTAACGAACTAAATAAAAAGTAACCGTTTAGTTTCGTTTGAAATCACAGCACACAGCACAAACTAAACGTTAATAATTTGATGATGAATGACCGCTATGGTGGCTTTGGCGACTGGCAGGCTTAATTAAAACCTATCAATTGAAAGTATCAGATCGAGTTTGAGCAACCACTTTATGATGTGATTTGCTGCACTTTATACCAAAATCACCGCAAGGTGCAGGATTTATTCAGGCACCTTGGTATTCGCATAGTGAAGTATCTTGGTTATAAAACCTAGAGCTTATGAAAATTGCGCTATTTCATCTTCAGTTAATTCTCGCCATTCACCTGGCGCTAAATCCCCCAAGGTTATTTTTCCTATCTGCTCTCTATGTAAGCCCACAACCCTATTACCAACCGCCGCAAACATACGTTTAACTTGATGATATTTACCTTCGGTAATCGTAAGTAGCACTTCACTTCGATAAGATGCTTCATCCACCAAATCATCTTTTTCAACGCGCGTTAATAGTGCAGGTCGCGTTAATGAGCTTTCACCTTGTAGCTGAAGTCCTGCATCAAATTCCGCAACTAAAGCGGGTAATTTATCATCATCAATTTCACTGCGAAGCCATACACGATAAGTCTTCTGACACTGCTTTTTCGGTGAAATAACATTATGTGACCAGCGTCCATCATCCGTCACCAATACTAAGCCCGTGGTATCAGCATCTAAACGCCCCGCGATGTGCAAATCAAACGCTTTATCGACTTCAATAGCATGTAATACCGATGGATAAACCTCGTCAACATTTGAACAAATAGTATCAACTAACTTATGTAAAATATAATAACGAGAGCCACGTGCACTAAGTTCTTGGCCATCAACAGTAATAATGTTGTTTTCATGTACTTGCATTGCTGCGTTTTTAGCAACCTCGCCATTAACACGTACCTCACCACTTTTGAGCACCTTTTTAGCTTCAGTTCGAGTGAGCTCGGTACTTTTACAAATAAATTTATCTAAACGCATAGTGGTAAAAAGCCTTACTGCTAATGAAAATAAGCCGCTATTATCCGTATTGCTTATCAACAAGCAATAACTAATCTTATTTAGTTGTAAAAATGAAACATCAAATAGTTATTTTTAAATAAAAAAATCCTGCTCAAGAAACCGTTTAAGGTTAGCTCTTACAGGATTTTTAAAGAATCGTTGTGATAAGTTTTATCGGCAACAGTTATTAGCTACTGATCGCTTGTTAACTATTATTTTCTAACTATTCAGCTTCAGCTAAATACCAATAACCTTGGTTAAGCAGTTCGGTAACTAGTTCAACAAATGCAGCGTTATGACTCCAATCACTGAGATCGTCAGGTAACAGCATCACTTTGTCACATAGTAGTTTCACACCATTCGCTATTTCAGCTGAAAAAGCCAATTCACTGCCATTGATATAACACAAACCTTGCTCAATAGTATCTTCAAAGTAAAAAGCACGTAAACCGCCTAAACGTTTAATAGCATGGCTATTAAGTAGGTTACTTACCTCTGTTAGTTCAAACGGTTCGTCTGGTAATAAAATATCGAGATCATGCTTGGCTGCAGTTAAGAACTGGCCAGTAAAGGTTTTAAAAATAGCATCGTCATCTAATAAGCTATGTACTTGCTTTTTAATACTTGCGTAATCATCATTACTGACTTCACCACTTTGGCTAACCACTTGTCTGTTAGGATCGGTCAATAACTCAGAGCCGTGCTCATTATCAATTAAATGATCGGCAAAGGCACTCAACACACTGACCGATGAATTGCCTCTAAAACCAACAGAAAAACTCATCGAGGTTTCAAGAGTAATACCTTCATGAGGAAAGCCTGGCGGAATATATAAAATATCACCGGCTTCTAACTCAGCATCGATAATGGCATCAAACGGTTCAACATGTAATAAAGCTTCATGAGCAGCAAACTGTACGTGCTCACCGCACGCTCCAACTCGCCAGCGACGCTTACCTGAACCTTGGCAAATAAATACATCATAGTTATCAATATGAGGACCTACACTGCCACCTGGCGTTGCAAAACTTGCCATTAAATCATCTAAACGCCAATGCGGAATAAAACGAAAAGGCTCAATCATTTCAGCGGCTTCTTCAGAGAAGTTATCTAATGCTTGAACAACCAGCGACCAGTTCTCACTACCTAAATGTTCATAACTTTCAAATGGACCAAAAGCAGCTTGCCATTGTCCGTCTTTTTTATGAACTAGACGCGACTCAACTTGCTCTTCCATCGCAAGACCAGCAACTTCATCAGCTGAAATAGGGTCGATAAAGTCTTTAAAGCCTCCACGTATTACTACAGGTTTCTTTTGCCAGTATTCGTCTAAGAATTCTTGCTGAGTCATTTGATTCAAATTTAAGGTATACATAGTGCTCTCATTATTCTCATTTAATTATTGCAGCTAATTTAGCTATTGCTAAGTTTAAGCCACGGACATGCCTGCAATTTTGTGCCAAAAGCCATTACATTCCGTGACACCATCGAGTTCTTTTCTCGTTGGGCTAACGAGTTGCTCTCTAAAGTTATCAAGTTGGGTAAAAGCTGCTGTGCTATCTGCACTAATGCGGGCAATATCAACCCCCATTGCATCAAGGGCTGGCATTTCATTGATGAGATTATACTGGTAACCAGACATAGTTTGAATACCATTAAGCACAAAAACTCGTTCACCTTCACGACTATTCATGCGACGGCCTTCTGGGTACTTAATACAGCAGTATTCACAATCATCTTTTGCTTTATCTTCAGAGCGTGCGGTAAAGCAGCGTGCTGAGTAAGCTAGCGGTAAATACCCCCAAGAGAAAACTTCACATTCAAACTGGTCTCGAATACCCGCATCAGTCGCTTGCTCTAATATAGTTTTAAGCCAATCTCCACTTAACTCAACCGGCATTAACCAACGAATCATACCTTGTTTGATCAGAACTTTTAGTGTTGATAAGTTGTAGCAGTTGATTGCAGGGCCCGCAACAAATGGCATTTTCAAGTCATGCATAATTTGCACGGCACTTAAATCATTGGCTTCAACTAAAAAATCACCATTATCACATAAGCGCTTTAACACTTGTATTTCTGCTGGTGACTCTAACAAAGTCATTGTGGAAACAACCACCTGTTTATTGGTATCTTGGGCAACGTCTTGCGCTAAACCAAGCCAATCTTTAGCGCGAAGTTCACGCCTTTTTGAACAGACTGTTTCGCCCAAATAAATAACATCAGCACTTGATTGTTTTGCTTGCTGGTAGAAGTCTGCAACTTCTTGTTTTGGCCAGAAAAACATACTTGGCCCTAAAGAAAATTTCATAATATGTCCTAAATTTTATTACTACCGTCACTTTATTAGATCAAAATATAGTTATTCACCTTTAAGGTGTATATTTCAATTTAGAGGAAAAAGCACGGAGTTGACGCGAGTCAATGAGTACTGATGACAAATAAATTGCACTATACAGCGACAAGGTGGATGACGATTATTGCCACTTTCGATGGTATGCACCTAAAGTGGTTTGAGAGCCTTCAGATAAATTAGCAAGAGTATTCATCCAAGCACCTTCAACAGCATAGTTTTCAGGGCTTTGTTGGTACCTATCTAACGCCATTCGCCACGTTTTAGCTACTTGTTCTACATAAGCAGGACTACGTTGACGACCTTCGATTTTCACTGACACAATACCCATTTTGATAAGGTCAGGGATAAGCTCTAAGGTGTTTAAACTGGTAGGCTCTTCAAGCGCATGATAAACGTTATTATCTACTTCAAAGCGACCTTTACATAATGTTGGGTAACCAGCATTTTCATCCGGTTGATAACGGTCAATGAGTACATCATTTAAACGTGACTCTAAGCCTTTATCTGTTTCTTGCCAACGAACATATTTTGCAGGGGAACAGGCACCTACGGTATTAGGTGACTCTCCTGTCATATATGAGGATAAATAACAGCGTCCCTCAGCCATGATACATAAACTACCAAAGGCAAAAACTTCTAATGGTACAGGACTACTTTTTGCTAGTTGTCTCACCTGTTGAACTGATAAAACTCGCGGTAAAACTACACGAGCAACATCAAAATTATTATTGAAAAACTTAATCGCTTCTAAGTTTGTGGTTGAGGCTTGTACTGAAACATGACGTTCAACATCAGGGTATTTTGTTGCCGCATAATCAAGTACACCTAAATCAGCAATAATAAGGGCATCAGTACCAATGGCTACGGCATTATCCACTGCTTTTTGCCAGCGTTCTTCGCCACCAGCATGAGCAAAAGTATTGATGGCCACATGTAATTTCTTACCGCGATCATGTACATAGTCTGCCGCTTTGGCCAACTTTCCATCATTAAAGTTAAGGCCAGCAAAATGGCGCGCATTGGTATCATCTTTCATACCAATATAAACCGCATCAGCACCATTATCGATTGCTGTTTTTAATGCTGGTAAATTTCCAGCAGGACAAAGTAACTCCACAACCACTCCAAATTATTCTTAATAAAATATTTTTGTTATAAACAAACTTTTGCAGCAGTGTATGTTGTTCATCAATTGTATTTATTGATGTGTATTAAAGAAAACTTGATCTGCGATATTAATTAATTTGTAAGCCTTGTTAGAATGTTATTAATTATGGAAATAACTATAGAGTCGCAGCGTGTTAAAATTATCAGCAGTATTACCTTTGGCAAACAGCATTACCTCATCATTACCGCTACTTGAGCAAAAGCTACCATTAAAACTTAAGGCTAGTTTGATTGAAGTCATGCCTAAAATTTTACGTCCAAGTTTACGTTTTGTGCCTTTTAGTGCACAAAAATCTCTGCTGATCCCTGCGTTACATTCTATTTTTAGTGAAGCGATAGAAGATGGTGACTTTGAGTTTTTACAAGGTAAGTGGCTGAAAATTTCTATTCTCGATTTACAGTTAGACTGGTGGATCAGCTTTGACCAAGACCAATTAATTATGGCTTCGCCTAAAGATAATATTGCTGAAGACGTCAGTTTTAGTGCTAATGGAGATGATTTAATTTTAATAGCGGGTCGTAAACAAGATCCCGATACTTTGTTCTTTCAACGTCGCTTGAAAATTGAAGGTGATACAGAGTTAGGTTTAGAAGTGAAGAACTTGATTGATGCCATCGATATTGATCAACTACCAAGTTCAGTTCATAGCTTGGTTGATTTTAGTGCTAACTTTTTACAAAATACTCGTCACGAAATAAAGCAGCTATAACGGCTAAATTATATTCTCGCTCAACAAAGGTAGCGAGAATATACACTTCAATTCATTTTTATACCGCTAGTTTAAACGCAGATAGCTAAAAAAATTAGGCTAAACTTGCGGCATAAGCTCGAGCTTTTGCTAAATCTTCAGGAGTATCAACCCCTTCAACGGGTACGTGACTATTTGCTACGGCCACGTGAATTCTCTCACCTTGATATAAAACTCTTAGCTGCTCAAGCGCTTCAATTTGTTCTAATTCGCTTGTTGGCCAATTGACATAGTCTTTAATAAAACCAGCTCGATACGCATAAATGCCAACATGTCTTAAGTAAAAATCACCTATTGCACGAATATTTTCTTCCGTATTAGCCTCTGCATTTAAAAAACGCTCTCTATCATAAGGAATAGTTGCTCTAGAGAAATACAAGGCATAACCATCTTTATCGAGTATGACTTTAACGGCATTGGGATTAAACGCTTCATCGACAGAATCAATGTTAATAGCCAAGGTCGACATGCGTGCTAGCTGACTACTTTGTTGCTGGTTTGCTAAGTTATTCGCTACTTGGGCGATATTCTCTGGCGGAATAAAAGGTTCATCACCTTGCACATTAACAATAATTTCATCATCGCTAAACTGATATTTGTCCATGACTTCTGCAAGCCGTTCAGTACCTGATTGATGATCGGCACGGGTTTTACATACTTCTGCACCAAAGCCAGTAACAACCCTTGCTACTTCATCGTTATCGGTGGCAACAATTACTTTGCTGGCTCCACTTAGCTGCGCTTTTTCAACTACCCATTGAATCATCGGTTTGCCGTTAATATCGGCTAATACCTTTCCAGGTAAACGTGATGATTGATATCTAGCGGGGATAACAACGACAAAACTAGTATCAACATTGGACTCGCCTTTTATCGTCTCATGGGAAGTATCACTATCAGTCATGATTAACTATCCTGCTCAGTAGACTGGCTAGGTTTAATTTCACGTGCTTCATTTTCAAGTAATACCGGAATATCTTTTTCTATGCTATACGCTAAACGGTCAAAGTGACAAATAAGCTCTTGTGCTGCTTTATCATAGTCTAATTTACCTTTACATACTGGACAGGCAAGGATTTCCATTAATTTTGTATCAAAAGCCATGTTAACTTCTCTCTGGTTAGTATTTTAATAGGTGAACACTATTTTCATCTATTGAATATATCTGTGAATGCATTGCTGCTTATATTGCTTAATGTATAGCTGATTGAATTGCTATCTGAGTTTTATCGATTATTAACTGTCTATCTTCGTCACTAAAGGCGGCATCAACAGGTAAATACCACCAATTTTCTTTACAAAAATCATGGCACTTCACTGCATCTTTTTCAGTCATTAATAACGGTATATTATCATCAAATTCGTTAAAGTCAGCAAGGGCAAAAGCATGATGATCAACAAAACTTTGTTGATTAATTATTTTCAGCTGATGTGCTATTAGTGTATCGAAAAATCGTTGTGGTGCACCAATACCTGCTATCGCGTTTACCGCGCCATTGCGCTTAATAAAATCGATTAACGTAATGCGCTCACCGGTAAATAAATTACACAGCTCTGTCGCCACTAATGTCATCTGTATGCCCGGAGAATATTTCTCCTGAGAGTCCGGAGAACCTTTACCATTAAAGATAACTAAGTCACTTTTGGGTAAACGCCACTGCCCTTCTCGCAATGGACCCGCAGGTAATAACAAGCCATTACCAAATAAACGTTTACCATCAACAATGACGAGCTCTATATCACGGGCTAAACGATAATGTTGCAAGCCATCATCACTAATAATGATATCGCAGCCCTGGGCAATAAGTAACTCGGCGCTCGCGATACGATCACTTCCGACCGCAATAGGGACCTGACAACGTTGCTGAATAAGTATTGGCTCATCACCGGCTTCTAACGAGGTAGATTTTTCATCAAGTAAATAGGGATAGTGAGGCGCTTTACCACCATAGCCCCGAGAAATAACACCTGGCGTTAAACCTAATAAGCGAGTTAGTTCAACCAAATATAAAACTACTGGCGTTTTACCATTGCCACCAACACCTATGTTGCCGACAACAATAATAGGCTTACTCAACTGATATGATTTTGATAAACCAATGCTAAAACTAAGGCGCCTCAAGGTGCTAATCAGCCAAAATAAAGCGGATAGAGGCAACAATATGGGTACCAACAGCCATTTCGCGGGATGATTATTGAACCAAACTTTCTCGATTAAGCGCATGTTACAGCGCCCCTATTCAAACTGGAAACTGTGTAATTGGGCATAAGCACCTTGCTTAGCAAGTAAACTTTGGTGGTTACCTTGCTCGACAATTTTCCCCTGATCCATCACGATTATTTTATCTGCACTCTCAATAGTTGATAAGCGATGCGCAATAACAATTGAAGTGCGATTTTGCTGTAATGTTTGTAGTGCGTCCTGAATATGACGTTCAGATTCAGTATCAAGTGCGCTGGTTGCTTCATCTAAAATTAAGAAGGGAGTATCACATAATAAAGCTCTTGCAATAGCGACACGCTGACGTTGTCCGCCCGACAGTAACGCACCATTTTCACCAATATTGGTTTCAAGTCCCTGCTCCATGTGTTCTGCAAACTCCATCACATGAGCACTTTTCGCTGCTTCGATTATTTCAGCCTCAGTCGCATCAGGTTTACCATAGGCAATATTGTTGGCCAAGGTATCATTAAATAATACAACTTGTTGAGATACATAAGAAAATTGTTTACGTAGTTCTTTTAATTGAAATTGTTCGATATTAGTATTATCAATTAATATCTCGCCACATGTCGCATCATAGAAACGTAATAATAATGAGCTGGCCGTTGATTTACCGCTACCTGAACGTCCAACTAACGCTAGAGTTTCCCCAGGCGCTAACTCAAAAGTAAGATCGCTTAACGCCAGTTTAGTGTCTTTTTCTTTATCGCTTGAAGTTACGGGATCATTATTTTCATAAGAAAAATCAACATGTTTAAAGGATAAAGTACCTGATGCTCTTTCCAGTTTCTTGTCGCCATTGTCTTTTTCTTTTTCATGATCGAGTATCGAAAATATACTGATACAAGCCGCCATGCCTTGCTGAAACTCACTGTTGACATTAGTAAGCATTTTCAGCGGTCTAAGCAACATTGTCATATACGTGATAATACTGACAAAAGTACCAGGGGAAATACTATCGCGTAAGGTATCTGAGGTAATTGCATAAAAAACAAAAGCTAAGGCAAACGAGGCAATGACTTGAATTATAGGTACACTGGCAGATTTTGTTGCCCGCATTTTCATGCGCTGTTGACGGTTATGTTTATTTATTTTGGCAAAACGTGAAAACTCTCGCTGTTGACCACCAAATGTTAGTACCACTTTGTGACCATTAAAAGTTTGCTCTGCCGCAGTGGTTACCTCCCCCATGGCCCCTTGAATATTCTTGCTCACTTTTCTAAAGCGCTTTGATACCACACTGACAATCAGTGCAATAATAGGGGTTATCAATAAAAAAATTAAGGATAACTGCCAGCTGTAATAAAACATCAAGCCAAGTAAACCGATAATAAAAGCGCTTTGTTGCACTATGGTTAAAATAGATTTACTTACCGAATTTAAGACTTGCTCGGTATCAAAGGTTATTTTTGAAATAAGTGAGCCGGTAGATGTTTGATCATGAAAAGCAACAGGCATTGACATGATATGTTCAAACAGCTTTTGTCTTAAATCGGCAACAACATTATTACCTACCCAAGCGAGACAATAATTTGCGATAAAGTGCGCTATGCCACGAAAAATGAAAGCCACAATAATAAACAAAGGCGCCCACTTCATAAAGTTAGCATTTGCCCCTGAAAGCCCTTCATCTACAAGTGGTTTTAGCTGTGATAGAAAATAGACATCGATGGCAGCATAACCAAGCATACCAATAATGGCAGCAACGAAGCCGAGCTTATAAGGCTTAGCATAGCTAACCAGTCGTTTAAAATTTTGCCATGTGGTTACTTTAGCGGTATCAGAAGAAGATAAGGCGTTCGTTTTTGGAGATGATGCCATTAGTTAAGATTACTCAAGTATTATAATTGCCTAACACAAACGTTGATAAAACATTAACAAGACGTGCGTTAATCATAGTTACTTTTATCATGCTTACATTATCGAAATAGTATTTTACCGTGAATTAGTGATTCAACCAACAAAAACTGTAAGCAGAACAACTACAACAACAAAAACGATGAATAATTTAATGCTGATATCGTTAGATAACCTGTATCCCCCTGCTAAAGATGTTTACTAGAAATAGATTTTAAAAGCCGTAATGTAAAAACCTCACCGGTAATTTTGCACCTAAATAAAAGGACTTTAGCTAATTATGACTAAACCAAAAGGGCCGTAAATCGTTGACATAGCTTTGAGTTTTAATCCCCTTTTCATTAACCGTTACAATAATTTGCCCTAGTTCAGCGCTATTTAACAAAGGTATATCACTATCACGGTAACGCTGGCTCACAATTGGTACTGGCATATTCCAGCGATTTAGGTAGCCTGCACTAACTAATGCAATGTTGGGTGATAATTGATTAAGAAATGCCTGACTTGATGATGTTTTAGAGCCGTGATGAGGCACTTGTAAAATATCAGCGCTAAGCTGAGGATAAATTTTCATCAGCTTCTTCTCTACTTTTGAGGAAATATCGCCGGTTAAAAGTAATGTAGTTCCTTGCTGATCACTAATTAAAATCACACAAGAATCATCATTCTTTTGCTTAACACTATTTGCGCTTGCATTTGATAACTGACCTGCTAGAGGCCATAAAATATCAAAAGTTAAACCTTGCCAAGAAAAGCTATTATTTGGCTGACAATCTATCAGTGGTCCATAATTCTGATATGAGTCATTAGTCATTGACCTGGTCTCGTTTGATAAAAATTTTGCTGGAGTTAACAGTGTTTTATCATTACTCATAATTTTACCAATCGATATATTGTCGCTTAACTTTTTAATACCGCCAGCATGGTCATTATCGCTGTGACTTACGATAACTTTATCCAGATGTTCAATGGCTGAATATTGTAAGAAAGGCAGTATCACCGCTTCACTCATGTTGAAACCGCTGGGGTAAGCTGCACCGGTATCATATAAGATGGCATGGTTATCTCGCTTGACTAATACTGACGTCCCCTGACCTACATCAAAAAAGATAATATTCCATGGGGTGAAGCCATACTCGGCTTGGTACTTAACACCGATTTTCGGGGATTGCTCACTGTTATTTGACAATAAATGATGACTTTGTGCCTGATCATTAAAATAAACAAAGCCGAATAAACTTACGCTTACAGCTGAAGCTAGCAAAACAAAAGCACCTTGCTTTGTCACCCTATTCCATAAAAATGGTGAAAAACAACACATAATAAGAGCAAAAATCCCCATCACCAATACAAGCAACTCTTGAGTTAGTGAAAGTGAAATAATTGCATAAGGCAGCTGTCTGAGTAATTCAAGGTAATACCACAACAAGGTTAACGATTGCAGTGATAACATCATAAACCATTGCGCTAATTGCTCACTTAACGGTATCAATAGCACAGATATAAGCGCTGCAGGTATACTAATAACGCTCATCCAAGGTACAGCAATAATATTTGCCAATAAACTAACTAACGATATTTGTTGAAAAAACAAAGCCGTTATCGGCATTAACATCACAGTTAACGCCACTTGAATAAGCAGTAGCCCTTTGATGAAACGCCAAATTACACTGCCTTTTCCTAACCAATATTTAAACCGCCACAGCGATAAAAAGATAATTGCCACAGCATAAAAAGATAACCAAAAACTAGCGGTTAATAAGCTAAAAGGACTGATAATCAATAAAATAAAAACCGTCACTAACATTAAACGTTTAGCTGAAAGTTTTATAGCCAGAAAGCGACTAAACCAATATAAGTTTATCATCACTAAAGCCCGTTGAGTGGGCAAAGAGAAACCTGCTAAATAGGCATATGATGTTGCTAGCAGCAAGCTTACAACAATAGCAATATAACGAATATTAATTCGTTGCCAACTTGAGGATTTCAGCGGTATATAATGAAAAAACAGCATTACGATATAAAATGCACTACCTGCAAGTAACCCTACATGTAAACCGGAAATAGCAATAAGGTGACTCGTACCCGTTGCTTGCAGTACCTGCCACAGCTCAGGGTTAAGTGAACTACGCTCGCCAAAAGCTAACGCCAACAAAATTGGGGTAAGTTTATGAATTGGTGTAAGACTTTGATAATGATCAAATAGTTTTTGCCGCATTGTTATTTCTTTGCTAAGCAATATATTTTTATTTAAGCTATCGGCATCTTTAACTTCTTTAGTATGGTGATGTTGATCTTTCTTATTTATGTGGTTAACCACATAACCGGTCGCAGCAATGTGATGTGCCTTAAGCCAACTTAAGTAGTTAAAGGTGCCTATATTGGCTAAACCATGGGCTGGTTTTAGCTTGACGGTAAGGACTAGTAGTTGTCCTTGGGCAAGAGCAATAATCGGTTTTTTCCAACTTAAGCGAATAGTTATTGGGTTTTCAAGCCGCTGCTGATTTAGTTTATCGACACGAAAATTAAATCGGGAAGTGAAATTTGCTTTATATTGGGCCGAATTAACCTTCAAATTAGCCGAAGACATGTTAAGTTCTCTCACTTGATTACTAAGAACTTCTCCCTCAATCACCAAAGTTTGCTTGGCTTCCATTAACTTAATGAGAGGGCTTGGTAATAGGTTCTGATAGAGGTAAGCTTGGGCTAAGATCCACAAAGCCCCCCAAAAGAAACCGGTGCTAGAACGTAAGCTTTTATGGTAAGAAAAGCCCATCGCGATCAAAAGAAGTAAAAATAGCGTAAAAATCGCTGGTACTTCCTGTAAAAACAAGGACAATATAGCACCAAGAAAAAATGTCAGTAACCACCAATCCATAGTGATATAAATCCTTTTATATTGTGTGGCTAACGTATCGAGTTAACGTCTTACTTACATTGTCGATTGCTTTACTTAGCAACATATATATTCAGTCAATATATATGTTGCTAAGTAAATTATTTTCCACACTATTTTTAGCCAAGGGACTTGTAGCAGTATATGCCCAAAAAAACGATTAAACGTATGATGCCAGACCATCAGACGATAAAAGAAAATAAATATCTGAAGATCTTTGGCGATTTACTTCATAACGCTAACCTTTGGCACTTAAACCGTCACTCTGTTGCTAAAGCCTTTGCTGTTGGTTTATTTTTTGCTTTTATTCCAGTGCCATTTCAGATGGTTTTATCAGCCGGTATTGCCATTATAGTACATGCAAACCTACCGCTTTCCATTGCGTTGGTTTGGATAACAAATCCACTGACTATGCCGTTTATTTTTTATGCCTGTTATTTGGTAGGTGTATGGGTATTAGGTGTGCCTGAGCAAGAATTTGCCTTTCAAGCAAGCTGGCAATGGGTACTCGATAGCTTGTCAACCATAGGACCTGCGTTTTTAGTTGGCTGTGGTCTCCTCGCTGTTATCTTTTCAATATTAGGTTATTTCGTCATACATTCGTTTTGGCGTTACCAAACAATTAAAGCATGGAAAAGTCGTCCGCACCGCTAAATTCCATAATTAATTTACTGTGCAGCTAAAATAATAAGCAAATTGTTAGTACTACAACTTAGGAAAGCTAACAATCACAGGGGTAACTCTATAGTCGCTATACAACCGCGGACACCTGCCCTATTTGTTAAATGTATCTTGCCGCCATGGGCTTCGATAATTTGTCGGCATAACACCAACCCTATGCCCGAACCTTTACTTTTTGTAGTATAAAAGGGCACAAACAAATTATCAGGGTTACTCACACCAGTGCCATCATCTTTAATACTAAGCTTTAAATGTTTGCCTTGTTGTTGCCAACTGATACTAACTCGCCCTTTAACATCAGCATTTTTAATGGCCTCAACGGCATTTTTAACTAAATTAATCAGTACTTGCTCAAACTGAACAAGGTCAATAGATAACTTAACATCTTCAAGGGTCAATACTTCAACGGCATGTTCAGGGTAAAGCTTAATCACCTTACTCACTAGGCTTGAAATCGAGGTTAGCTGTTTTGCTGGCTCAGGTAAACTGGCTATCTGTTTATAGCTATTAACAAAATTTCCTAAGTTATTTGTGCGTTGAGCGATGACGGTTAAACCTTCAAGAAGAAAATCGCTATGCGCTTCAATATCGGTATTTTTTATCAATAGCCTTTTTAAACTCTGACTTATCGAGGCAATAGGAGATAAAGAGTTATTAATTTCATGACTGATCACCCGAACTAGAGCCTGCCAAGCTTTACGTTCTTCACTACGCAACATGGTACTCACATCAGTAATAAATAACAGCTCTTGCTGCTTGCCATCCTTGCGATAGGCTTCTTTGTGCACACTGAATTTACCCTGCTGACCGGAAAAGGTTAATGCCATCACTTGGCTTTGACCGTTACTTATCGCATCAACTTGCGCTAATTGATTCGTTGGGTCGGTAAAAGCTTTACCGATATTATCCGTTTCTTTGAGCTGTAATAACTTACGTGCGGCCGGGTTACACAACACCAATTCATTACTTTCATTAAAAGCAATAATAGCGACATCAATGTGTTTAATCACAGTTTGTAACAACAGTTGGCTTTCAATCGACTCAATTCGCTGTTTATTTAGTCGTAAAGCTAAACTATTAATGGCACCAACAAGCTCATTCAGCGCCTGATCCCCTACACTGGTTCGTGCTCTAAGGCTGTAATCACCTTGTACCATGGCATCAAGCAAGTTACTTAAACTGCGAAATTGATAGGCTGATTTTTGATGAATCTTACTATGGCATAAGGCAATGACTAAACCGCCAATTAATATCACTAACAGCACTAAATATACTGAGATATTGGCATAAATCATTACCCATATAAGCAGTAGGTATGGCGGTAGCGCAGCAAATAGAGACAAATGGGTAAGCTGTGCTTCAAAGGATGTTCTTTTTTCACTGACTTCTGCTTGAGTTGACGTGTTTTGATTTGCCTTTGTATCCAACATCACTTGCCTATTTATCGTTGATTAACAAACTACTATTTGTGTTTAAAGTTATGTAAATGTTGTCCATGCAATTATTTCTCTAAACGCCGATATAAAGCGCTACGACTAAGTCCTAATGATTTAGCGGCTTTGAGCACGTTGCCATCAAAATGTGCTAATCGCTTGTCAATTATACTTAATTCCAAATCAGCCAGACTGAGTAAACTTTCTGGGTCATTGGCATTAATTTGCATATCTCCATCCTTTGAGAACCCATCTTGGTTTACATCCAGCGGTAAACCAAGATCGGCGACACAAATGACATCTCCATGACACAATATTTGAGCGCGCTCCATGACATGATTTAGCTCTCTAATATTACCTGGCCAGTTATAAGCCGCTAAAGCCTTTTTAGCCGTATCTGAGAGTAATTTTTGCTGACCATGTTTTGCCGCTAACTTAGCTAAGAAGGCATCGGCTAGTAAGGTAATGTCTTCTTTTCTAGCTCTTAACGGCGGGATTTCAATAGTAAAGGTATTAATGCGATATAATAAATCTTTACGAAATATTCCTGTTGCCACAGCATCATTCAAATTGGCATTAGTGGCACAAATTAACCTAACATCAACTGACTGGGTTTTACTGTCACCAACTTTTTCAAATTGCTGTTCTTCGAGTACTCGCAATAACTTACCTTGTTGCGAATAGGGCGTATTGGCAATTTCATCTAAAAACAAGCTACCACCATCGGCCAATTCAAATCGTCCAATGCGTGTTGCTTTAGCATCAGTAAAAGCACCTTTAACATGACCAAACATTTCACTTTCAAATAAGCTTTCGCTCACAGCCCCCATATTGACAGAAATTTGACTTGCTATATGACGTTTTGATTTCTGGTGAATATATCGAGCAAACATGCTTTTACCGGTACCATTTTCACCGGTAAGTAATATGCTGGCATTACTCTGGGCAACTTGCTCAATCATTGCCATGGTTTGTTGCATCACCGGAGATTGGCTAATAATATCCCCGTCAAATTCGCTATCCAAATGTTGCTGTAATAACTGATTCTGTTGGCTGAGTTTTTGGGTGTTTTTTTCACTTTGCGCTAATTTTATTTGATTGCAGATAATATTAATTAATCGGTCAACATCCCACGGTTTTTGAATAAAATCATTGGCCCCATTTTGCATAGTACTTACTGCAACTTCTACCGTAGCCCAGCCTGTCATCACCACGATTGGCAATTCTTCATCTAGCTTTCTTATGGATTCAATGAGCTTAAGCCCCTCTTCTCCTGATGTGGTATCAAGTGAGTAATTTAAGTCCATCAATACCAAGTCAAATTGCGTTTTTTTAATGGCTGCTACAGCTGACTCTGGTGTTTGACATAGGTTAACGTTATAACCTTCCGGTACCAGTAAAATCTTCAAGGCTGACAGTATATCGAGATCGTCATCGACTAATAGGATATTTTGTTTCATTAGGTTTAATTATTTACCATGTTTTCGATTAGTTACCATAACGGATTAAAAACAAGAAAAGCAGAAAATATTAACTATTCCCCGCCCTATCTTATGCACTTCTTTATTTTTTCTTATTATTCATAATGTAATGCTTGGCTTGGCTCTAACCTTAACGCATTTTTTGTTGGTAAGTAAGTCGCAACCAACACAGTAGCAACCACTAAGCTTACCATGATAATAACCATAAATATTAAGGCTGAATATGAAGTGCCAAACATTTGCGCCATGGCAAAGCCCATAAAACCTCCGGCTAAAATACCCGGTATACCGCCCCACAATAATAACTTCACACCCGCAAAAACAAATTCCTTGGTAATTCGCTCTTCATCGGCACCCAACGCACGTTTAATGCCTATTTCTTGGGTTCGTTGACTGATGGTATTTGCCATTACACCATAAATGCCGCTTGCCGCCAGTACAACTCCTGCTAGAGCAAATATTGCCGTTAAACTACTGATAAAAACAACCGGCGCGGTAATTCTATCATTACTGGCTTGATAGGTTTCTATGCGATATGAAGCCAATTCACTATCAATGCCTTGTAATACTTTACGTAAATGTTGAACAGCAAGGTTTGCATTAGCACTAAGTTGCATAGCAATTGTCAACTGTTTACCTGGTGTTTGAGTGAGTGGTCTATAGATTGAAGGCATACTTGCAGCATCACCATCTCTGTTACCTTGAATAGTATGCTCAACCACACCGACAATCGTTACCCATTGAAGCGTATCTTTTGTTGTCTTGGCTAAGCGAAATCTTTGTCCTATAGCACCCTGCTCTGGAAAATGGCGTTTGGCAAAACTTTCAGAAACCAAAGCCGTCGACTTTTCTAGGCCATCATCACTATTATTGAAATATCGACCTTGGCGTAATTCAACCCCCAACTTTGCCAAAGAGCCAGGCATAATGGCAATATCATTAGCGCTAGGGTAACTGTTATTACTATCTTTGCCGTATTCCTTTCCTTCTATAATGACTTTCGAGGTAGCACTATAATGCCCAGGTAACGACGTTGCCAACATTGCTGCTTCAATTGCACCACTGTTTTCTAAACGTGATTGCAAGGTTTTGGTAAATTGTGCCTTTTTAGCATCAGTATCATAATTCGCTTCAGGTAATAATACACTAGCCACTAACGTATTCTCGGTATTGCCCCCCATGTCTCTATTGGTTTGCTCAACAGCGGACTGCACCATAACAGCTGAAGCAATTAATACCGTCATTGAAATAAAAATTTCACTGATCACTAATACACGATTAAGACGGCCTGCCTTTTTCCCTTGCGCTCCTCGAGTACCATCACGTAAAACGGCATTAAAATCGCCGCCTGTGCTTCGCCAAGCAGGTAACAAACCCGTGACAAAAATAGTACTAATAAGAATAGTTAAAAACAGCGTTACTGAATAACTATCAATACCAAAGTCCCACCAAAATGCTAATGGATCAGCATAAAAAGTCGCAACAATCGGCTCTGTAACCTCTAATCCCCATGCCATGACTAAAAAGCCTATCATGCCACCTAGCGTACAAATAATAGTACTTTCCCATAACATTTGACTAATTAATCGTGATCTAGGTGCGCCTAACGCGACTCTAATTGCTGTTTCTTTACCACGCTCTAAAGCACGCGATAACAACAAATTTCCGACATTGATTGATGCTAATAATAAAATGAGCACAGCAACTGTGTGCATGGTATAAATAACTGGAGCACCATCTGCGCCACCAACGCCCGGAATTGATGTGACATGAGCACCAACGCCAGTATTTGTTTGTGGGTGTTGATTCTCAATTCTTTTCATAACAACGCTAAGTTCACGATTTACCTCAGCCATAGATACGCCGTCTTCTAAGTGTGCTAAACCACGTAATGCCGTGCTATTTTCTCGGGTTAATTGTCTAGGATCAATTTGTAAAGGCAACCATATCTGAGCATTACGAGGAAACATATACCCCTCGGGCATTACACCGACTACATTATATTTCTCACCATTAATGCGCATAGATTGTTTAAGCACATCATTCCCGCCGCTAAACTGGCTTTGCCATAGTTCAAATCCAATAACAACAATCTTTTCGGAGCCAATTTTTTCATCTTCACTCCTAAATGATCGTCCCAAAATAGGCTCTGTCCGTGTCAGTTGAAATATATTCGCTTGTGCCAATACCGCAGGGAACCTTATAGCGCCTTCTGTAGCAGATACCACAACATTCGCGTTGTTGTAACCACCGTACTCTTTTAAACCTTTTACGCTGCGCATAATTTCAGCGTAATCTAAGGCATTAATTTTATAACCGTCTTGCTTGCCATTTACTGAGCCACTGATCATTACGAGAGAGGCTCCATCTTTAAAGTCTAAATCTTTAAATAAAATAGTATGAAAAAATGTGAACATATAGACACTTAAGCCAATGCCAGTCGCCATCACTAAAGTCGTCAATGCAGTAAAACCAGGTTTTTTTGATAACAACCTGATCGCATATTTAAAATCTTGCCATATCATAATCATGCTCCCTAAGCTGCTACTGTGGTGTTTGATTTATTCTCTTTACTTAATGGTTTATCACTAATCACTTGTCCATCTAAAATATCAATATTACGAGCAGCTCGCTGCGCTGAACGAGGATCATGTGTGACCATACAGATAGTTGCTCCTTCTGCATGTAATAAATCTAAAAGCTCCATCACAGCTTCCGCATTTTTTGAGTCTAAGTTACCTGTTGGCTCATCCGCTAAGATAATAGAAGGATTACCAGCAATAGCGCGTGCAACCGCAATACGCTGCTGCTGACCACCCGAAAGCTGAGAAGGGAAATGTTTAGCTCGGTGTGACATATTCACTTTTGCTAAAGCATTATCCACCATTGTTTTTCTTTGCGCTTTGTTAAGGTCTTTACGGTAAGTTAATGGTAATTCGATATTTTCTTCAACATCAAGGTCACTAATCAGATTAAATGACTGAAAAATAAAACCAATTTCCATATTACGAATTCGAGCACGCTCTTTTTTAGAGATATTAGAAACATCATGTTCAGCCAATTGATACAAACCGTCAGTGCTGGCATCTAATAAACCTAACAACGAAAGCAAGGTAGATTTTCCACAACCTGAAGGTCCTGAAATTGAGACATATTCACCTTTATCAATCGTTAACGTGATGTCTGATAGCGCATGGGTTTCTACTTCATCGGTAAAAAAAACTTTTTGAATATTCTCTAATTTTATTAATGTATTACTCATAATCTCATCCTTATGATGTGTTATTTATCTTATTTGATGCATTAGGTATATTTCTAGGATAGTGTTAGTTAATTCTAATTTTTTGATATGTTTGCCAACTACTTGAATCTGAGATGATTATTCTATCTCCAACAGATAAGCCTTCAATAACTTGAATTTGATTTGAAGAGCCCTTGCCTAATTGGACTTGAGTACGTTGGGCTATATTTCCATCAGAGCTTAATTTATACAGTGTTGAGTTTGACTGTCTTTGAGAAAATATTGGACGGCTAACATACAAGGTATCAGCAATATCGGTAATTTTTATTTCGCCATCAACACTCAAATCAGGTCGAGCATCCGTTGGCAGTTGCTCAGTAAAGGTAACATCAACCTGTACATTGCCATTAACTACGGCAGGGTCAACGCGAGAAACAACACCGTTTACTTTATTATTTCGTGTATCAATGGTTACCTGCTGACCTAACTTCACTTCACCGATTAATAACTCTGCGACTTGTAACTCTGCGATAAGTGAGTCTTGTTGAGCAAGTTTGGCTAAGTTGCTGCCCATATTTACTCGCTGTCCTGGCTCTACCGCAACATCTTGCACCACGCTATCTAAGCTTGCATAAATCATCAAATCCTTTACTTGTTGCTCTGCACGCTCTAGCGTTTTCTGCATCTTATTAATGCGTGATTTACGCGCATTATCTTGAACAACAATATTGTCGGTCATGCTGCGCAATACTTCTTCTTGAATTTGCCAGCGCTGCTTAAACTGCTGTGTTTCTAACTTCGTTTTCTCATAATCAATCTTAGAAACCGCACCCGTTTTATTGTTAAATAATTCTTGCTGCGCATCTAACCTTAATTGACTACTTTTATAGTTTAATTTGGCATCAAGCATGCGCGCTTTTTGAAAAAGTAATCCTGATTTTTGCTCAGCTTGGCTTGCTTTGCTCTCTGCGATCATGGCTTCAAGCTCCCACTTGCTTTCTTCCTGCAGCTGTTTTAATCTCGGGTTGCTTAATTCAATGATTAGCTCACCTTTTTTTACTGCTTTGCCAGGTTTTACCACAACGCGCTCAACATGGCCGTCAACACTAGCGGCTAGCCATTTTATTTTGTCTGGCACCAGTAAACCTGCACCTCGAACTGAAATTGAGAATTGCCCTTGCTTAACTTCACCATATACCAAGGTATCGTTATCAATAACAAAGTCAGCTTGTAATAAAAAGGCACTATATTTTATAGCGATAGCAATGATGGTCACAACAATGGCTATTGGCCAAATCTTTTTGAATAAGGTTTTCTTTTGTTTATTAACGGCGATATCCAAGGGTTATACTCCAATAAGTCTTCTTATTAAGAGTTATTGCAGCCTCCATACCACAACTTATAAGCCATTGATAAACAATACTTTAAATGACATCCGGAAGAATTTTAACAAACAGAGCGTTTCATAAATGGGAAAATGCATATTTTTTACTTTCCCATTAATGGGAAAGTGTTTTTTTTAAGGTGAGCTTTGAGAAAAGGAGCGGTTCAGGGGGGATTATGGAAAGTGTAAGCAGGCTCCGTCAGCCTAGATACTTACGGATAAACTAAGATTTCAAAAAGTAGCGCAAAATTATTGGGCTCAGTCTTTAGCTTGATCTTTAGTGATACCAAAGTGTTGGTAAGCTCTATCCGTGACAATACGTCCGCGAGGTGTTCGTTGCAAAAATCCTTGCTGAATTAAAAATGGCTCTAGCACATCTTCTATCGTTTCTCGCTCTTCGCCAATAGCTGCTGCAACATTATCCAAGCCAACAGGTCCGCCCATAAACTTGTCAATAATGGCATGTAATAGCTTTCTATCCATTATATCAAAACCTTCGCTATCAACTTCTAACATATCTAACGCAGCAGCGGCAGTTTGTTGATTAACCATGCCATGAGATTTTATATCGGCATAATCTCTCACTCGACGTAACAATCGATTGGCAATACGTGGCGTGCCGCGAGAGCGACGTGCTACTTCAAAAGCGCCCTGTTCATCTATGGTTAAATTTAGAAAATGTGCAGAGCGACTAACAATCGTTGATAAATCAGCAACATTATAAAATTCAAGACGCTGCACAATGCCAAAACGATCACGCAGTGGTGAGGTTAATGCGCCAGCACGAGTTGTAGCGCCAATTAAGGTAAAGGGTGGCAAATCTAATTTGATAGAACGCGCTGCAGGCCCTTCGCCAATCATGATATCTAACTGATAATCTTCCATTGCTGGATAGAGTATTTCTTCAACCACAGGGCTTAAACGATGAATTTCATCAATAAAGAGAATATCATTTTCTTCTAAATTCGTTAAAAGAGCAGCTAAGTCACCAGCTTTTTCTAATACAGGCCCTGAAGTAGTACGGATATTAACGCCCATTTCATTAGCAACAATATTGGCAAGTGTTGTTTTACCCAAGCCTGGCGGCCCAAAGATAAGCAAATGATCTAAAGGTTCGCCACGTTTTTTTGCCGCTGGAATAAATATTTCCATCTGCGCTTTAACATGTTCTTGCCCGGTATAATCTTCAAGCATTTTAGGACGAATGGCACGGTCTACCCCTTCATCTTCTATGGATGCAACGGGTTCAATTAAGCGATCTGCTTCTATCATAGGTTACCTAAAATCTAAAAAACGGTCTTTGAAAATCTGAGTTCTTGACTACGGGAGTCATGTTAAATCATCGACTTTAACGCATCGCGTATAATATCTTCACTCGACATACCACGATTATATACTGCTTTTACCGCTTTATCTGCTTGAACTTGCTTATAACCAAGTGATAGCAAAGCGTTAATCGCATCACCTTTATTATCACTGATAAAAGTAGTGTCTTGACTTAATTCTGCTGAGAGTTGTTCAGGCATAACACCATCAATACTTGCTAACTGCACAGGTTGTTGTGCTTGCCAATCTTTTAAGCGATCACGCATTTCAATCAGTAAACGCTCTGCTGTTTTTTTCCCTACACCTGGGATTTTTACTATAGCGGTGACATCATCATGCCTAACACAGCTAACAAATTGATCGGCTGACATGTTTGATAGAATAGCCAAGGCCAATTTAGGGCCGACACCATTTACTTTTATCAATAGACGAAATAACTTACGCTCAATTTTATTGGCAAAGCCATAAAGCAATTGCGCATCTTCACGCACAACAAAGTGAGTATAGATAGTTGCCTGTTGCTCAAGCTCAGGTAAGGCATAAATGCTAGTCATTGGCATAGTCACTTCGTAACCCACGCCAGCGCATTCAATTAATATTTCAGGAGAGTTTTTTTCGACAAGCATGCCACGTAAACGACCAATCACAATAAATACCTAAAGCTATTTTTAATGACAAAGATACTAACACTATATATTTATACAGTAAAGTTACTAGGAGGCTATTTGTTCATAACCATAGTAGATATAATTGCTAACGTAAACGACCTCTGACCGTTTTACTTGCCTGTCCTGCTAATTTAGCGATACTAGTATGGCTGTGGCCATGACATAGTGCGACCGCCAAGGCATCGGCAGCATCTGCTTGCGGCGTGCCAGGAAGCTTTAAAATACTTTTGACCATATGCTGTACTTGGCTTTTATCGGCTGCCCCCGTTCCTACAACGGCTTGCTTAATTTGTCTTGCTGAATACTCTGCTATGTCTAAGCCCGAATTAGTCGCAGCGACAATGGCTGCGCCACGTGCTTGACCAAGTTTTAATGCGCCGCCAGGGTTCACTCCCATAAAAACTTGCTCAACAGCAAACATATCTGGCTTAAATTGGATAATTAATTCGGACACTCCAGAAAAAATAGTTTGCAGACGTGAGGCTAAATCTTCACCTTGGCTTAATGCTTTAATACAGCCGCTACCAAGATAAGTGAACTTTTGGCCCTGCTGCTCTATCACACCATAACCAGTGAAACGTGAACCAGGATCGATTCCTAAAATAATTGCCATGTAAAACCTTCATTACCGCACTATGTAAACTCAAACTGAGTGTATAAAAAAAGCGTATTGATGGGAAACCCTCAATACGCTTTTAGCTGTTAACTCTTTATTAGTTAACTTATTACTCTTGTGATGCTGTTTCGTCTTTCTGTTCTTTAAGTACAGCTACACCTAACTCTTTTAATTGCTCAGGGTTTGCGTTACCTGGCGCATTAGTCAGTGGACAAGCCGCGGTAGTCGTTTTAGGGAAAGCCATTACGTCACGAATTGAGCTAGCACCTGTCATCAACATAACAAGGCGATCTAAACCAAATGCTAAACCAGCGTGTGGTGGCGCACCGTATTGCAGTGCTTCAAGTAAGAAGCCAAATTTCTCTTCTGCTTCTTCATCGCTAATGCCTAAAATTCTAAACACTGCTGCTTGCATATCTTGATTATGGATACGTACTGAGCCACCGCCGAGTTCACAACCATTTAATACCATATCGTAAGCATCTGACAAAGCGCCTACAGGGTTAGCTTCTAACTCTTCTGCTGTTAAGTTAGTAGGCGCAGTAAATGGATGGTGAATTGCATGCATATGGCCATCAACTTCTTCAAACATAGGGAAGTCAACAACCCATAAAGGTTTCCACTCACCTTCAAGTAAGCCTAAGTCTTCACCAAGTTTAAGACGAAGTGCACCAAGTGATTCAGAAACAACATTGTATTGGTCAGCACCAAAGAAGATAATATCACCAGTTTTTGCGTTAGCACGTTCTAGCAATGCTTTAGCAGCATCTTCAGATAAGAATTTTAAAATTGGAGACTGAAGTCCATCCATGCCCGCATCAATATCGTTTACTTTTAACCAAGGCATGCCTTTAGCACCATAAATGCCAACATACTTAGTTAATTCATCAAGACCTTTACGTGAGAATTTAGACGCACCTTGTGGTACACAAATTACCGCAACACGACCTTTTTCATCGTTAGCTGGCCCTGAGAATACTTTAAATTCAACATCCTTTAGAATATCAGCAACGTCAACGATTTCTAATGGGTTTCGTAAATCAGGCTTGTCGCTACCAAAACGCTTCATAGCCTCAGAATAAGGCATACGCGGGAAGTCACCTAAGTCAACATCAAGCATAGTTTGGAATAATTCACGGATCATTTTTTCCGTTACTTCCATCACCTGCTCACTGCTCATAAATGACGTTTCAATATCTATTTGAGTAAATTCAGGCTGTCTATCAGCACGTAAATCTTCATCACGGAAACATTTAACGATTTGGTAATAGCGTTCCATACCAGACATCATTAACAACTGTTTAAATAGTTGCGGTGATTGTGGTAAAGCAAAGAATTGACCTTTATGTGTACGACTAGGTACTAAATAGTCACGAGCACCTTCAGGCGTTGCCGCTGTAAGGATAGGTGTTTCTATGTCTAAAAAGCCTTGACCTTCCAGTGAACTACGAACCGCAGAGGTAACTTTAGCGCGAAAACGCATACGTTCAGTCATTTCTGTGCGGCGTAAATCAAGGTATCGATATTTCAAACGTAGCTCTTCAGAGTTAGTTTGGTTTGAATCAAGTGGCAATGGCGCAGACTTGTTTAAAATAGTCAGTTCTAAACCAAGTACTTCAATAGCACCGGTTTTCATGTCTTTATTTACTTGACCTTCTGGACGAGCGCGAACTTTACCTTTAATTTGTACACAAAATTCATTTCGTAAAGTATTAGCTTTTTTGATTACTTCAGGTAAATCAGGATCATAAACAACTTGTACTAAGCCTTCACGATCTCGTAAATCTAAAAAGATCACAGCGCCTAAGTCACGACGTTTGTTAACCCAACCACATAAAGTTATTTCTTGTCCAATGTGAGATTCGTTCACCTCACCACAATAAAGACTGCGCATGTATTTTTGCCTTACTAATTATGCTGTAACATATTAACAAACGCTATACTGCGCTTGTTAGGATAATTTTGGGCATATTATAAAGCAAAGATTATTAATGTCACCCTAGAACAAGCGGATGGATAAATTAAAGCACTTCAATGGTCGTTAATAAACGATATGTTTTGAAAGGAAAGAATACCAGTCACACGTAGATGAGCATTATTTTCTCTTCTACGTGTGACAAATTCGTTAAAAATAGTATAAATGCTATTTCGCTGGTTGAAAGAACAAACTAATTAAAAATATAATGATTTTTACCGGCCGCTTTTACTTTGTACATCATAGTATCAGCGATTTTAAGCAGGTCTGTGTCGTTATCTCCATCATTTGGATACATAGCAATACCAATGCTACAACCAATACAGGCATTAGTTTTGGATAGTTCGAATTCTTTTTGCATCAATCTTAATACTTTTTCTGCCACATATGCGGCTTCATTAGGACTATTCAAACCCGTAAGTAATAAAACAAACTCGTCGCCGCCAAAGCGAACGACTGTATCTGAACTCCTCACACAGCCTTGCAAACGAAGGGCAACTTGCTGTAATAGTTCATCTCCTACTCCATGACCGTGGGTATCATTAATGTTTTTAAAGCCGTCTAAGTCAATAAACAACACGGCCATTTTTAGTGATTGTCGCTGATGAAACGCTATTGCTGTACTTAATCTATCTTTTAACAATACTCGGTTAGCAAGCCCTGTTAACTCATCATGAGTTGCCATATGTTTCATTATTTTTTCTAGCTGCTCTCGGTGTTTTATTTCAACTTGCAATCGCCTATTCCACATGACGATAACGCCGAGTACTAATAAAATAATGACGCCAATTTGTGCCCCGACCTGTAAAACCACATTCTTATCAAGGCCTGTCTTTATTGCTAAGGTAAACCAACTATCGTAAATGGCTTGTTTTTCTTTTTCAGTAATCGATAGTAAACCTTTATTAATTATTCCTTTTAACAGCGGCAGCTGTTTGTTTATTCCAAAGTGGCTTTTCTCTAAACTGACATCTTCCATCATAGATATCATTAAAGTAACTATATTTTCCTGTTTCAATAATTGCGTGGCCGAGGCCATAGTCGTGATAAAGCCATCGACACGCTCTTGTTGAAGGGCAACTAATGCTTGCTCCCTGTTATCTACTAATTTGAAGGTAATTAACGGATGCTTTTTCCTAAGGTTGGCAATTAAATAATAACCTTTGACAATAGCCACTTGCTTACCGTAAAAATCTTCAAGTTTTGTTTTACGGCCATAATACTGTGGATGCACCATTACCCATGGCATTTGCCAATAACTTTCGGTGAATATCAGTAATTTTTCGCGTTCTGTTGTTGGTGTAATACTGCCGAGCATATCAATTTTATTATCTAATAATGCTGTGTATAACTCTTGCCAATTATCAAAAGGCACGTAGTTGAATTCAATCCCGGTGCTATCACTAATTAAATTGGTGATATCACGATTAATACCTGAAAATTCTCCTTGCTCATCAATAAATTCAATCGGCGATAAATTTTTGATGACACCTAGGTTAATTTTCCCATGGGATGATAAAAAGGCTTTATCAGCTTCACTTAATATGATTTTTTGGGCTTGTTTTTTATAATAGTGTTCTCCCGCATTACCGTTTAACCACCTATCCTCAATTTTGATAAGGCTATTGATATCTAACTCGTTAAAACCTCTATTTATGATCTCCACCAATTTACTATTTTCATGATGACTCACTGGTGAAAGCTTTAAGGTGAGCATAGGGCTTTCTAAACGATAAAAAAGTGTTTGTAAGTTACTTTGTACTAGCCTTGCGTTAATTAAGTCAACTAAACCCGCTATGCCCGATATTTCATTGCGTTCTGCCGCATTTAACATAGCACTTAGGCTACTAAAATAACGAACATTCAATGCGGGATATTTCGCTATTAATTGCTCCTTAAAAGTAGAATCTTGCCAAATACCAATGACACCACCGGTGAACTGTTGATTAAATTGCTCCAAAGAATCAAAAGGCTTAGCTTTAACGTCTTTAACTCTATTACTTAGAAAAATTTGCACATTAGACGAGTAAATGGGATTGGCAAAAGTTATATCTTTAGATGTTTTCACATGATCAGGATAAGCCAAGAGTATGTCTGCTTTTCTCTCCTTTATCAGCTCTAAACCTTCAGACATATCACGGGGCACAAACTCAACATTAATCCCGACTTGTTTTGACCATAAGCGCCAAACATCAATTAATAATCCTTGTGGCTCTCCCGCCGGACTAACCCCCATATATGGAGGGTAATGTGATGAAAATGCAACAAGTAAACTGTCTTTTTGTTTATCTAAACCTAACCACTTTCGTTCAATTGTCGCACGCTCTTCACTTGATATTTTTTCAAATCCTTGTTCGATAAACCTGAGCAGTACGTTATTATCCTTGGCGACGGCAACCCCATAATCACCTTGTTGATAGCGTAAAACCTTATGCGCAGGAAAACGCTGTCTTAAACTATCATAATCAGTAAAGTTATCCGCTAATTTTTCTAAACCAGTAAAGACTAAAAGTTCGTTGTTCAACGCACCTCGATATAAATCGTGACGATTATCATAGGTTTTCAATGCAAATTCGGGGTGATTCTTTTGCAAATTTTCAATATGAGCAGAGCCTTTGACGACCCCAATGCTGTAGGGCTTTAAATCAGCCAGATTGTTAACATTACTTAGCTGTCGACTGACGTAAAGATGAGTATAAATAGAAAATAGTGGTTTAGAAAACTGAAGGGCTTTTTGTCTTGATTCGATAATAGATAGCCCACCATGCATATCAACATTGCCCTTTGCGACTTCATTTAATGTTTCTAACCAAGGTAGCACGACAAACTGTACTTCAACATCTTGCTTTTTCGCCCATAAACGCCACATATCTGCCATCAAACCAATAGCATTCCCCTGCGTATCAATTGAGTGGTATGGGAAAGAGGTTTCATTAATAGCGATAGTTAAAGGTTGCTTAACTTCAGTAACGACCTTCTCTGCCAACACTATTTGGCTAAAAATAGACAGAAACAAAGTAATTAAAATGATGTAACTGGTCTGTTTATAAAAAAAATTCAAAAAA
>ERZ1027231.160-NODE-160-length-33854-cov-21.847629_pt1 | contig 33854 bp, 28 predicted proteins | sample MGYA00520866_ERZ1027231 | MGnify/ENA primary metagenome ERZ1027231 (study PRJEB33311, sample SAMEA4378411) | marine metagenome | biome: Marine biome; feature: Fjord; material: Water | collected 2014-07-20T08:00:00Z/2014-07-... | depth 75 m ...
AGGCAAGCGGCTTTCCATTGGCTGGAACATATAAGGGTAAAAAAGCGATTATAGAGAATGTATTTACACCACTGGCAACAAGGTGGATAAATTACAAAATAGAGGTTGAGCAATATATTGCGCAGGGCAATCACGTTATAGCGTTAGGCAGTTATTCTGGTATTTATAAAACGACAGGGCACTCGTTTAAGGCAAGGGTGGCTCATCACTGGCAACTAGAAAATGGAAAGATAATTCGTTTTGAGCAGTTTGTGGACAGTGTTCCTGTGGTCAATGCCATGCAGTAAAAAAACACCCATATAAAAAGACATTAATAAATATCATCTTATATGGGCGTTATATGGCGCTGCTAATTACTGATTTTTAATTAAATAAATACCATCTTTTTCTATGCAAATAATTTTTTGTTTATACAAGCTGCCAATGGCTTGTTTAAAAGCATTTTTACTGCAAGAAAATTCGCGTTTAATTTTTTGTGGTTCGCTCTTATCACTTAAAGCGATAAAACCATTTTCAGTGGCCTGAAGTTTATCCAATACGGTTTGCGCCAACGGTCCAATACGAGTGAAACCCGGTTTTTGCAAACTCACTTCCAGCTTTTTATCCGGACGCACTCGTTGAATAAAACCAGGCAGTTTGTCACCACGACTTAAGTCCTGAAAAATATCAGTCTCGTAAATCAAGCCCCAATAAACACCATTTATTATAACCTTAGTACCTAGGTCAGTTTTACCTGCGATGACCAACTTTACTTCATCTCCATTTGAGAAAACGCCAGTATCATCTGTGTCATGTAAAAATGTATCCAACTTGGTAGAAGCCGTTAAACGGTCGTTATCATCTAGGTATATACGCACCAAGACTTTACGACCTTTTTCCAGACGGTTAGATTGCTCTGAAAATGGCACCAAAATATCCTTGGGTAAACCCCAGTCTAAAAAGGCGCCCACAGGGCTTTCATCCACAATATTTAAATAAGCAAAGTCACCCACCTGAGCCATGGGGGTTTTAGTGGTGGCAATTAAGCGCTCTTCACTGTCGCGGTAAATAAACACATTAATCTTTGTGCCCACTTCCATGTCGCTATTGGTATATTGCTTAGGCAACAATATTTCCCCTGCCTCACCGCCATCCAGTTGCAGGCCGCGGGGTAATTCTTTCACTATGGTTAGCTCGTTATAGCGGCCAATTTCTAACATTTTAAAATACTCGTAATAATTTAATAAATTTTTATTCAGTCTTTTCTGATATTGGCTCTAACCAATACAGACTTTCAAACAAGCTGGTTAATCCGCGCTTTTTAAATCTGGGTTCATCTTCGATGATATTTTCATGCAGAACCCGTTTAAGCTTGTGACTGGCTTGGTAATGCAACTGCATTTCCTGCTCACTGACGCCGTAAGGTGGCCCCGGTTTTTTCTGTGAATCGTAATCCAGGGTAATCACCAGCTGCCGGGCATTAGGGCACAAGCCAATTAATTTTTTGCAATATTCAACCCGAGTATCTTCAGGCAAGGCGATAAGCGCGGCACGATCATAAATATAGTTAACATCGATCAACTCCGCTTGGTTAAGGTTAAAAAAGTCCCCCACATATACCCGTATATTTTCTCCCTGATAACAAAGGCCATTTCCCCAAGACGATACATCAGGCGTTATGGCCAATTGATCAAACAATTGCTTAATGGCAACTTCACTTAGTTCACAGCCAACCACCACATAGCCCTGCTTTAAAAAATACTCTATATCCAGGGTTTTGCCACATAAGGGCACAAATACACAGGGGCTTTGCGCTGGGGCAGGACCAACCAGTAAGGGCCAGTGCTCAACCAACCAGGGTTGAACATCTTTCACATGAAAACCGATTTCATTTTTCTGCCAGCGTTGGTGCCACTGCTGGTTAAAATCTTCATGGCTAGGAGTGGCCATTAACGTCCCTGCTTAAATAACTCGATTAATAGAATTGTATTCACTGCACAACATTTTGCCTGGCCCTTAAGCTTGATGGTCAATACGTAACCGGGCTCGTAATTGTCGAAAAGACTCGGCATCTACGGCATCGCTCACAATCATTTCCCAATACCAGCGCCCATCTTGTTTAAACTTGAATATTGCTAAAAACGGCCAGAGGTGATGTAAATCCACCTCTACCTGGCATTCCTCATTATCCTGAAGAGTCACAAACCATTGATCATTATGAAAACGCCAATGGCGAACCTGTAAATACAGGAAATCTTGCCTGCGAATACGGTAAACATGCCAACACTGCATTGCAAAAATAGGGATTAAATAATAATAAAAAACTGCGGGAATGCTTAAACTCACCACCAGCAATATGCAATGAAGGCCATACAAGCTGGTGACTAAAAACCTGGACGGTATTACGCGTGCATTAACTGGGTTGTACACGTTCGAGAATCATATCAACCATGTACTGTAAATCGGCATTGCTGGAACGGCTGGTACGCATGAACAGGGTGAACAAATCCGGGTCCTGATTATCCAGTAAATCTCGGTATTTGGCCTGATCTTCCACGCTTAAATCGTCATATACGTCATTTACAAACGGCACCAATAAGCAATCTAGCTCTTTCATACCACGACGACTGTGCCATACAAGACGCTTTTTTTCGATTTCCAAGTCATCGCTGGTCATTTGAGAACGATCTGTAGACACAGGCACCTCTTTATATACTGTCTTAAAATTGCGCGCAGTATATCACTTGGCGGTTGAAATTGGAGCGGGCCCGTTAAAATTGCTCCTCAAGAAATATCACCTGAAAACTCGAAATGGAGTGGGGTCATTAAAATTGCTCCTACAGAAATACCACTTGAAAACTGGAAATGGAGTGGGGGCATTAAAATTACCACCGAGCTTCTGTACATATCCGGTTAATCCCGAGTAAAATGCTCGGACTCTTATTTAAGGCTCTCGCCATGTCTCTCTCTGGATCTGATTTTTGGTCTGATATTCGCTCTAATCTTGCTAATACACACACCTCCACAGCTTTAGACACCAACAGCACTGAGCTTTTCCCAATTACTGATCAACAGGTTTTCTTGGTCAGTGGCCCAGATAGCGCCAAGTTTATGCAGGGCCAGTTCACCTGCAACCTTGATGAAATTAGCGCCTCCTCATATCGCCCCGGTGCTTGCTGTAACCCCAAGGGGCGCATGATCACTAGCTTTAACCTGGCCCAGAGTGGCGATAATGAATACCTGTTGGGTATGAATGAAAGCTTAGGTGATTCAAGCCTGGCTCACCTTAAAAAATACATGGTGTTTTTTAAAACCAATATGGCCCCCGTTGCAAGAGTACTGGCCGGTTTAAAAGGGCCTAATTCTGAGGCCATCTTGAGCGAAGTATTTGGTGAATGCCCGCAACAGGATTTCCAACAAGTGACCCACGAATTGGGCCTCATCATTAAACTGCCGTTTGCCGCTGGCTTTGAATTATGGCTAGAGCCCTCTCATGCCCAACAAACCATTAAAGCAATACTGACCTCAAGTAGTAAGTGCTCGCTGTCAAATGAAAACGGATGGAGCCTAAATCGCATACAAAATGGCCTGGCTCAGGTAACCGATAAAAGCCTAGAAGATTTCATTCCACAGATGCTCAATTTTGGCCAAACCGGCGCTGTCAGCTTTAATAAGGGCTGTTATACCGGCCAAGAAATTGTGGCGCGCATGCAGTATTTGGGCAAACTCAAGCGCCACCTATATAGGGGCAAGGTAGCAGCAGGCCAAGATATTGAGCTGGCCACCGCTATTTTCAGTGAAGGTCATGAAGGTGCCGTATCCCAGGTGGTTAGCGTGGCTTATGAAGCTGATCATGCTGAAATACTGCTGGTGCTCGATAAAAAGTACCTGCAAACCCCGCTATTTTTGTCCGAAACTAATGGCCCGCAAATTGAGCTGCTATCCTTACCTTACGAGATAGAAGTTGAAGAACCAAAAGAGGGGTAATAATTAGAGCTCAGCCTAGGGCAAACTCTATTATTACAGGCGTTGACAAGGAGTTAGCATGGCCAGCCTACTGGAAACCGTTGCCCGCGATTTAATTGATCAAATTAAGCAAGACACCCTGGTTTTGCCCAGCCTGCCTGAAGTGTGTTTGCGGGTTAGAGATGTGGCCGAAGATATTGAGGCCACTATTCCCCAATTAGTGGCACTTATAAGCCAGGACACTGGATTAAGCGCTCGCATTTTAAAGGTAGCCAATAGTCCCCTGGTACGTGTTTCATCTGAAGTCACCGACTTATCCACCGCCATTAGCCGTTTGGGCATGAACTTCACCTCAAATTTGGCCATGGGCCTGGCCATGGAGCAAATGTTTCAGGCCACCAGCGACGCGGTGGATAAACGCATGCGCAAAATTTGGAGCCAAAGCTCTGAAATAGCCTCTATTTGCCACGTTTTGGCCAGCCATTACACCCAGCTTCATCCCGATCAAGCCATGCTCGCAGGCCTCATTCATAAGATAGGTGCCCTACCCGTATTAACATACGCGCAGGACCACAATACCTTGTTAAATGATGGCTTGGCCCTTGATAAGCTAATTGAAAAACTCCATCCGGTGATTGGTAATCACATCGTTAAAGCCTGGAAATTCCCTGCTGCCATTCAAAATGTGCCTTCGCAGTACCTGAAATTCGATCGAGAAGTAATAGCAGTAGATTACGCCGACCTAGTAACCGTGGCTGTATTACAAAGCCATGCCAATACTAACCATCCTTATGCCAAACTGGATTTCAATCTGGTAGGAGCATTTGAACGAGTAGGTATTTCGGCGGATATAGAAATGAGTGAAGCCATCGACCTAGGTGGCGATGACATTACCGGGCTATTTAATTAACCAATTGTCTTCCACTAACGCCGTATAACCAAACCAATGCAAAGGCGACTATTTAGCCAAAATTTAAACTGACAATTTTTAAGCCCAAACAGGCGTTTTTCTCCACAGCCTTACAATCCGTTTCACCATCCAATCTCTTCTTAGAACAAAACACTTCATAAGTCTTTGTCATTAAAAACATCCGTCGCGACGCTTATGACCATGTTTTGCGTATTAAGACCAAAATTGTGCATAAGCTGAATATTCATCACATTTCAGACTTCGTATGGTAGCCGCACCGATACACACTCCACAAAACGAATAATAAATATGAAAAATAAAAACATGATTCGCGGATTGTTGCCCATTGCTATTGCAGGTGCATTTAGTGCCTCGCAGTCTTTTGGTGCAGATTTCTATTTCGGAGCAGACCAGGACACTCAAGTTCAGGTTAACTCACAACTTTCAATTGGCGCAAGCTGGCGCACCGAAGATGCCGACTCAGCCTTGATTGGTGCCACCAACGGCGGTACCGGTGGTTCAGCCACCACAGATGATGGCAACCTAAACTTCGATAAGGGCGAAACCTTCTCGCAAATCATCAAGGGTTCCCACGACGTACAAGTGACCCGAGGGAACTTTGGCAGCTTCACCCGTTTTAAATACTGGCAGGATTTTGAACTGGAAGACGGTAATCGTGACCACGGCAACTCAGGCAGTGGTTATGAAAGCGGCGCACCATTAAGTGATGACGGCTTTTCTGAAAACGCCAAATTTTCTGGCATTACTTTATTAGATGCTTACGTATACGGCTCTTTCGATGTTGCTGATATGCCGCTTGATGTGCGTCTGGGCCGCCAAGTAGTCAGCTGGGGTGAAAGCACCTTTATTCAGGGTGGCATGAACTCCTCCAACCCGTTTGATGTAAGTGCGTTACGTCGTCCAGGTGCCACCCTTAAAGAAGGCATTTTGCCTGTGGGCATGGCTTATTTTAATTTAGGCGCCACCGAAAACCTAAGTGTTGAAGCCTTCTACCAATACGAGTGGGCCAAGACTGAAATCGATGGCTGTGGCACCTTATTTGGCGCCGACTTTGCAGCTTCTGGTTGCAACTATGTGACTATAATTGCCGATGATGAAACCGCACTGGCAGCTGGTTACGCCGCCGAGCGTCAAGATGATGTTGAAGCCAAAGACGGTAACCAATTTGGTTTGGCCGTCCGTTATTTTGCTGAAGAGCTTAACAATACCGAGTTTGGTATATATGCCATGAACATACACTCTCGTGTTCCCATGGTTAACGGTATTCGTAACAGTATGCCTGGAACAGTTGCTGGCACGGCAACAGCTACACCTTTTGTTCCTTCATCTAACACTACAGATATTGGTGGAGGTGTCACTGCAGGAGCAGCACTCTCTCCTTTAAATCCATCCTACTTTATTGAATTCCCCGAAGATCAGAAGTTTTACGGTTTAAGTTTTGCCACCAACGCAGGCGGCATTGCTCTTTCAGGTGAAGTTTCTTATAAGCCAGATAGCCCTATTCAAATCAACGGTAACCACGTGCTGACTGCAGTATTGTCAGAAAGCACTACAGCTACTCCGTTTGCGCAGCGAGTCATTGATTCAGGAGCTGGCGGCGTAGTACAAGGTTATGATGAATTTGACGTCACCCAAGTTCAATTCACTGCCATCCAGTTTATGGATCGTGTATTGGGCGCTTCCCGTGTCACCCTAATTGGTGAAGTGGGCATGACCTTGGTAGATGGCGTTGAAGATTCTGAATTTTTATACGGCCGCGACACAGTTTACGGACTAGGTGTAGCAAGTGATGGCGGTTATGTAACCGACAGTGCCTGGGGTTACCGTACCAAAGCCGTACTGGATTATTCCAATGTATTTTCCGGTGTTTCTTTGAAACCTTCTCTTTCTTTTGCCCACGATGTAGAAGGTTACTCACCTGCTCCGGGTCAGCAATTTAATGAAGGCCGCCAGTCTTTAGGTTTTTCTATGGAAGCCTCTTATCAGCAAGCATACAGCGCAACTGTCGCCTACCAGATGTTTGACGGTGGTGACTACAACGCCAGTGAAGACAAGGATTTTGTTTCTTTAAGCCTGGGTGTGACTTACTAGTTTAAAAATAAATAGCTGAATTAAAAAAAGCGTAAATAATAAAAATTTAGAAGTGGAAATAATAATGAAAATAAAAATGAATAAAGCATTAAGCGCGGCAGGGCTATTAACTATTTCGTTAATCGCCAGTCCGGCTTTTGCAAAAGTATCTGCCGATCAGGCCGATCAACTGGGCAAAACATTAACGCCACTAGGCGCGATTAAAGCTGGTAACAAAGCTGGTACTATTCCAGCTTGGACAGGTGGCCTTAACAGTGACAACAGCAACAAGAGCGCCGACAGCGGTCGCCCTGATAATATTTTTACAAACGATAAGCCATTATTCGAAATTACCCAGGCAAATCTTGCCCAGTACAAGGACAATTTAAGCCCGGGGCAATTGGCCATGTTTGCCAAGCACAGCGATTACAAGATGCCAATTTATCAAACTCGTCGCAGTGCTGCCTATCCAGAAAATTTGTATCCGGTCGTTAAGAAAAATGCCACCAATGCCGAATTAGTTCAGGGCGGTGATGGCATAGAGAACTTTAATGTGGCCATTCCCTTTCCTATTCCACAAAATGGTGTAGAGGTAATTTGGAATCACATCACTCGCTATCGTGGTGGCGCTGCTGAACGAACCGGTAGTGTAATGCCAGTGCAAAGTGACGGCTCTTTCAACACAGTTAAAATATCTGACAAGCTGGTATGGCCTGAATACCTGGTAGGCGGTCGTAACGATAAAAAAGACAACAACGTTTTATTTTATTACCTGCAGCAAATTACCGCGCCAGCTCGACTAACCGGTACTTCTCTTTTGGTTCATGAAACCATTGATCAAGTAAAAGAAGCCCGTCGTGCTTGGGTATATAACTCTGGCCAGCGTCGTGTTCGTCGTGCTCCTAACGTAGCTTATGATGGACCAGGTGCAGGTACCGATGGTTTAAGAACTTCCGATAACTACGATATGTATAACGGCTCACCAGATCGTTATAACTGGAAACTTGTGGGTAAGAAGGAACTTTATATTCCATATAATTCTTACAAACTGCTTGATACCGATACCAAGTATTCAACTCTGGTTAAGAAAGGGCATTTAAACCCAGATCACTTACGCTATGAGTTACACCGCGTATGGCAAGTGGAAGCAACTCTTAAAGAAGGCGCACGCCACATTTATGCCAAGCGTACCTTTTTCATAGATGAAGACAGCTGGGGTGCAGCGGTAATTGATCAGTATGATGCTCGTGGTGAGCTTTGGAAATTATCTGAAGGCCACAACATTCAATTCTACGATGTGAATACCCCTTGGATGGCAGCAGAAACCTTGCACGACTTAAACTCTGGTCGTTACCTGGTAACGGGTTTAAGTAACGAAGAACCTAAATTCATGATTTGGGGCATTAAAGAAAAACGCAAGAGCTTTACGTCTGCTGCACTACGCCGCATGGGTAGATAAATCGTTTTTCCATCTGCTTTATATTAGCTGAACCCTAGGGTTCAGCTTTTTTGTGCTTTGAAAGAAAGCTAAACACAATAACTCGCAGTTACAGCGTCTAAATTACGGCTTAAAAAACAATTGTTTTAAGTCAGTTTATTGTTGCTAAACTTATTAAGAAGGCATGTTAATAATGACCCCATTAAAACCTGTTTCTTTACAACTTTTAGTAATATAATTTATTTTAATATTGCTTTTCTGCACTAAGGAACAGTGGAATACGATGAGCTGCCGTTAATCCGCGCCTTAGGAATAAGTTCATGAGTCTTGAAAATCTAACCACTCAAATTCCAACCATGCTGGGCAGCTGGGCTTTATTGGTGGCAAAAACCATTGAAAGCTACGGCCTTAATAGCAATGAAATCTTTAAAAAAGCCGGTATTAATTTAGAAGACCTTAAAAAAAATGACGCGCGCTTCCCTGCCTATCTAATGGTAAAAGTTTGGGAAGAAACCGTAGCCCAATCACAAGACCCCTTTATCGCCATTCGAGTCTCCGAACATTTTAAACCCAGTGCTTACAGTGCCCTGGGCATGACCATGGCTGCCAGCCGCCACATATATGACGCACTAAAACGCTGCACCCGTTACTCTAAAGTCATTAGTGATGGCACCTCTGTAACTTTAGAAGAAAATGAAGAAGACGTGGCATTTGTATTAAGAGCCAGACCGGGCTTTAGAGCACTCACCCATGTCACATCCATGTCGGCTACCTTGTGTTGCATGACTCAATTATTCAGAGACCTGGCAGGAGACACTTTCAAAATAAAGTCGGTACACTTTGAAGATAATTTAGGTTCGACCCAACCCTTCGAAAACTTTTTTGAATGCCCAGTTTTCTATAATGCCGACTGCAGTAAAATGGTATTTGATAAAGCCGATGTTTTCTCTGAGCAGCCCTTTTCTCATTCAAAATTAGCCAATTCACTGGATGAGTGGATTGAAGAATACCTGTCAAAATTTCAAGAAGAAAAAGTCTCTACCCGAGTGCAAAAGTTTTTACTTAAAAATCTAGCGTACGGAGATTTGGACCAACCTAAGGTGGCCAAAAATCTTGCAATGAGTACTCGCATGTTGCAGCGTAAACTTCAGGAAGAAGGTACGGTTTATACTGAGTTACTTGATGACTGCAGAAAAAAGTTGGCCATCAAGCTTATTCATGAAAATGAACAGCCACTTTCAGAAGTGGCCTACATGCTGGGTTTTAGTGATCAGAGTAATTTCACCCGAGCTTTTAAACGCTGGACCGGTTCCACGCCCCATCAATATCGAGGCTAGTCGCCAGCTAGCGTCAATTATCAATATTATTCAGAAACTACCAAACTCTCTAAATTATTTTCAGTGAGGATTTTATACATAGAGTTCATATTTTTGTAGATTAAAAAATAAGGCGTCTTGGAGTGGTAGTCCACCAGGTTACCCCTGATAAAATTAAATTTAAGATTAAGCTTACGTAAACTGCTTTTATTAATCTGACTTATTTCCTGTGACATTAACCAGCTAATATCTTTTGAAACTTGTAGCGTGGCTTTTTCTGCTTCAAAAAGGTTATCGTGATCGGTTAGAGAGCCCGGCCCATAATAATCACTCGCCACGTCGAGTGTTCGAGCTCCTAGCATAGCCGTTAACAATTGAATTTTATAAACAACATCTTCCTGGCTATTCTCACTTTCATTCTCTTTAGTGACGGCCAGATACAGCTTGGTTAAATACTCCCGATATTGGCGACGCAGCACACCTGCGACAAACACTTCATCATTCTTAAATTCGATTTGTTGTAAGCGAGAGTTTATTGAACGCCATTCTTCCGTAAGTTTAAGGTTTTTAATTCCCTTAATCTTTATTTCAGAATGAGTTGCCTGAGCTTGATGTTCCTGAAATTGCCGAAAATATCTCTTATCACCATTTGATAACTGAAACATATAAAAGGCAGACATGCCCTGACTCACATACAACATGTGTTTTTCCACAGGTGTCATGGCCCAGCCTGTTAAACTCACCATATTCATCACAACAAACAGAATGCAGCTTTTTTTCACGGTTTATCCTTATAGTTATTTTCCCGTTATTTTTACATTACAAGAATTACCCAGAAATATTTTGTCATCTCATGCAAAAATTTTGGCCTATTAAGACATTCAATATAATCAAAGTGGCAAATGACATGGCCAGAGCGGTGTTTATAGTAAGTAGTCTCTTTCACCCAACAGAATGCACAACAGTGCATTAGTGCAAGAAAGTGTTAATTAAAAGGCAGGACCCGTGTGCCAACAAATACAAATAATTTAACAAAATAGGGAAATCCATTCTTAAAAGAAGACAAACAAGTATTTAGCAAAAAGTGGCTTATTTACTGAGTTTAAGCCCTGTTTTAACAAACAGAATAGCTAACAAGTAGAGGTAAATAACCCTGGTGACATGATTGTCATTAGTAAGAAAAATGGTGTAAATTGAGTCAACCTTTTTACTGATAGCTTTACCTGTTGTAAAAGCTGAACACTAAAAGACTGACTTAATAAAAACGAAGCCGCACCATAAAATGATCTGCTGGTTCTCTGGCAGTGATTCAAAAATAATAAAAATGAATCAGGTGAAAAATATTATGAAGTTAAGCGACATAGCCAAAAATAAAGCCCCCATTGAAATGCTTTACCACTGGGAAAAAGAGTCCCCTGACAAGGTCTATTTACGCCAACCCATTAACGATGAATGGCAAGAACATAGCTGGCAGCAGGTTGGCCAGCAGGTACGTAAATTAACCACAGCGTTGCAAAACCTAGGGTTTGAAAAAGGCGACAAGATTGCCATTATCTCCAAGAACTGTGCTCAATGGTTAATGACCGATTTGGCTTTGCAGCTGGGCGGTTTTGTCAGCGTGCCATTGTACTTCGATCAAACCCCTGATTCTTTTAAATACATCCTAGAACACTCAGATGCCAAAGCCTTGTTTGTGGGTAAACTTGAGCCAGCTGTATGGGATAGATTAAAAGACAGCGTGCCAGAGGGCATGAGTAAAATTGGTTTCTCATTCCACGGCAGTGATGGCGACTTCGATCGTGAAGGACAAATGGACCACCACTGGATGGACTTGGTAAACAACAGCAAGCCCTTTACTGAAAACCCAATCCCAGCCGATGAAGATCCGTGGACCATAGTGTATACTTCAGGAACCACAGGCCATCCTAAAGGGGCTGTACACTGTTACCGTGCACCAAGGTTTGTTGGTAGCCGCAGCGTAGAAATGTTTAATACCAGCCCAGCCGACAGAGGTCTATCATTCTTGCCACTTGCACACGTAGCCGAAAGATTACTGGTGGCCACCAATAGTTTGTATGCCGGAATCGAAATAAGTTTTGTTCAATCGCAAGATACCTTCCAGCGAGATTTATGTTCGGTTCAACCTACCATTTTCTTCTCTGTACCCAGATTATGGAAAAAATTCCAGGGGGGAGTACTTGAAAAAGTGCCACAGAAAAAGCTGGATGTATTACTAAAAATCCCCGTTATTAAATCTATTGTTGCCCGAAAAATGCGTAAAGCCCTAGGTTTAGACAAGGCGCGCATGGTGGTATCAGGAGCGGCTCCGCTCTCGGTTGCCTTACTTGAATGGTATGAAAAAATAGGCGTAGAGATACTGGAAGGCTACGGCATGACCGAAAACTTCGCCTATGGCTTTATTGGCCGAGTAGGAGAAACCAAGCACGGTACTGTGGGCACGCCTATGCCAGGTTGCGGTTATAAGTTAAGTGATGCCGGAGAGGTTTTATTTAAAAGCCCAACCTTAATGCTTAACTATTACAAGGATGAAGAAAAAACCAAGGAAGCAGTGGATAGCGAAGGTTACTACCACACCGGCGATATTGGTGAAGAAGATGCACAAGGCTTCTTGAAAGTGGCTGGGCGTATTAAAGAAACCTTTAAAACTGAAAAAGGAGAGTTTGTCGCTCCTGCTCCTATTGAAGAAAAGCTAGCATCCTTTAAAGACTTCGAGCAAATTTGTTTAGGTGGCCTAGGGTTAAAACAACCTGTGGTAGTGGCTACCTTGTCTGACCAAGCCCAAAACAAACCTCGCCATCATTTAGAAAACAAGATAGCCGAGCACATTAAGGTAATTAATATTAATTTACTTAATCACGAAAAAATTGCTGGCGTGATTGTTTCAAATGAAGATTGGCAGCCAGATACTGGCCTAGTGACTCCTACCCTTAAAGTAAAACGCAATATGATCGAAAAGCGTTACGCCAAGATGATGGAGCAAGCAGTGGAGAGTGATGTAAAAGTATTGTGGGAAGCCAATAGCTAAATTATAGCCCGCAAACAAAAAAGCACTTCAGAAAACTGAAGTGCTTTTTTTATATCTGCTATAAATAGGGTTTGTCCATCCTTGGACAGGCTTTCAAACTCTAAACTCTTAAACTATTAATTTCTTAACGTCGGCCCTGTCGGCGAATAGCAGACGCAGTAAAACTTTTACGCTTCATTTTTTTACCAAATTCAAACGGACTTTTTTCCTCGTTATTTAACTCAACTAAATAGCGACCAGAAAACAAATCGTAACTGGTGGTAGAAATATACCAAGGCGTATTAGCATTCACAAACTGCAAGGCATGACCTTCAGAAGCACGCCATAGTTCACCACGGTTATCATAATGATCGGCAATGGCAATTTGCCAGCTATCTTCATCTATATAAAATGTACGTTTAGCGTAAACATGGCGAGCGTCTTCTTTTAAAGTGGCCTCTACTTTCCATACTCGGTGTAATTCATAACGGGCTAAGTCCTGATTAATATGACCTGGCTGAACAATATCATCATATTGCAACTCTGGATTGGCTAACTTGTAAGAGTTATACGGAATGTAAATTTCCTGTTTGCCAATTAATTTCCAATTGTATCGATCTGGCGCACCGTTAAACATATCTACCTGATCGGACGTGCGCAAACCATCACTAGCGGCACTAGGCGCATCGTAAGCCACTTGTGGTGCACGACGCACTCGACGCTGACCTGCATTGTAGCTCCAGGCCATTCTAGGCTGATTTACCTGATCAATAGTTTCATGTACCAATAACACATTACCAGTTAAACGAGCTGGTGATTTAATGGCCTGAGTAAAATAAAACAAAATGTTGTCATCTTCTTTTTCACTGTAACCATCTTTTAAATACTGGGGAGCCGTTAATTGGCTGCGTACTTTAACGGCCGTGTAGCTGCCATTTCTTTGCACAGGAACTTGTGCGGAGTTACGCTCAATAGAGCCACCACGGTAGCGACTCACATGGTTCCAAATTACTTCCAAACCAGATTGTGGAATGGCAAATGGGATGGATTCGTCAAAATTAGCAAGGCCATTACCACCATCTAATAATTCAGAGTTAACGGCGTTGCTTTGTGCTTTCTCAACAATGCGTTTTGGGTAGGCACTGGTACGATGAGTTTTATACACCGGCATGGTATAGCTATCTGGATATTTTTTAAAAAGTGCTTTTTGCCCATCACTTAATTGATCTTGATATTTTGAAATATTTTTACTGGTAATAACAAATAAAGGTTTTTCATTGGCATAGATATCAGATAGTGGATCTGCGTTTTCGTCTTGTTCTAATCCCCCCATATATTTAGGAATGGAGCCGCTTTTATTGGCGGCTTTTTCCGCCCCCATTACCGTTAGGTTATCTCCTAACTGACTGGCCGTTTGCACGGAAACCTTTGCCAACACTTCGCCACTGCCAATAAGCAACAACAAAACAGAGGCGGAGAGCGATTTATAATTCATCATAAATACCTTTGTTTTACTACAAGAAAAACCGTTATTATTTTTAAGGTTTATTGAAAAAGGCCAGCAATGCTGGCCTATTCAAAAACTTAGTTTTATTAACTAAATTACAAGTTAGAACTGAACACCCATGCTAATAGATGCAAAGTCGTGATCACTTACCGTGCTGTAATCGCCACCCATAAATTGGTTATAAGATATGGCGGCGCTGTACATTTCACGGTAGTTGGCTTCAAGACTTAAACCAAGTGACTGCTGCTCTTCCTTAAAAGCACCACTTGAATTAGGTGCATAACCTTCAACATCATGACTCCAGGAAAGAACCGGTGTTAAGTTCACGCCGGCAAATACATCTGTGTAATCGGCCATGACGCGCGCGCGGTAACCCCAAGAGCTAGTGGTAACAAAACCATCGGTACTGGTGGCAGATGGCGCACCAAAGATATCAGAGCGACCGTATTTAATAGCGTCATCACCTTCATCAAAGCTGTGCACATAACTCATGCCCACTTCACCCACAACCGTAATACGGCTGGCACCGGCTACCTGATCAAAAAATTGAATCGCAGTTACTTGAACTTGTGATACGTCAAATAAACGGTAGCCATCTACTTCACTGCCACCCTCTACAGCTGCCAATTCTAAATCTAAGCTGTTGTTATTTTGTGTGGCGGCAAGTTGCGCAGCTCCTGCAGCCGCTATTGCATCAGCATCGCCACTTTGTTGAGCAGCAGCCATTTGATTTGCTGCAACACCGTCATCGGCCAAGTTAGCGCCCAGCAGTGCAGTGATCATTTGCGGGCCGTTAATTTGTACTGGTACATCTTGTTTGTGGCTAATTTCACCAGACAAAGCCACAGAACCTACTGTGCTAGAAAAACTTAAACCGGTTACTTGAATGTCTTCTTTGTAAGTCACGTAGTAACCTGAATCATCCACCACCGCAGCACCAACCACACCAGCACCGTTTGCAGTAACATATGCAGTGGTAGCTGCTGTTACCGTGGCATTCAAATTAGTTAATGCGGCATCATGCGCTGCGCTACCTGCTGTCATAGCACCAGCATCAATTGCCGCCTGAATCTGGGCAAGGCCCGCTTGAGTTGCTCCCGCTGCGTATTGTGTACTTAAGTTATTTAATACCGCTGCACTACTCACATCGTTCTTAACAAAATTCACACTCGGCACACGGCTATGAATATTCATAGTGTATAAACCAAATTCAGTATCCCCTAGTGCTTCAGATATAAAACGAAATGCCATACCGTACTGGCCTTCGTCACTGGCATCACGCTTGCCGTCTGCATCGCGTTCAATACTGGTAATACCATCTTTAATGGAAATATTATTACAGCCTTCAGAAGCGTAATCATTGTTGGAGAAGAAAGTGCCACAACCTGGAATCACATGCTCTTGGAATTCCAACTGATAAAAAGTTTCCATGCTTAAATTTTCTGTTAAACCCAGGTTGGTATAAGCCATGTTCACAGGTAACAATACTTCTTTAATTTCGGCACCTGGACGGCGATAGGAATTTACATCGATTGGGTTAATAGAGTTAACACCACCAGTAATAAAGGTGCTCTCACCCCAGCTCACCACCTGCTTACCTAAACGTACATCCAATGGCATATCTAAAATATCAAACTCACCATATACATAGGCATCCATTAACTCGGCGCCAGAGGCTTTTGATAAGTCATTGAATTCTGAATCGTCTAGTTTTTCACCTTCGTTGTAACTTAGTGCGGTACCACTTTGGCCACCCACATCTGTGGTGGGGCCGTGTCCGTAATCTACGCTGTTGTTTTCAAGTGCGGAGTCGTACCAGTATTTACCGCGTACAAACCCACCAAAATTTTGGTAACTAAATTGTAAATCATGGCTGCCTTTAAAAATTTGTGAGAAGGCATCACCACTGGCGTAGTTTTTATTGCCATCGTCACTGTTGCTGGCTTCACCATCGACATTGGTCAGTAATGACTCTTCGGCACCTTGTACTCTCCAGCTTGAACCTAAAGAAAGCTGTGAACCAAAAGAGCCTTCAATTTGGCCAATATTAAATTCAACACCCTGGGCTTGAGCGGCCATTAAAAGAGGAATGGCCACCGCTAAATATTTTTTGCGACCAAGAGCTTTACTAACTTTATTAATCATTATTTCCGCCAGTTTTTATTTTTTTTTATTGTTTGTTCTCGTCGGTTTGATTTAGTAAGCGTTGCAAAAAGGAGGGAAGCTAACAGCCACTAAACCGACTGCGTTATCTTAATCAAAGGCTATTGGTACCTTCTTGCCTATTTAAGCCAATCAAATAACCATTAGGACCAGATACCCACAAAACTCAGTCAATAAGCGCCATAAATCTTAGATTTGATCAGCAATCAATCAAACCAAAGATATCCACTGACTTAAAAATTCAAAAGCAGGGGGATATTCACTACATTTTATCAGTTGACAACAATTAACTTGTGGATAACTTTTCTATCCCGTGTAAAGCAGACGTGTTTTCACTCATTCATAAGGTTTAATGCTCTGAATCCTTCCTTCATACCGACCATTTTTCACCCCTTCATACCGCCTCTAATTGAAGCATTTCAGGTTGACAGATATTCAATCCAAGGTTATCTTTACACTGTATAGTTTGATCATCAAGTGATCACCTTCACCATAAATAATAAGACAGAGGGCTACATGACACATTTTGATGCCATTGTGATCGGCGCAGGTAATGCGGGTTTAACCGCCGCCACTACGTTACAACGAGGTGGAGCGCGCACTTTATTACTAGAAAGACATAATATTCCAGGAGGTTGTGCTACCTCATTTGTACGCGGTGAATTTGAGTTTGAAGTAGCTTTGCACCAGCTAAGCGGCATGGGCACAGATGAAAAGCCTTTTATCATGCGCAAAATATTTGCTCAGCTGGGCATCATGGACAAGCTTGAAGTGGTACTAGAAAAAGAACTTTATCGCGTGGTAAAACCCGGTAAAGACGGACACGATATTGACGTTACCCTACCTGCCAGCTGGACAGGTTTAAGAAACACTCTGTGTGAAACCTACCCAAAAGAAAGTGACAACATTAAAGGCTTCTTAAAGTTATGTGAAAGCCTCACATTAGAATGCTTCATGATGTTGCCTAAAGTACAAAAGGCCAACGACGAGGCCATGTTAAAAAAATCTTGCCCTAACTATGCTAAATACGGGTTTAGTTCAGCCAAGGCAGTATTAGATGAGTTTTTTGAAGACGCCGAGCTTAAATCAGTGATCGCCGCATACTGGTGTTACATCGGTTTGCCGCCAAAAGATATCCAGTTCCCGGATCTAGCCATGATGCTTTATGCCTACGCTGCATTTAAGCCTTGTCATATTAAGGGTGGCTCTCAGGCAATTTCCAGCGCCTTGTTAGAATCGTTTTTAGAAGCTGGCGGTGAAATGCGTTTTAACTGCGGCGCCGAAAAAATTCTGACCAAAAACGATAAAGTCGTGGGTGTGCGTACCGAAACCGGTGAAGAGTTTAGCTGTGACAGTGTCATTTCTAACACTAGCCCCATTCATACATTTAACGAATTGCTAGATACTGAAAAGCCTCCTGAGCAAGCTTCACAAGATTTAAAGTCACGTCGTTTAGGCACGTCGGCATTTGTTTTGTACATAGGTCTTGATTGTAGCCCTGAAGAAATTGGCGTAACAGCGGCATCTAACTTCGTTATTGACGACATTAACGAAGAAAAAGCCTATGAAACCATGCAAGGCATTATTGACCCAACCCATACCATGCTGACTTGCTATAACTATGACGATCCAAGTTTTGCACCTCCTGGGAAATCAGCCTTATCGGTTTTATGTTTACAGTACGGCGCTCCTTGGGAAGATATTCCCGCTGAAGAATATGCAAAAGCCAAATACGACTTTGCCGATAAACTAATTAACCATGTTGAGCGTGTATTCCCCAATATTCGTAAAAATATTGAAGAAATAGAAGTTGCCACACCGCTTACTATGATGCGCTACCTGAATACACCGGGTGGTGCCATTTATGGTTTTAACCAAAACATGCAAGACGGTGTTTTATTCCGTGACCGTATTGATGCCATTGATGGTTTATATCTGGCAGGTTGCTGGAATGGTATGGGTGGGTTCCAACCGACTTATATGATTGGTGAAAGCACGGGTCGTGCGGTAATTAAAAAAATGAAGAAAGCACAACAACAAAAAGAGGCCACTGCAAATGCCTAATTCACCTCAGAACGCCACTAAAAGTAATGTATTGCACGCTGTAAACGGCTATCAAGATGTTGTTGATAGCAAACAGAATTTCGAAAAAAACGGCAGTGACTTTACCGAAAAAAAATGGGGCGTGGCCAATACTATTGCCAAGCTTCACCCAAAACGTTTGCAATTAAAAGTAGTGGAGATCATTCAAGATACCCCTACCACTAAGACTCTTCGCTTTGAATCTATGTCGCAAGAGCTGCCGCCTTTTCAAGCAGGTCAATACATTAATCTGTTTGTAAATATCAAAGGGGTTGAAACCGCACGCCCTTATGCAATTTCATCGGCTCCGCAAACTCGCGGACACTACGATCTAACCATTAAACGTGTAGAGCCAGGTTACGTCACTCACTACTTACTAGATGATGTAAAAGTGGGTGATACCTTTTCAAGCACCAGCCCCATGGGCAGCTTTTATTATAATCCACTGTTTCATGGCACCGACCTTGTGTTTCTTGCCGGTGGATCAGGTATTGCTCCGGCTCTTAGTATCATTAATGACATTGCCACACGTGAAGGGGATTTTAAATTTCATTTAGTATACGCATCCAGTTATGAAAACGATGTGATCTTTGATGAAGAGATAAAAGTACTTAATGAAAAGTATGATTTATTAACCGTGAGCAAGGTTATTTCTCGCCCTACTGAAGGTTATAAGGGATTAACAGGTCATCTAAATGCTAAGTTTTTAACACAGCTATTAGGAAAGATGACAGACAAGATGTATTACATCTGTGGCCCCACCAACTTTCATAATTTCTGTGAAGACCAATTGGCTTCATTAAATGTGAAATCTCGTCGTGTACGCATTGAGTGCAATGGTCCACCAAAAAACCCAGAAAATTTGAAAGGCTGGCCTGCAGGCCTTATCGCTAGCGATGAAGTGACCGTTACCATTAAAGGCAAGGGCAGCTTTAAAGCACGAGTAGATGAGCCTTTACTAAATAGCATGGAGCGCAACGGTTACAGCACAGAAAATGCTTGCCGCTCAGGCGAATGCAGCTTATGCCGAGTGAAGATATTAAAAGGCTCGGTACTGAATCCACCAGAAGCACACCTGCGCGAAACCGATGAAGAATATGGCTGGACCCACTCTTGTGTGGCCTTCCCAGTTGAAGACATTGAAATTGTTATCTAGTTTTAAGCTCTAATTAAGAATACGCCACCGCTAAATAATGTGTTTTAGCGGCTGCGTATTTTTTTGCATTCTAACCTCAAGAAAAAGAAGACATAACGCCCTTTCTAAAAAGGGATGACAGTAATATAAAAATAATAAGAAGGACTCACCATGAGCCAAAGCGACATTATTACCACCTCACAAATCATTAAAAAACTGCCCCGTTTAATGAGTAACCTGCCTAATATGTTAAAAGGCATTCGCATTACCAACAGCACAGATAAAACAAAGGTGGTGGGATTAGGCTGGTGCTTCGAGAAGGCCGTAAAGAAAAATCCAAACGGCTTGGCTATCTTGTATCAAGATAGAAAAATCACTTATCAAGAATTAAATCAGTGGGTCAACCAGATTAGTCATTACCTTTTATCCAAAGGTTTAAAAAAAGGTGACTGCGCTGCCATATTATTGGAAAACCGACCTGAACTATTGGCCACTGTATTAGCCTGTGCAAAAATTGGTGTGGTTAGCGCCATGCTTAATACCTCACAAAAAGGCAAGGTATTGACTCACAGTATTAACCTGGTTAAACCTAAGGTAATCATAGCCGGAGAAGAATGTTTGGCGGCTTATGAAGATATTCGCCAACACACCAATATTGAGACGAATAAACATTTGTATTTAGCCGATCATGATACCCAAGCCAATGCTGGTTCAACACCAGATAACTGGCTAAATTTAAGCGGCGAAATTAAAAACCAAATAGATATCAATCCGACACAAACAAACAGCATATTCCGTGAAGACCCTTGTTTTTATATTTATACCTCAGGCACTACGGGTTTGCCCAAGGCGGTTGTATTTAATCATGGCCGTTTCATGAAACTATACGGCTCGTTTGGTGTGACCGCGGTGCGCCTTAAAAAAGACGATCGCATGTATGTGCCCCTGCCTTTTTATCATGCCACGGCACTGGGTGTGTGTTTAAGTAGCGTCATTGCCGGCAGTGCTTGTTTAATTATTAGCCGTAAGTTTAGTGTCACTAATTTTTGGAATGACATTCGCGACTACGGCGCCACTTCGTTTGGTTATGTGGGAGAGCTGTGTCGTTACCTGGTGGAGCAACCCATTAAGGCAGATGAACATGACCATAAAGTTCGTATAATTGTTGGTAATGGTTTACGCCCCAGCATATGGAAAAACTTCAAAGGGCGCTTTGGCATTGAAACCATTATGGAGTTTTATGGATCAAGCGAGGGCAATATTGGTTTCACTAACTTGCTGAACTTTGACCAAACCGTGGGCATGAGCCCCTTCCCCTACGCCATTGTTAAATACGACAAAGACAAAGAAGCGCCTTTTAAAGATGCTAAGGGCAAGCTGGTCAAGGTCGCTAAGGGAGATATTGGTTTGCTCATTGGTCACATTACCGATAAAAACCCTTTCCATGGTTATACCGATCCAGCTAAAACCCAAGCTAGCATATTAGAAAATGTATTTGAAAAAGGTGATCGTTGGTTTAACACCGGCGACATCATGCGCAACATGGGCTTCAAGCATGCTCAGTTTATTGACCGTACTGGGGATACATTTAGATGGAAGGGTGAAAATGTTTCCACCACCGAAGTAGAAATGCTACTTGAAGAAACCACTCAAATTCGCGAAGCGGTAGTATTTGGTGTGCAAATCCCCAATACGGATGGCCGCGCAGGCATGGCTTCAATTGGGCTGAATGTTCCCCTTGATCAATTTGATTTTAAATTACTGTTAAAACAGTTAAAACAAAACATGCCAGACTATTCCATACCGGTATTTTTAAGCATTAATAAAAAGGTAGAGCTTACTCAAACTTTTAAGCATTTAAAAACACCATTAAAGGAGAAGGGTTTTGACTTACAAAAGAATCAAGACCCGGTTTATGTCTGTTTACCTAAGAGCGATGCTTATGTGGAATTAACCGAACAACTACAACAGGAAATAGAACAAGGAAAATACCGCTACTGATATTTCTATTTAACTAACATTTATAGCATGCAATAAAAAAGGGCCAATCGGCCCTTTTTTATTTTAACAGTTTAAGTGTTAACGCTTACCGGCACGACGCAGTGCTGAAGCGGTGAAGTCTTTACGCTTAACTTTTTTATCAAAGTTAAACGGCTTGCTTTCTTCGTTGTTCAGTTCAACCAGGTAACGACCAGAGAATAAGTCATAGTTAGTTACTGAAACATACCAAGGAGCATTGGCATCTACAAACTGTAGAGCATGACCTTCTGATGCGCGCCATAGCTGACCACGGTTATCATATTGATCGGCCAAAGCAATCTGCCAGCTGTCTTCGTCTACGTAGAATGTACGCTTACCGTATACGTGACGTTCGCTTTCTTTAAGAGTCGCTTCCACTTTCCATACGCGGTGTAGTTCGTAACGAGTGTAGTCTTGATCGATGTGACCCGCTTGAACAATGTCGCTGTACTTGGCGTTGGCATCAGATAGCTTGTAAGAATTGTAAGGAATATACATTTCCTGCTTACCAATCAATTTCCAGTTGTACTTGTTAGGTGCACCGTTATACATATCTACCTGATCGGAAGTACGCAAACCTTCACTGGCCTGACTTGGGGCATCGTATGCAACCTGAGGGGCACGACGCACACGACGTTGGCCAGCATTATATGCCCAAGCCATACGTGGCTGGTTTACTTGGTCGATAGTTTCATGCACAAGCAATACGTTACCGGTTAAACGGGCTGGCGACTTAACCGCCTGAGTGAAATAAAACAAAATGTTTTTGTCGTCTTCCGCATCATAACCATCTTTTAAGTATTGTGGTGCCACTAACTGAGCACGCATTTTAACCGCGGTAAAATCACCGTTACGCTGCACCGGCATTTGCGCTACGTTACGTTCAACCGAACCACCACGATAGCGACTCACGTGATTCCAAATAACCTCCAAACCATTTTTAGGAATGGCAAAAGGCATGGTTTCATCAAAGTTGATCATACCGTTACCGCCGGTGGCCAGCTCGGTGCTCATTGCATTTTTCTTGGCTTTATCATAAATGCTCTTTGGATAAGAAGAGGTTCTATGAGTTTGATAAATGGGCATCTTGTAGGTTTCTGGATACTTGGCAAACAAGGCTAGTTGTCCATCGGATAACTTGTCTTTGTATTGATCCAGATTAGCCGGAGTAATGGTGAACAACGGCTTTTCATCGGCATAAATATTAATGAGCGGATCGGCTCCTAGTACCTGTTTAAGACCACCCTCATAACTAGGAATGGTGCCGCTGGCGTTAGCTTCTTTTTGTGCTCCGGCAAAAGTTAATTCGGTGCCCAGTTTATTGGCTTCTTGTTGAGAAACTTTGGCCCAGGCTGTGGTGCTGGCCATGGCCAACACAAGTGCTGAAGTGGTTAGCTGTTTTATATTCAAAATAATTTCCTTGTTGCGCCATATTCTTTGTAAAAAATTTAGAAATATGGCGCGTATTATTGTTATTAGTTATGTTTTTATTTATTCAGTTTTATTTTAAATAATTATTTAGAATTGCATGCCTATGCTCATGGAAGCAAAGTCACGGTCGCTTACTACGCTGAAATCGCCACCCATATATTGAGTGTAGGCAAGACTAGCGTTGTAAGTTTCAAGATAGGTAGCTTGTACACTTAAACCCAGAGACTGCTGACCTTCGTTGAAGTTACCACCGGGATTAGAATAACCCTTAACGTCATCGCTCCAGGCAATAGTGGGTTTAAGGTTTACACCGGCAAATACGTCTGAGTAATCACCGACTACGCGCACACGGTAACCATAAGAACTTTCGGTAGTGAAACCATCATCAACGTTACCTGCGTGATCTGTTCCATCTGAATTGAGTGCTTGACCAAAGTTCCCATAGACATCAGAGCGGCCATACTTAGTAGCAGTAGCACCGTCTTCAAAATCATTGATATAGGTGTATCCTACTTCACCTACCAGAGCGATACGGCTAGCACCGGCAACCTGATCAAAGAATTTAATCGCTGTTACTTGTGCTTGAGAAATATCATATAAGTCATAGCCTTTTAACACGCCACCTTGTGCCGCTGTTGCATTTAGTTCAGTGGAACTAGTGCCTAGACCTAATAGGCTTCTGATGAAGTGAATACCATTAATTTGAACAGGCACATCTTTGGCATGGCTAATCTCACCTGATAATGCAACTGAACCTACATTAGTGGCAAAACTAATTCCTGCAATTAGTTGATCTTCAGGGTAAGCAATAGCGTAAGTGGCATCTGCCGCACGGCCATCAACCAACCCTAAGCCATATAGGAGTTCCGCTTGTGCACTTGCAGCCACAGTAGCTTGCACTGTTGCGACATCAGTAGGGTCAGCTATGACGCCCAAGTTAAATAGCATAGTAGCGCCATTTGTATAATCTTCTGCTGCCGTTAGCGTATGAATATTACCAACCGCCGCTGGTGCGCGGCTATGGATGTTCATGGCATAGAAGCCAAACTCTGTATCTCCTAGGGCCTCAGAAATATAACGGAAAGCCAAACCAAATTGGCCATCATCTGAGGCTTCTCGAACATCATCTTCATCACGAGCTAGGTTGGTGTTACCACCTGCTACACTCACCGAATTACAACCTGGTGCAGCAGTATCACTGGTAGAGAAATAAGTACCACAGCCAGGGATTACTGTTTCCTGAAACTCCAGTTGGTAAAAAGCTTCCATACTTAGATTATCGGTCAGACCTATGTTGGCAAAAGCCATATTCACAGGAAGTAAACCTTCCTTAATTTCTGCACCTGGACGTACAAAGGCATTAATATCCACCGGGTTAATAGAGTTAACACCACCACGGATGAATGTACCTTCACCCCAGCTCACTACCTGCCTACCCAAGCGAACATCAAGTGGCATCTCACCTAGCTCAAACGAACCATAAACAAAGGCATCCAATATTGTGGCTCCCTTGGCCTTTGATAGATCATCGAAACCGGAGTCATCTAAAGTAGTGGCTGTAGTATCATCCCAAACTAAGCTTTCCCCACCATTACCATTAGCGCTAGTAGTGGGGGTGTGTCCATATTCAACGGCATTATTATCTAGTGCCGAGTCATACCAGTATTTACCACGAACAAAACCACCGAAGTTCTGGTAGCTAAATTGTAAATCGTGGCTGCCTTTAATTATTTGTGAAAAAGCATCGCCATTTTTGTAGTTAAGATCACCGTCGTCGCTGTTACCTTGCGTGCCATCTGCAGTAGTTGTAATGCCTGAATCCTGATTTTCCACACGCCAGCTGGATCCCATGGAAATTTGCGAATCGAAGCTACCTTCAATTTGCCCCATGTTAAATTCAACACCCTGAGCCTGAGCCGCCATTAATAATGGTATGGCCAAAGCCAAATACTTTTTACGACCTAGAAACTGATTGGGTTTTTTCGTCATGGTATCCGCCGTTTTATTTTTATTGTTTGACTTATTTTGTTTTAGGTTTGAATTAAGTTTTAAATTTTAAAATCTTAACCGCACCAATTGCCGTATTAAATTGACACAGGCTTTTTACCCACACAACCGTCGTAAAGACAAAGAAATGGTATGCAAAGACAATATCACCCCTAGGAGGTAGTCGAGATTAGCCAGTGTGAACTAGTCAATTTTTCTTATGTATCATTTGGCTACAAAAGTGGGTTTTAGAGGCATTTTTGAAATTTAAGTACACAGGAAGTTACAAACGGTTACATATTGAAAGCACCGTATCTTGGTCTAAACTTGATACTAGTGATAAAAGACAAAGGAAGAAGTCATGGCATCAAAGGACGAGCGCCTTATTAATCGTGACCCTCGTGCAGAAGAGGACGAAGTAAAACCAGAGCCGTTTTATAAAAGCAGTACCTTTATTCTGGTGCTTAAAATTAGCCTTTCCTTTGGCGTAATCAGCGCACTGTTAACCGGTATGATCCTCACCAATTTTCGCCTAGGAAATTTAGAAGAGCGTATTGCGACTACATTAGATACTTTTCAAACGCTCATTGAACAACAGGAAATTGTGGTCACCAACTTAAAACAACTTACCGACTCCCATAAATTATTAGAGCAACAGGTGTCTACTTTAGATTTGGAATCGTCCAAAGGGGAACTCAGCACTGCATTAAAAATTCTTGATACCCAGAGCCAGAATATTGATCGGCAATTGGCGGTGACTCGTAATGGCTTGGTCAGTCTTTCTAGAATGGTCAAAGGCAGCCGAGTTTGGCAGGAAGATTACAAAGGGCAATATACAAAGTTATTTGAAGATAATAAAAAACTTAAAGCAGAAATTAAAAGTTTACGTGGTGTTCAAGAAGAAGATAAACCCGAGTTTCGTTATTTAGAAATGGACTTTTAACCCCTTCACCTTTGTTAGAAAGGTTATGTATATCAATAACCTAGCTAAAACCCGCTCCCTTTCTAAAATAGCCAATGGCTTAATAAAGCCAGGCTTTTTTGTTATTATCCCGTCATGAATCAAGATGAATTAAGTTTACAAGAATGGAGCGGCGAGAATTTTCGCGCCGTAAACCGTTTTTACCGTTCACAAAAACACAAGGGCAGCGCCAGTGGTGACGAACGTGTGTTTGTTATTTACAGGCAGGAAGACATCATAGCCGCGGTACGCCTGGTGCCTTATCAAGGTTATTACTGGTTACGCAGCCTCTATGTGAACTCTGAATTACGTGGCCAGAAACTGGGAAGCCAGCTATTAAGCCTAGTGCAACTCAAGATTGAGCTGCCCATTTACTGTTTTCCATACAATCACTTATTAAGCTTTTATCAGCAGGCCCAATATCAATTATTAGAGCCTGTGCAAATGCCCCAGCCATTACAGCAACTTTATAACCGCTACAGCGGTAAGGGCACGGCCATTATTTGTATGGGCTTAAACCTGCCATTGGCGTCATGACCCCATAATCTAGGCCAATCCCCTCCTATTAAGGGGGTCAACTGGGCCAGGTAAATATAGACCTGGTACGCCAGTGGCCATTTCTATTAAAACAAGTACCAATACTGACATAATTGACCCTACAGCCGCGCAACTGTTTGCTTTTGCCATTCACAAGGCCCATGGGGGTCGCTAGAATGCGCCCACAATAATTAGCGCCATATAAACTACATTGAGCCTGCCATGAGCAAAAAGAACCGTTTAAATACAATCGCCACCAAAATTCAGAATTTGCCTGATTTCATCAGCGGTTACGCCATGAGCAAGCTGTTTGGTAATACCATTAAATATGCAGGGCATTCCGGGGTTCGCTTTGAAAAGCTAACTCAAAATGAATGTATTGTGAGCATTCGCAATAAAAAGAAAGTTCAAAACCATATTGGTGGCGTACATGCCATCGCCATGGCGCTGATTACCGAAACAGCCACAGGTTTTGTATTTGGTATGAGTGTACCTGATGACAAATTACCCCTGATTAAATCCATGAAGATTGATTACGTAAAACGCTCCACCGGCGACATGCGTGCTGTGGCTAAACTAAGCGATGAACAGATTAAATTTATTCAAAGTGAAGAGCGTGGTGAGATAATAGTAGAAGTTACCATTACTGATGAGGCCAATGTGGAACCTATCAAAGCTGAAATGACCTGGGCTTGGACTGCTAAGAAGCGTTAACTCAAAAGTGTTTATATAAACACCTTAATAAAAAAACCGCCTAGGCGGTTTTTTTATGTGTGCAAGATTACAAGCTATTTTGTTGGGCCATATACTGCCGGCGTTGCGACTCGCCATTGATATAGTTTAACCATTGTTGTGCAGATTTTTTTGTATTTTCAAATCCCTTGGCTTCTTTAAATATTTGCCTAGCTTCAGCTAACTTATTTAAGTTAAATAAGATTAACCCTTTTAATATTAGGGCATCTTCAATATGACTAAATTTCTCGTCCATAAGTGCGCTGCTAACGTTTTTTAAAGCTGGTTGCCATTCTTGGCGTTCACTATAAATTTGCGCTAATTTGTAAAAGTCTTTTCCTTGTTGGCTAAAGTTGGCTGCTTGCTCCATTACCTTAATTGCATGATCGTATTCTCGGGCAACCATAAACGCATCACCCAGCAGTGAAAGGTTCTTTCCATTTTCTTGTACAGTTTTATTTTCAATGCCATCAATCATAATTTGTGCCGACTTATAAGGAATATCTAAGGCGAGCATGGCTTGCGCCAAGCTAACCACCTGACTTTCAGTATCCAGAAGTGATTGCTCGTATGCGGTTTCTAATATCGCCAATTCTTTTCCTGGTTTCCCCATTTCATTGTACACAGCAGATAATTGCAGCCAATATTGAGGTTTAGGATAAAGCGTAATCAATTCCTTTAAGGTACGCTCCATGGATTTAAAATCTTTATTATTAAAATAAATAGCCCGCTCAACCAGCAACCAATTTTCTTTCGGTTTTTTCCCTTTGGCTTTCACCAGCTTAATGGCTGTTTTTATATCCGTTAATGCATTTTTATAGTATTTAAGCTGGTACTGCATCTGGGCACGCAATACATAGGCTTGGGCTGCTGGTTTATTTTTTATGTTAAACCAGTTATTTAATGACGTCAGCGCTTGTTCATATTCTTCTTGAACTAGGTATAACTTAGCCAAACTATAACGAGTTGTTTGTGCAATACTTTGTGCTAGTTTCTTGGTGTTTAATACCTGTTCATAAGCTTCAATTGCTTGAGCATAATTTTCTTGATTAAAATACACATAGGCTACCATGTTCCAGGTCATGGCTTTTTCATAGGAGTTACGGCGAATTTTCTTTACGGCTTCTAATACATCAAGCGCTTTTGTGTATTGTTGTTTGTCACTTAACTCCCGGGCATTGTCCAGTTTTTTGAAAATTTTGGCTCGCATGGTTTGTGCCCGGCGTACTTTTCGTTTACTTTTTTTAACGCCCTGTTCAGAGTCTTGAACCTGCTGAGCATGTACGGTGGTAATGGGCGCCACTGACAATCCACAAACAAGCACAATGGATACAAGCAACGCTGTGAGAGTCTGTGTTAAGTATAATTTGTTACCCGTTATTAATTTCATGGTCACCTCCTTTTCTTGTGGCTTTTATCAAGTTCAAACCGAATAATATTACGCACACCGGTTACTAGGGTCGCTTTACCATCTGAAATTTTTGGTTTGTACTTAAATTTCTTTACGGCACTAATGGCAGCACGGTTAAATATATTTTCAGGCTGTGCCTCTATCACTAAGACGTCTTGAACCGCGCCCAGCTTGTTCACTGTAAATTCCACCACCACATAGCCTTCAATGCCTTTTTGTGCAGCCCGTCGTGGATACTGCGGCGCAACCTTAACAATCGGCAGGTATTCACCGTCTGCACCACTGCCGCTTAGGCCCGAGTCTATGGATAAATCGGTAGAGATATCCAATGCTCCCAGATTAAAGTGATCGCTTAGACTTTTGTCCATGCTGGGTTTTTTCATTTGTGGTTTAGCTGGCTCCACCTGGGGTACAGGCGGTTTATTGGGTTTACGGTTTTTTGTTTGCACATCTTCATCTGGCTTGATATGCACAAACTCCACTAAGCGACCCATGTTGTTTTCTTCAATAACCGATCCTCCCGAGGAGATCAGCCCTTGCATCATTAACGCCACCAAGAAGGTCACCGATAACGCTGCTGCCATGGCCACTCCCCAACGCGGCATAGACCCCACTGATAGGCTAGACATGTTAAGGCTCCTGCGTCGCTAAGGAGACGTCATAAATTCCAGCCTGACGCGCGGCATCCATCACTGCTACCAAAGTTTTGGTTTTGGCTTCTTCGTCGGCCTGTATCACTACTGTGCCCTGTGGGTTCTCAGCATGAAGGCGCTCTATATTGGCTCGTACCTGGGTCACCTCTACATTACGTTTATTAATCCATATCTCACCACTTTCGTTAATGGCGATTAAAATATTGGCTTTAGGTTTCGCTGCAGTAGTGGCCGCATCCGGGCGATTCACTTCAATGCCCGACTCTTTTACAAACGATGCTGTAACGATAAAAAAGATCAGCATGATAAACACCACGTCCAGCATGGGAGTGATATCTATTTCCCCTTCTTCTGCTTCGGGCGTCAGGTTTTGAAATCCGCGTCTCATAAAGAATGTCCTTTTTTTAATTAGCTTTTCAAAAGCTCGCTGAATTAAAAGTTAATGATCGAAAGTTAATTTGTCTTCAAGCTGGGCTTTTTGACGACGTACAAAGCGTTGAATCATGGATATGGCAAATACACCGGTTAACGCACCTACCATGCCCGCCATGGTGGGAATGGTGGCTTTAGAAATACCAGAAGCCATGGCCCGTGGGCTGCCGTTTCCAAAAAAGGCCATCACATCAAATACTTCTATCATGCCGGTAACGGTGCCCAGTAAACCAAATAAAGGACAGACCCCTACCAGCATTTGAATAGTGCGAGTATTGGTCTCCAATGCCATTTCAACCCTAGCCACCAGATCAAAACGTATTTGGTGAGCCTGCCAGCTTTTACGTTCGCGGCGTATTTCCCACTCATTTACCGCTTCGGCCAATACAGATTTATGTGAAAAACTAAAATAGGCCACACGCTCTATAATGAAAAACCAAAGTAAAAGAATGATTCCCAGTATTGCCAGCACCACGTCACCGCCGCGCTCGGTAAACAAATATACCTGTTCAAAAGCGTCGTTAAACATGGCTTATGCCGCCCTTGCAAAGTGTTGTTGCTCGGCTTTTCGTGCCAAGATTCCGGTGGCACGCTCCTGTAATATTTGAATTAGTTCACGGCTTTTATTGTTAGTCATAGTGTGTAAAAACACACAAGGAATAGCCGCAACTAAACCCAGTACAGTGGTAATTAAGGCTTGCGAAATACCACCTGCCATTAGTTTAGGGTCACCGGTTCCAAAAAGGGCCATGGTTTCAAATACATCAATCATGCCGGTTACCGTGCCCAACAAACCTAACAGTGGTGCCACCACCGAGATGATTTTAATCCAGTTAATACCGCGACTTAGTTTGGGTATTTCGGCCGAGATAGATTCGCCTAGGTGCAGTTCTAATGTTTCAGTATCGGCACTGGCATTTTTTTCATATACAGTCATCACTCGCCCCAGAGCATTTTTATCACTTGGGATTTTCTGGTTCATTTGCTTCTTTATACGCTTGGCTTCTGAGGATAAAATGGTCATACGAATACAGGCCAATAAAATACCAATTACGGCTAACACAAGAATAATGTACCCCACCACTCCACCTTGAGAAATACGTTCGGTTAGACCCGCCGACTGCCCCATGATTTGTAATAGTTGACCACGACTAGGGTCAATCCAAAAACCCATCATGCCTTCTTTAGCATTTTCTAAATCTAAAGCGGGACCGTTATAACGAGAACCTGGTTGCTGGTCTAACTCTACTAATTTTTTTGCTTCAACATCCCAAATCAAATATTGGCCATTGGACACCACGTTAAAGCCGCCCACACGAACCACTTTCTTTTGACTGGTTTCACCGTTGGGTGTCACCACTGGCGCTGAGTATTCCGTTACCGCCGCCGATAAAGTCATTTCTCTTTGCATTTCAAACCACAGTTTCTCCAGGTTTTTAATGGAGGGTAATTCTGAAGAGGAACCCGCTAGCTTAATTAATTCGCCTAAAAAAACCTCACGGTTAGGTACCTGTGAGCTGATCACCGAAGTTTCAAATAATCCCTTGGTATCACCTGCTACCTGTTGCAACACACCAAACATTTCTTTTAAGGTGCCTAGACGATTGGTCAAACGATCTTGAGCAAGGAGCAATTGCTCTTCCTGTTTCACAAAAGACTTTTCTTTTTCCTCACTCTCATTTTCTAATTGAATACGTGTATTAAGGGCTTCACTTAATAAACGTTCTTGATCATATTTAGCAATGTTAAATCGCTTCAAGCGACTATTGGCTTCTCGGTTATCTCTAGCTTGCCCTTGCTTCACCAAAGACAGTAATTCATCCATGTTTAGTGCCTGTTCGGGCGCCGCCTGAATAGGGCTTATTAAGCTGCACGCTATTAGGCCAGTTGCAAACATTTTCAAAAGATTAGGTTTAGAGAAAAACAGTGTTGATAATTTCATTATTTACTCTCCTGAATGGCAATAACCGAAGCCACTATGGGAGCAGCCAATGGAATTTTAATTAGGTCGGGAGCCGTTTGCTCACGAGCAATTCGAATTCCCTTAATGACGTTACTTTTAAAGCCGGAATCAAGACCTTGCCATTGTTCCTTCTGCTTATCCCAGACACCCAGCTCTTTTCCATCGAGTGTTTTATAAGTAAGTGCAATACGACCGGTACGAAGAAAATCTACGTCGCGAACTTGTCCGTTTATTTTCAGTTCACCACGGTAAGATTCAATGGTACGACCATATTCCAACTCAATTTGATAGGCGGCCATGACTTTACGATATTTCTCGGCCACGGATACATCAGAACGCCCCATCATTTTTTTAAGTTTATTGACACGTTCACTGCGCTCTTCCTTTAAAAAAGGAACATCGGCCTTAATAAATTGATCCATGGAATCAATCATTCGTAACATCAATGGGGTAATTTGGCGCTCTATAATGGTGACTTGACGAATGCTTTCATCAATTTGAAATAACTCAGTTTTTTGTGCTGACAATTGTTTATCTAACTGCTCTATATACACCTGCAAACCATCCACTTGCTTTGTTACCGCCCGATACTCTCTTTGTGCTTGACGAGTTTCAGAATCAACACTGTCAACTTGTTGCTGATTAATCTGGGCTTTCTCTAAACGATTAACGCCCTGATTAATGGAGTCATCTATGTTTGCAGCCGTCGCCATAAATGTATTAGCGCAAAGAACCGCTCCTAATAAAGCGTACCTGGTTGTTGATTTATGCAGCATCTAGATCACCTTTAAATTCATTGACCGAACATGAGAGTAAGTAAAACAATTACAATTTATGGTGTGGCAAGATACGCAGCGTTTATGACAAAAAAATTACATGACAGATTGGTTTCAGTTTTTTTTCATTTTAATGAAAGAGATATGACACAGGGGTTACAAAGGCATGACACTAAGGTGACAGACATGTGACAGCGGGATTACTAAAAGAGGAAATTAGGCTTGTATGTTAATGCAGTCATACAAGCCTGTGAGTAAGTGAAATAGTTTAGCGGCTAATTACTGCCATAGATTCTGGGACGCTCATAACGCATGAAACCTGAGTTCTCTTCTGCCTCAATGGTTGCGGCTTCATGTTTAAAATGTTCTAAGCGTAATTCAGTTAAGCGCTGGTTTAAATCACTACCTTGAAAGTGACTGGCCAATTGATCGCGCGCTTGCATATATTGATAACCATTTACCCATCGTTTCTCCTTTTTTTCATCTTGCACAGCCAAGCTTGAAATGGTCGTTTCACTATAACCTAATTGACGACGGCTACTGGCCAACGCCTGTTCTCGCTGCCCTACTGACATTTCACTTAAATCCTGCTGTACACTCTCTAAACGGAAATACATGTTGGCCATTAAGCCTTTATTTATTAATAAAGATTGTTCCGTATCACCATATTGTTCTTCAATTGTATTTTGCAGGATATACAAGCGTTCGTTCATGGCCATGTCTTTGGCTGTGTTTAGAGACTTCAAGGTTTGCTGAACCAGCTGTTGTTTATATTCCTTTTGATTGGTTTCTTTTTCCCAAAGCTGCTCGGCTAGGTCGAGGAATATTTCATATCGTTTTTGCCATAATTGGCCATCACGCTCCAAACTATTCATCCCGTTTAAACTTAACAGATTTTGCGCATGCCAAGTTTGATAGGTATCCAGATTTTTTATAAGGGCCAAAATATTAACTGCATGATCACTAAAGGCCTGAGTGATAATGAATGCAAATATAGCCTCACCCTCATGAGGATAACGCTGTACTATAAAATCCCGTAAATTCTGAAAACTGGCCTGTACAATAACAGATTCAATTTCGTGAGCATGTTGTTGAGTTAATTGAACCACTAAATCATTAATAAATTGCAGATAGTCACTATTGCCCTGCCATTCACTTTTAGAAGCACCGCCTTGATTAAACCTAATTTCTTCGCTTTCAGCTTCAACCAGTTTATTGCTCTGTTTGACTAAAGCGTCATATTCAACATGGCTATCGGGCGCGTCGTCATAAGAGAAGTAGATAAGACTTGAAATTAATACTGACATTACCAATAGAGATTTATGATTTTTTATTTTTTTT
>ERZ1027231.164-NODE-164-length-33158-cov-22.418905_pt1 | contig 33158 bp, 22 predicted proteins | sample MGYA00520866_ERZ1027231 | MGnify/ENA primary metagenome ERZ1027231 (study PRJEB33311, sample SAMEA4378411) | marine metagenome | biome: Marine biome; feature: Fjord; material: Water | collected 2014-07-20T08:00:00Z/2014-07-... | depth 75 m ...
TAATTTATTGGCCAAAATTGACAAAACCCCCAATAAAAAGCGCCAATAAACGCTAGTGACTCCAGGGAGCTTGTTGGCAACGCCTTGATAAAAAATCCATAAAGGCGCGCACTTTTGGTGGCACATGTTCGCGGTGTGGATAAACCGCATAAATACCCACTGGCTTTAAATTAAAAGTGGGTAACACAGGTAATAGTGCACCGGATTCTATATGGTCAAAAACCATATTATTGGCCAGCGCAGAAATCCCTTGACCTGCCAATGCCAAAGACACCACTGCATCCGGGGAGTTTGATTTAACCGGGCTATGCATTTGCACAGTTTCACTCTTGCCGTTTTTTTCAAAGTTCCACCTTAACGGTGCATTAAATAATGACAGACTAATAAAGTGATGATCCGTTAAATCACTGGGCTTTTTAGGCACCCCCATTTTGGCTAAATAGTCGGGGCTGGCAAAAGCCACCATGGGCGCCTCACATAATTTTTTAGCCACCAAATTCGATTCTTGCATCCAACCAATGCGAATGGCCAAGTCAACTCCCTCCTCCACTATGTTTATAATGCGATCCTCTAACAATAATTCAATTTTCAAATGTGGGTATAAGGCCCTTAACTCCTTAATGACAGGCACGAGATGAGAGGTGCCAAACGAGATGGGGCTGGAGACCTTTAGGGTGCCGGTGGGCTGATTTTGATACTGGCGTAATTCATCCAGAGCCACATGGGTACGGGTAACGATGTCCTGGCAATGGCGATAAAAGATCTCCCCGGCCTCGGTTAAACTGATATTGCGAGTGGAGCGGTTTAATAAACGAACACCCACTTCTTTTTCCAACAGGCTCACCTGTTTGCTCACCGCCGACTTAGCCACGCCTAACTGTCTGGCGGCTTCAGAGAAGCTTTTGGCCTCTACTACTCGGGTGAATACTCCCACACGCTTTAATTCGTCCACCTTTAACACCCTTCATACCGGCCTAACGTTCTCTTAAAGAGAACACTGAATACAAATAATACTATCTAGTGCTTTTTAAGGGAACTGGCAAACTGTGCCCACCTTAAAACAACGGAGCAAACCCATGAACAACAGCCAAACCTTATTTCAAGCGGTGGAGCTTAGCCCTGAGCTTATTCTTCAAAACCGCATCGTCATGGCCCCACTTACACGCTCCATGAGCGATGATGACTTAGTGCCCACAGAAGACATGGCAGCCTATTATGGCCGTCGCGGTGATGCTGGTTTAATTATTTCAGAAGCCATTCTGGTGGCCCAAAATGGTCAGGGTTACCCCAATACCCCAGGGCTATATAGCCAGGCACAGGTTGAAGCGTGGAAAACCGTCACCCAAAGAGTGCATGACAAGGGCGGCAAAATATTCGCACAAATATGGCATACCGGGCGTGTCTCTCACTCAGTTTATTTAAACGGTGAAACACCGGTATCGGCGTCCGATGTGGCTATTTTTGGCCGGGTGCCACGCACTGAGAATTTACAATACGAAACGCCAAGAGCCATTACCCAGACTGAAATTAAACAGCTGGTGAGTAACTTTCGTTTAGCCGCACAAAATGCCATGAAGGCAGGGTTTGATGGTGTTGAAATTCATGGAGCCAATGGCTACCTAATAGACCAATTTTTACATTGGCACAGTAACCGCCGCAACGATGAATACGGTGGTAATGTTGAAAACATGGCAAGGCTAGTATTTGAGATTATCGAAGCGGTTAAAGAAGTGGTGGATATCAATAAAATTGGCCTGCGTTTATCTCCCCAAGCCTTTATGAATATGGAGCATGATGATCGTGACAAATTGGTATTTGATTATCTACTAAATGCCTTAAACCAATATCCATTGGCTTATGTACATACGGGTATTTTTGAAGATGCGGCTACGGATCACTTGGGCGGCAGCGTCACCCAGTATATTCGTAAACATTACCGTGGCACCGTTATCGCCAATGGCGGCTACAATGCAAAAAGTGCTGCAAAAGCCATCGAGCAAGGGGATGCAGATTTAGTGGCCATTGGCCGTGCCTTTATTGCCAATCCGGATTATGTTGAGAAAGTAAAAAAAGAATTGCCATTAATACAATACAGTGAAGACATGTTGGCGACGCTTTATTAACCAGTACTCATTAGTCTTTATCTTATTAAGCAAGAGCCCATTTATATTTAAATGGGCTCTTTTTCACCGTCCATTTTTCCCCAGTGAATAAAACCACGAAGATTGATAACCATAAAAATAAAATTACCCACCGCCATGCCAACGCTAGACATCATGAACAAACCAAGATAAATCCATACCAGATTAGAAATGGCAAATACAATAAAACCCCAACGGTTTTTATTGCCTAACATATACACAGAAACCAGACTCATAAAAATTCCGAGCCAATCCAACAGGTAGTATTCAAATAAATTATTCATAGTGTTAAAAGTTTTCGTGTTCGCATAAATAAAAAATTGGCGCCATTTTAACATGGCAGGTGAAAATCACTTATGCACCACACAACATTCTATTTCATAATGCGCAACAGCCTAGCAGACACTAAATAACAACCGATATTAAAGACCACTAGCCTTGTTAATTACAAAATCAAGCGCCCCGGTAATAGCCGCCACCTGCGCGTTAATGCAGTTTTCTTCGTCTACTTTATCACTGTCTGGATACACTTCAGTGGTGGTGGAATATTGCGCATGACTAAAGCCAGTGCACAGCCCAAGGTTTTGAACGTCATAATTGATAACACCAGGCTGGGCCAATGCTTCACCTATGATCTTATTATTAACATCGGCGGGCGCTATATGAGTAACCTTTTGCACAGATTCAATAATGGCTTGTTGAAATTCATCCATGGGGTTTTGGCTATCTCCCACTAAATAAAACCCGTCTGGAATATCCCAGTTTTCATTATTGGTGGCATCTCGTGCGGCTTGAGCGGGCCTGAATTCTGAGTTATCAGTATCTGTGGTTTCATGTAAATCCACGTGTACCACCATATGTAATTTTAATGAGGCCACATATTGCATGGCGGCCAAGGCTTCCTGGGCGCTGCCCCCGGAACAAAAGGATCGGTTAGGATCCACCGCATATGGGTTCCAACGGTTAATGGTTTCATATCCCCATGGGCTTAGGCAGGGCATGACCAGCATATTAAATTCCCTTTGATATTGCTTAGCATGACTTTGTAAAAACCGAATGGCCCCTTGCACCCCACTTTTTTCATAACCATGCACACCGCCGGTGATTAAAACGCAGGGCTTATTAAGACGCCAGTTTTTGCTTTTCAGTGCATATAACGGATATCGCTCAGGGTTAAAAGACAGTGCCCCATATTGGGTGATATCAAATTGGTCTTTGAGCAAAGTGAGCTTATCTAGCACTTCCACTTCATAACTGCGCTTAATATCTTGCTTTTTTAACCAGATATTCTTTTCAATATCGCCCCACTTTTCTCCCAGTGTTCCAATGGGATATGTTTGCTCTAATGACACAAGTTTTCCTTTTAATTAATTTAGACAATACAGGAACCTGAAATTCCCTTAATCGATATGCAACAAAGGTGACCAATAAACTATCAGTATAGGCGTGATTTTAACGGTGAAATGAATAATTAGCGCCTGCCCGCCATTAATACAATAGATTGAGGCAGGCGTTAATTATATATAGCAGTATTTAGTATTCAAATAGATAAGGTAACACACTCAATTTAGCGCACTGATTTAGACAAAGCCCAGCCAACAAATAACAACAAGCTGGCCAAACTAAATGCAAGGACGTTCACATCCAACCCAAGCATTTGATGCCCAACACCACCGTGTTCATCAGACAAAGCACCGCCATAAAGATGGCTAGTAACGGCGCTTAAAAAGAACGAACCATAAACACAAACACTTAAAGAAAAGGCAAGATTAATATTAAACGAAGACTCTTTTTTTCGCCCCCACAATAAATAAAGTGCTAACAAACCTACTGAAGATGTCATACCTAAAAGCCAAACTGTATGCATTCTTGCATGTGGCATCCAACCGTCATGGAATACATGTGTATCTGTGGCCAAGTCAGCCAGAGGTGGAATAAAGGAATAGATTCCAATGGCCACCGTCATGAGAATTTTTCCAACTGTATTCATTTTTTTCCCTTTATAGTGATTGGCTAAACACAGCCTTAAGATAATAAACCCAAGGATATTCCATCATATACATTAATAGGTCAATTACTCACATTGACCATGAAAAATATAAGAGCTTAGTGATCAAAATTGTCGCCAGAGGATAACAAAATCGACCATTGTGGAAAACAATTCATCTCTGCGTAAATATCACCACCATAAACATTTAACTCACCACCACTTCAGCCTGCATAAAAATTTAAACAGGCTTTCTGGTTTTATTCTAAAAGTAGAAATAGAAAGTGTGAGTTATAGGAATAAAATATGTGCCTAACCTATTTAAAAACTAAAACAGCTCAGCAATCTGATTTAATTTAACGCTATATCTTTCCAGAATTTTGTCCCTTTAATGGTCGCTTGCAACGCTAATCCACTTACCGTAAAAGTGTAAACGGAAACATCGCCATAATAGGCTTCGGCTTCAATGGAGGCACCTTTATCGGTGGCCTTGGCGGCTGCATCGGCATTGCCACCAAAACTCCAACCGTTTTCAATAAAATAATCCATGGCTTGTACAGTATGGAAAACCATGACGATACGATAGTCCTTGGCACCCAGTCCTAAACCCACACCACCTTCTGCCATATTCATATAGGTGTGCTGACCACTGCGGCTATTTTTCACAACACCATAGCCGGTCCCAGCTGATACAAATAAAAGATTAATGTTGGCATTGCTAAAAACCGCATAACCTGGAGCTGAGTTAATTTGTGCACGGGTATCGGGTTTCTTTATAAAAAGTTGTGACAATACATAATCTTTCATATTGAGAATGTCTTGTTGTTTTTCTGATCGGCTACCACTGCCTAATGAGGCGCAAGCCACTAGGGATAAACTCAGAATTAAAGTGGTTATTAATCGAACCGTTGGCATAAATTGGAATCCTTTTAAAAAGAGATGGAAATAGAAGTAAATTGAAGTGATTTTAAGCCATTAATAATAAAAGACCCAGAGGCTATATTTGCGGCTAACGTGCATAACACAGACCCTATATTTCCCAAACAATTCCATGGGGAGAGCAGAGTTTTTATGTTAACTGTGAACTCCCACCTTAAATGGATCTAATCACCTTGAAATACAGCCTAATGGTATCACTGGCTAGATTTTAGCTGGTCTAGATTATTGGCTGAAATCTGCCAAAAATTGATCCAGCACCATTAGCACACTAGGGTTAAATGATAGGCTGCGCCCGTTTAGTAGTCTTGAGTCATACGCTACTTATCATTTAAGTACGGAGAGTTATTTTGAATCACGCCATCTTGCTTTTTTTTATGGCCTGCGCCACTTCCTTACCTGCCCATGCTTCATCAGCCACCAATGGCTCCAGCGTATTAAACATGACCCATGCACCGCTTGCCATATTGGCCGCGGCCTTGTTTGTATTGGCTTACCTGTTTGTGGTGGCAGAAGAATTTATACGTTTAAGAAAATCAAAACCGGTATTGGCGGCAGCTGGCCTCATTTGGATTTTAGTGGCCATATTAGCCAAGTCTGTTGATAACGGTCAAAGCATTGTTGAACTGGCCATTAATCATAATTTAATGGAATACGCTTCGTTATTTCTGTTTTTATTAACCGCCATGACCTACGTAAATGCCATGACCGAACGCAATGTATTTGAAGCGTTAAGAGCCTGGCTCATACGAAAAAACTACAGCTATAAAAAACTATTTTGGATCACCGGCATCATGGCCTTTTTTATCTCGCCGGTGGCCGACAATTTAACCACCGCGTTATTAATGGGGGCTGTAGTTTTGGCCGTGGGCAAAGACAAGCCTGCCTTTGTGAGCATTGCCTTTATCAATATTGTGGTAGCGGCTAACGCTGGCGGAGCTTTTAGCCCGTTTGGAGATATCACCACGCTGATGGTGTGGCAATCAAAACACCTTGCCTTCTTTGACTTTTTTGCCTTATTTATTCCAGCGGCGGTTAATTTCATCGTCCCCGCGGTCATCATGAGCATAGCCCTTCCCAAAGGCATGCCTGAGGCAGTAGATGAAGAAGTTACACTGCGCCCCGGAGCCATCATGATTTGTGTCTTGTTTTTGTGCACGATTGTTACCGCGGTGTGCCTTGAACACTTTTTACACCTTCCTCCTTTTATGGGAATGATGCTGGGGCTTTCTTATTTATTAATTTTTTCTTATTACATAAAAATTAGCCAACGCAACCATGGCTTCAGTGAATTTAATATTTTTAACAAGGTCGCCAAGGCCGAGTGGGACACCTTGTTGTTTTTCTTTGGCGTTGTATTTTGCGTAGGTGGACTGGGCACTATAGGTTACCTGGCTCAGGTATCCCACTTATTATACGAAGGCTTAGGGGCCACCAATGCTAATATTATTGTGGGGGTATTATCGGCTTTGGTAGATAACATTCCGGTGATGTTTGCCGTGCTCACCATGCAGCCAGAAATGAGCGATTATCAATGGTTACTGGTTACTTTAACCGCAGGTGTGGGTGGCAGTTTATTATCGGTGGGGTCCGCTGCAGGCGTGGCCTTAATGGGGCAAAGCAAAGGCCACTATACATTTTTCGCTCACATGAAATGGAGCTGGGCCATCGTGCTGGGTTACGCCGCTAGCATAGCCGTGCATGCACTCATTAACGGCTAATAGTTAACAGCTAACAAACATTCAGGATCAAGGCCCCTAAACTTAGAGGCCTTTTTTAAAGCCCCTCCCCATCTTACTCACTCCCATAGCGCAAGATGGCATCTAGGTAGGCTATTTAAAATTCATTAATATAAATTTTAAATAGCCATTCTGCTCTAAATTTTTACAACCTTAAAGACTCCACTGATCCGGTAGATTTAACCAGAGGCATTGATTCTGGTTAACTATGCTAAAGTTGGGCTCAGGTAACAGTGAATTAACAAAACAACCTCCGGCCACACCTATAATTTCTGGCTGATTAGATAACACTCAATAAAGAGTTGTGCCACAGGTCTGACAGAAAAACCGCGACTGATTATTCTCAAACACTTCACTGATTTGGTTATAAATGCCCATGGAGCCCACTTGGCGAATAACCTGATCATAGGTAAAGTAGACTAGGATACCAAAAGCGCTTCCTGTTCTTTTTTTACAGTTATCGCAATGACAAACCCCATGGCTCTTCGGTTCGCCGTATAGAATAATACTGCATTCACCACAGCAGCAGCTGGCGGTGTTAAACACGTTTACTTTCCTGATTATTTCTCATCATTCTTCCGTAAATACATCTTCAGGCTAACTTTAAATTAATGGACTTAAATACCGAACCCCACTGATTTAAACACTTACTATGTCATCAGCATTACCATTAAGACTGGCTTGCAAAATAGAGGCTGAAAAACCGGCTGTATTTTCAAATATGTTTTCAGAGGTTATGCTGCCACTTTGTTTCAGCACATCTTTAATTAAAAAAGGAAAAATCGATAACGAGGTCAATACCACCCGAAAAACATCCACATCCAATTTTTTGGTGATATGATTATTTTTTTGACTACTCTCAATTAAACTTTTTAATAGATTCCATTTTCTATCCAACAGAGCGGTCAGCAATAGATAACCTGGCCCTTCTTTATAGGCAAGAATGCTCATAATGAATTTACAATGATCGGGATTGTTTTTGTGAAAAATAGCGTAATTAGCAAAGAGTTTCTTTAAATTCAAACCTTGCTCTTCACTGTAAGCAGATAATAAGCCTTGTTCCAATCGGTTAAATTGTTGGCGAATCATCTCTTCGTATAAACCTTGTTTGCTGCCAAAACAATATTTAATCATTCCCGCAGAGGAACTGGCCTTGGCAGCAAGCTGACGAGTGGTGACCTTGTTGTAATCATTGTTTTGAAATAAATCAAAGGCAGCAATAAGCAAACGAGATTGTGGTGTTGTTTTCACCACCTCGATTCCATCAGATAAATCCACTGAGCTATTCATCTAGATATCCACCTACTTTTAACAGCGGCCCTACAACAACTGGTATTTTCAATTCCATTCACTCACTACTTCTAATGGAACAAGCATAAATTTTGAAACACAATTTGACTAAGGAATCCGTTAATCAATTCTACGTTTTTGATTAACAAATCCACTATAGGCCGTTATTATGTTGCATATACAAGCTATTAAAAGCACTTATTCTGCCTATAAGTTATTAACAATTGAGTTCATAGAGTAAGAAAAGGGAATATGAAAAAATGGATAGTAAAATCTATGTTTTCTAATGTATTGCATTTAGTTCATTAGCACAGTTTTTTAATATTTCGCCTCCTTTTACTTCATATCAAAAAGCTAACTTCAATAGTCAGTTATACTTTGCGTTAAATGTAAATGTAAACTTAGTCGACTAGGTAAAGTACTTTAAGTGAACCTTAATTAACTGCCAAAATTCTTACTCTGGTACCCACTAAACCCCTACTGATATTGACTGGGTAATTATCTTTTTCAATTTTAATTAAGGCGCACCTTCTATCTCCTTAACTTTTCCAATAATCCACAGGCTTAGATTCAGTTGTATCGGGTAACCATTTATCCATCACACAACAGGCCGTTAAATCGCCAGTGACATTTAATGTGGTGCGACACATATCAAGAATTCTATCCACGCCTAAAATCAAACCAATACCCGCTGCAGGTACCCCCACTGAAGATAACAAGGTAGCCAAAATCACAATACCCACACCTGGTGTGCTTGGTGCACCAATTGACGCACCAATAGTGGTTAGCATTAATAATAGTAAACCACTGGTACTGATATCCACCCCAAAAGCCTGAATTAAAAATATTGCCGCGATGGTTTGATATAAGGCAGTGCCATCCATATTAATGGTGGCTCCTAAAGGAATCACAAATTGGCCAACAGCCGGTTTTACTTTAAGATATTCTTCTGATGTCTTTAAAGATAAGGGCATCACCGCCGCCGAGCTGGAAGTTGAAAATGCTAGTAATTGTACCGATCGAATTCTTTTTGAAAAATCCCACACAGAACGAGATGCTAATAGTCGTACAATGAGCAAATAGAATACCCAAAGCACTGCAAGCCCTAGCACAACGGTTAAAACGTAAATGGACATGCCAAGCAAAGCATCTACACCAATTTTAATGGTAATTTCGCATAACAAACCAAATACCGCATATGGTGCTAACAACATAGCCCAACTCACGACTTTCATCGCTATAGATTGAATGCTATCTAGTACCTGTAGAATTATTTTTGATTTTTTTGAAGGAAGGGCCACTAGTGCCACTCCCATAATCATAGAGAAAATCACCAGCTGCAACATGCTTTGCTCTAATGTGGCTTGAGTCATATTGGTAGGGATAAGCCCAGCGAGTTTATCGGGTACCGATTGCTGTATTGTTTCAGTGATGGGGGCTTGTTTTGCGATACCTGTAATCAATTCACTGTCTATATATTGGCCCGGTTCAATCCATAAAGCCAAACCGGCTCCTATTGTGACTGCGACAGAGGTGGTGACAACAAAATAAGGGAAAATTCTTATGCCTATTTTTTTAAGGTATTCAGGGTCTCCTGCGGTGGCAATACCTAACATAATTGAACTCACCACTAGGGGGATCACCACCATTTGTATTAATGAAAGAAATACAGTGCCTGGTAATTTAACCCACTGAGCAATCACCACTGCCGTTTCCGGCTGAACTAACCCTCCCCCTGTAGGGGAAATAAGTAACCCGCAGGTAATACCTAAAATAAGCGCCAGTACAATTTGCAACCATAACTGAGTTTTCAGTAAGACCGATATGTGTTTTATTTCGTTATCAAAAGGTTCATACCAAGGGGTAGAAGTCGTCATGTCAGATGGTTCCAGAAAACCAATATAATAAAGGCTTATCAGTGTTCAGGAACGCAGAGTAATTAACAAGGTAGTAGATCAATTATTAGGTAATTAGCAGCTATCAGTATGATGAGAATATTACGGCTAAAGATGAATATATGAGGTAGTTTGAAGCAAGCAATAGATCAGAGAAATATAAGAAAAAAATAGACTTCAAACATCCTTATTCGAAGCCAAAAGGGGACAAGCAAAATCAATCAAGGTTTTCTAATAAAATCCGTTTAGAACATTAACAAAGCATCCATTTTAATCCCCTCCTGACACTTAGTACCTGGAGGCAACCCTAAATAGCCTGCTATGCTTTCCGTTGGCCTTAAAGGCAAACTCAATAATTCTTGCAAACCACTTTATGAAGCTAATATTAAAGAATTTTATAATGCCTTACCAATCAAACTGTTAATCAATTAATTAATTTTGATTAGTCTAATTACTTGCTAATTATCTCTTTAGGCAGCCTAGAATTCTAATCTGCATTTCTAATTTTATTCATAACTAATACCACAGAAACAAAAAAGCCACTTTAAGTAAACAGTACTTAAAGTGGCTAAAAGGTTTAAGGATCGATTACAAAACTAAACGTCTACGACGGGTTAGTCCGATTAGAATAAGTGCCATCCACCATAATGAACCAGCACCATTCCCCCCTGTTGAATCTTCGGGTTCTTCGATTACAGGAAGTACCAGAGTCATCCTGATATTAGTGGCACATGACAAACTATCAGGGGCAGAGTCTGTGGCGGTGACATTAATATTAAAACCACCTTCTTCCAGTTCAGCCGGATCAAAGACTAATACTCGACCTTCAGGCTCAATCATACCAAGAGCCGTTAAGTCCCACTCAAGAGTGTGCTCATCGGTATCGTTGGCATCGTCAACCCAGATCGTCACGGTTACCGGCCCACCATCTTGTGTAATGGAAGCCAGCTGATCTTGCTCTAGGATTATCTGTGCACCAGATTGCTCAATGGTCACTTGCATTTCAGGGGCAACATTTTCGTAAGCGATGGTTAATGTGTGCTGATTTTTTTGCTCATTAACTGTATAGAAGTTTTCATCTTCCCCTGCCACTGCCGCCACGCCTATTAAATCTAGCACCAACGTTTCGTCGTATTCATTAACGTCATTAATGGCAATCGCAACATTGAGAATACCTTCTAAGCTTGGCAGTTCAGGATCCTGATTATCTTCAATCACTACCCAGTGAACCGCATTCATATCAAAGGATAAGTCGAAATCGTCCTGGCTCACATCACTGGCATCTGAATCCATCATCACTACAATACGCACAGGATAAACCGGTGATTCACCGCTCAGCATTACTTTTATGTCAGCCGAACTTTCATCACCGCTAATGCTTTCAGGTAATTCAAACTCCACCCTTGGGTAAACATTCATGACCTGAGTTAATGGAGTACTTAAATTACCGGCATTGTCTTTGGCACGCCATTCAATTTGTAAGCGTCCTGCAGGCAATTCAATAACACCTTCTTCATCAGTCACTAATACCTCACCGTTTAGACGGGCTTCAAAGGTTAAGTCATAACCATCCACGGCATCATAAGCTTGAAACTGAGTGAAGAAACCTTCATCCCAAACCAGACTCACGACGGTACCGTCTTCACTGTTAACCGCCAGCGAAGATTCATCGGCTACCGAAATTAAATCGGGTGCGCCGTTGTCGGCGTTGTTGTCTGTGTCATCCACATCCAGTACACCGTCGTTGTCGTCATCGGTATCGGCGTTATCACCTGTGCCGTCATTATCTAAATCACTTGATTCTGATTCATCCAATGGGAAGGCATCTACAATATCTAATACACCATCATTGTCGTCATCGGTATCCGCTGTCATGCCATTGCAATCGACATCACAATGATCCGGGCGACCATCATTATCGGTATCGGTAAGATCACCAATGGAGATTAATGGATAGCCATCAAGAGTATCCGGAATGTCGTCGTTGTCATCGTCGGAATCACTGTTCATACCGTTGCAATTGTCTTCACAATTATCCGGGCGACCATCGTTATCGGTATCGGTTAAACCATTTAGACTAATAAGTGGATGGGCATCGTTAATATCCAGCACGCCATCATTATCATCATCAGTGTCCGCGCTCATACCTATTTCAATACATTCCTGATCACAATCATCGGGACGACCATCACTATCGGTGTCGGTTAGATCACCAATTGAAATTAATGGGAAGCCATCAACAACATCTAACACTTCATCATTATCATCATCAGTGTCGGCACTCATGCCTGAATCAATACAATCCTGGTCGCAGTCATTTGGACGACCATCACTGTCTGTGTCGGTTAGACCAGCAATTGAAATTAACGGGAAGCCATCATTAACATCTAGAACGCCATCGTTGTCGTCGTCGCTGTCGTGACTCATACCTAAGTCAATACAAACCTGATCACATTCATCCGGACGACCATCACTATCAGTATCGGTAAGGTCACCCACTGAAATTAATGGGAAGCCATCGTTAATATCTAACACACCATCGTTATCATCATCGCTATCACTGACCATTCCCGCATCAGTACAATCTTGATCACAATCATTTGGACGACCATCAAAATCGGTATCGGTTAATTCTCCAATATTAATTAGCGGATAAGCGTCAAAGATATCCAAAACGCCATCGTTATCGTCATCCATATCCTGGTCCATGCCTGAACTGATACACGCTAGATCACAATCATTTGGACGACCATCACTATCTGTGTCAGTAAGATCACCGACTGAAATTAAAGGATAGGCATCAGAAGTATCTAACACACCATCGTTATCGTCATCACTATCACTGCTCATACCTAAATCAATACAAGCTTGATCACAATCGTTTGGACGACCGTCATTGTCGGTATCGGTAAGATCACCAAAAGATATTAACGGATAAGCATCGGCAACATCTAACACACCGTCGTTGTCATCATCGTTGTCTTCGTTCATGCCAAGATCCATACAAGCTTGATCACAATCATTGGGACGACCATCGTTATCGGTATCGGTCAATTCACCAATTGAAATTAACGGGTAAGCATCAGCAATGTCTAAAATGCCGTCGTTATCATCATCGCTGTCGTGATCCATGCCTAGGTCAAGACAATCCTCATCACAATCATTTGGACGACCGTCACTATCGGTATCGGTCAGGTCACCAATTGAAATTAACGGGTAAGCATCCGCTGTATCTAATACGCCATCGTTATCGTCATCGCTGTCGGCGTTCATGCCTAAGTCAATACAATCCTGATCACAATCATTGGGACGACCATCGTTATCGGTATCGGTTAATTCGCCAATTGAAATTAACGGGTAAGCATCGGCCGAATCTAAAATGCCGTCGTTGTCGTCGTCACTGTCTTCTCTCATGCCTAAATCAATACAAGCTTGATCACACTCATTCGGGCGACCGTCATTATCGGTATCGGTCAATTCACCAATTGAAATTAACGGGTAAGCATCATCTACATCTAAAACACCGTCGTTATCATCGTCTGTATCACTGATCATGCCTAAATCAATACAAGCTTGATCACAATCATCCGGACGACCATCCTGATCGGTATCGGTGGCGCCACTTAAAGAAAGTAACGGGTAGGCATCATTAATATCCAATACACCATCATTATCATCATCACTGTCGGCAGCCATGCCAAAATCAACACAACTACTATCGCAATCATCCGGACGGCCATCACTATCGGTATCGGTAAGATCGCCAATGGCAATAAACGGGAAGCCATCAATATTATCCAGAATGCCATCGTTATCATCATCACTGTCGCGACTATCCAACAAGCCATCGTCATCACTATCACGAAAATTCACGCCGTTTAATATTAAGCCCGGCAATTGATTTTCATTGCCAAAATCCCAAACACCATTCAGTGCTTCGTTATCCCAATCATTAAATAAATTAACAGGAGCAGAAAGGTTTTCGTCAGAGCCATCGGCTGAAACACAATCACTGTTACTGGCGCTGGTATTGGCTTGAACGGCACATTTTAATTTCGCAAGCGTTACACCCACATAGCTGTTTGCTTCACTGCTACCATAGCTGGTTAATTGCCCTGAAGTGTCGGTAGCCCAGTAACTGTTGTTAGCTGAATTTTCTGCATCGAAACTTCCTATTAATCCACCAGTACTAGCATCCCCAGTCACAAGACCTGTACTGAAACTACTAGAGATGACATTAGCATCCATCATTTCGCCAGCAAGACCGCCAATATTATAGCCAGTCCCTTCAACAGCCCCTAAATTGAAACTTGCATTAACTTGGTTAAGTTCATCCATATAACCAATTAGGCCACCGACATTATTAACCGCTTGAACAGAACCAGAATTAAAATTGCCAGTGATTACATTTTCAGACCAGGCATAACCCATCAAGCCACCCACATAACTGCCGGTTGCAATAACACTACCCGTGTTGAAGCTGGCAGTTATTTGATTAGCCTCATCCACGTAGCCAATTAAACCACCTACCTCGCTCTCTCCAGTAATAGTGCCAGTGTTAACAATATTGCTTATTTGATTATCGCTATAGAGGTAGCCGGCAATACCGCCAGTATCCCAACCACCACCTTGCACACTGCCAGAATTATAGCTGTCACTAATTTGATTATCGTTTTCAACGCCACCAAATAATCCACCCACACTGTCATTTCCGTGAATAGCTCCAGTGTTATAACAGTTTTGAATAATATTATTATTGTTGATCTCACCCGCTAGACCGCCAACCATATTATCCCCAGTCACTTGCATTAATGATCCACTTAACCCCAGGTTAATAATATGAGCACTGTCCATACTACCAAACAAACCCACGTAGCTTTCTTCATCGCGATTGATATAAAGGTTGCTAATCACAAAACCATTGCCGTCAAAAGCAGCTGAAAAACGATTTCGATAATCTCCAATTGACACCCAGCCCTGGCCTTCATTCCAGTAAGTATCTTCTTCATTCATTAATTGATCTTGGTTAGTATCAAAATCTAAATGAGTAGTTAATTCAAATCCGTTACAACCTCCTTCCGGGCAACCAGTGTTTTCACCAAACAAGGTGGTGCCATCCAGATTATTACGAATTTCATTTAACTCATCCAAAGACGAAATTTCAAAAAGGCCATCGCCATCGGCATCCATATCTGCATTTTCACCCACGCCGTCACCATCGGAATCCACCGAATCAGAATCATCCAGTGGCAAGGCATCATCAACATCTAATACGCCGTCGTTGTCATCATCGGTGTCGGCATTATTGCCAACTCCGTCGCCATCTGTGTCTACTGTTTCGTTGGCATCATTTGGGAATGCATCACTATTATCACCGGTGCCGTCACTATCACTATCAGTCCATTCGCTTGGGTCTAGCGGAAAGGCATCGGTTTCATCATTTACACCGTCGTTATCATTGTCGTCATCCAATTCATCCACAATGCCATCGCGATCAAAATCCCTGTGCACCACAGCATTCATAATTAAGCCGGGTAACTGCTCATTATTTCCAAAATCCCACAAACCATTTAAATCGGCGTTATCCCAATCGTTAAACAAGGTCACGGGCAGAGTCAGGTTTTCAGCGCTGCCATCCATTGAAACGCAGTCGCTATTTGTTGAATCGGTATTGGCTTGAATGGCACATAACAAGGCAGCGAGAGGCACGCCCACATAAGAGTTTTCTTCTGAACTGGCGTCACTGGTTAGTTGGCCAGATGCATCTGTGGCCCAATAACTATTGGTAATGATGTTTTCATCTGAACTTCCAATCAAACCGCCCACATTATTGTTGCCGGTTACTAGACCTGTACTAAAACTGGCGTTAATAACGTTATCGTATTCCGCGTAACCCACTAGGCCACCCACTCGATTAGAAGTACTGGTAACAGAGCCTGTGTTGTAACTGGCAATCAGGGTATTTTCATCAGACATATAACCTAGCAAACCGCCCACGTACTCGCTGCCGGAAACTGGTCCGGTGTTATACACCCCTATGATATTCGCTTCCCAGTCCACGTAGCCCACCAAGGTACCGGTGAACATGCCTCCAGTAACACTCATAAGAGAACCACTTAAACCTAAGTGGCGAATGCTGCCATTGCTAACAGATTGAAACAGGGCGGCACCAAAATCATTGGGACGATTAATATAAAGATTATTAATGATGTGGCCGTTACCTTCGAATATGGCTTGGAAAGATCCGGCTATGGGTAACCAACCTAAACCTGCATTCCAATAGGCATCGTTTTCATCCATCAATTGGTCTTGGTTAGTATCGAAATCTAAATTGGTTGTCAGTTCAAATCCCACACAATTATCCACAGGACAACCGGTACTGATACCGTAAAGGGATGTGCCGTTTAGGCTGTTTTTAATTTCAGCAAGATCTTGCAGCGAATCAATTTCAATAAGGCCGTTACCGTTTACATCTATATCGGTATTGTCACCTGTGCCATCGGCATCTGTGTCTACTGAGTCGGTTTCATCCAATGGCAAGTCATCGTTAATATCTAAAACGCCATCATTGTCATCGTCTTCATCTTCATTATTGCCGGTGCCATCGTTATCGGTATCTAACCATTCCGCTGCATTATTTGGGAAGGCATCCGCGTTATCGCCAGTGCCGTCACCGTCGCTATCGACTGATTCAGAGCTGTCCAGAGGGAAAGAATCGTCAACGTCTAACACTAAATCGCCATCATCATCGGTGTCGGTATTGTTACCAATAAGGTCACCATCGGTATCCAAAGTCTCACTAGGATCTAGCGGAAAGGCATCATCAACATCTAAAACCGAATCGGCGTCATCATCGGTATCCGTGTTGTTACCTATGCCATCGTTATCGGTATCTAGAGTTTCTGAACTGTCTAAAGGAAAAGCATCTTCATCATCTAAAACAGTGTCGCCATCATCATCGCTATCTTCGTTGTTACCCGTACCATCGCCGTCGGTATCCAGGGTTTCTGAATTATCTAAAGGGAAAGCATCATCCACATCTAATACCGTATCGTTGTCATCATCGGTATCTGCATTGTTACCGCTACCGTCGCCATCGGTATCCAGAGTTTCGGTATTATCTAAAGGAAAAGCATCATCCACATCTAAAACTGAATCACCGTCGTCGTCTGTGTCTGTATTATTACCGCTGCCGTCATTATCTGTATCGAGAGTTTCTGTCGGATCTAACGGAAAGGCATCATCAACATCTAAAACACCATCACCATCGTCGTCAGTATCTTCATCATTATTGGTACCATCGTTATCGGTATCATTTAATAAAAGATCCAGAGTTAAACTGGAGTCAGTTTGGCATTGGCTATCACAACTGTCATTCCACGCATCGGGCAATCCATCTTCATCTGCATCCAATGAAGCATCGCTGTTAAAATTAAAGGCGTCATCTCGATCAAATACTTTGTCATGGTCGCTATCACGGAAAACCAGTCCATTAATCTTTAATCCTGGTAACTGCTGCGAGTCTCCATAGTCCCATGAGCCGTTGCCCCAATCTTTATAAAGCGTAACAGGGCCATTTAAACCTTCTTCAGCTCCATCGGCTGAAACACAATCACTATTGTTACTTGTGGTAGAGGCTTGTACCGCACACTGCATTTTGGCAAGCGTTAAACCCACATAGGAACTGGCTTCATTACTGGCCATACTGGTGGCCTGGCCAGAAGCATCTGTTGCCCAATAACTATTACTAGCGGGTGCCTGCTCAATACCACCAAGCAAACCGCCGCTGTAATTAGAGGCCGTTATTTTACCCGTGCTAAAACTATGAACCACCGGTACATATTCATCAGCCGAGCCGACGATTCCTCCCGCTTCAGACCCAGCAGATATGTCACCCATATTAGAAGTGGTGCTAATAGAGCTAGCAAAATTTGCATACTGACTCCCCTGCACATTCCCCACGATTCCACCAACTTCATTGCTACCGTGGATATTTCCGCTGTTAAAACAGCTGCTCAAATGGGTGTCATAACCCACTTGCCCAAGTATGCCGCCCACACTCCAGTCGCCACTAACAGGCCCAGTATTATAAATCCCGCTAATGCGGGCGTAATAAGAAGCACCTGCAACGGAACCTGTATATCTCCCTCCAGTGATCGACATTAAAGAACCCGTCAATCCAAAGTTCGCCACTGTAATTTCTTTTTCAAGGCGCCCATAAATGCGAGTAAACAAACCCGCACTTTCTCCTGGGCGATTTATGAACAGGTTTTTTATTTCAAAAAAATTACCTAAAAAATGAGATTTAATTTCTCCCAATGGGGCCCAACCCGCGCCATCATTCCAGTAAGTATCGTTGGCATCCATGGTGCCATCCTGGTTGGTATCAAAATCTAAATCGGTGGTTAATTCAAAACCGGTACAGGTACTGGGACAACCTGGATCTACCCCATAAATAGTGGCTGCCGTTAAATCATTTCGAATTTCATTAAGATCTTCTAAATCATTAATATCAATAAGACCATTATTATTAATGTCGTAATCACTGCGCCCACTTTCAGCAAAAGCGCTGGTAAAAGTAAACATCGACAGCAGTACCATTGCCACTGACAATATTTTATTAGGCGGATATTTATTAATCCCGCCCTGCTCCTTAATGAGTAGTTTTTTCATGATGACTCCACATGAATTTAGTTTATTTTTATGTCGCCGCCATCATAAAAAACAGTTAATTCTTAAGCGATATTTTTCATTAATCAATATTGCCATATTGATTAACAAGCGAGACGGCGATCAAATAAAAACAGTTTTAGATTTAGAATTTACTTTTAATACAAGTAATAAAATTAATTTTATCACCTTAAAATGGTGACTAAATTTTATTCTGGTTAAACACTTAAAATAGAATTGACTGATATTTATTTTGCTTTTCAATAAACAATTTGAGTAAATAAATAATTTTAGTAAACAGAAAATCAATATCATCATGATGCGCAACCATCACAGCATAAAGAAAAAGGGGGATTGCCGACAAACGGGATATTTTGGTTGTCAGGCAAGAATTACTCACCTGACTGAGAGAGATATTATTCTTATGAAAAATAGAGGATTTGAAAGTTCAGCTGATTGGTCATACTTTAAAATAGAAGACATAAAGGTAGCTGCCAATTAATTTTAGCGAACCAAAAACAGTCTCTTTTAAAAGTCGCAGGCACACCAAAACGATTTATTCAATAAAGATAAAACCAGGTTTATTTTCCAATAATATCTCTACAGGAATTATTGGAATTAAAATACCATAAGAATCGAATGGAAGGAGTTCTAGATAGGAATGGCCGCCGCCTGAGTTGCCAGGCCCACTTCATTTTTGGTATACAGTAAAATATATTGGTAGTGACCAACTTGTGTGTTGTCCGGCAGGCTAAAGTGTTCTTTCTTCGCTCCAGTGATAATTGCAATTGGCTTTTCAGCCGGTGTATGGCGATCATCTGCTAAAAACACCGCATACTCAGACACTAATAAATCATCACTGGCTTGCCAAGAAAGCGGCCCTGAAATTTTGGAGGGGTGTGGGTTGGTATCGGTGAAGGCTAAGCCCATGACCACGCCGATGGGAGTGGATGTTCTAGTCTTGCCTTGTGAGCTCATTTCTTCAATGGCGCAAGCACTCATTAAAAGCGCCATCACCATAATAGAAGCCAACCTTAAAGCTTTATTACTCATAACTTTGTCCCTGTTACCTTCTATTTAGGCAGTTAATTGCCTGATCCATAATATTTGAGGGCAGAGTAAAGACTCGTGGCAGCTTGAGCCATTTTTTTCGTTAACCAATATGACCCAATTGATTAACAGCATGGGTTGATTCCCGTTTAAGGGGAAAGTCTAAGTTTGAATTGACCTGTTTAATTTGCCCCAGTTTGAATTTGAGCCCCTTATGATTGGCTCAAATATTGCCTTTTCTAGCTATTGTCCTTAACACGGTGACTGACCATGTCGACCATTAGCGCTACAGATAATGCAGCCAATTACCCTCAAATTAACAACAGTAGCACCGTTAATTCCGCCAGTAGCCACAGCGACCAGCAAAGCGAGAGCGATGTTACGGATAATATTGCCCTGTCCAGTCGCGCCAGTAAGATTCAAAAACTAAACGAAGAGTTTTTCCCTGGGGGCCCTAAAACCGTCACCATTACCCCTGAGTTTATTCAAAGGCTCAGTGAATATGGCCTAATCAGTGAAGCTCAAGCGCAAAAGCTGGATTCCAGTGCAGGCAGTGAAGATAGTGATCTAAAGCCATTGGAACAGGTATCCAGCTTCATTGATAAGCTCAGCGCAAAAATTGAGCAGCAAGACCCTCAAAGTACCTTGCTTGAAACCTTACAAAAAGCCAAAACCGTTATTGATGGCTTTGGCATTGATGCTGCGGCCATGAACAGCGACATTAAATCCATCCTGGCCGAACTCCATCAATTCAGCCAATCGGAGCAAGGCCTGGCTTTAAGCAGTGAAGATAAGGCCAATATGGAGCAGTTAAGTTTAGCGCTTAAGATAGCCGATCAAATGAACCCGCTGAACGCCTCCTCCCAAGAACTGGGCAGCTATGTCTCAGTCTTTAACCAGGCTCTGGAATAATGAGCTAATAAACATTCGTATATACAAATGTGGAGACCCTAAAAGCCTGTCATTCTTGAGCTACACTTACTTATAGATGTTCATCAGAGTCTGACCGCCGTGCAAAACCGCCCCAGATACCGGTATCTCCTTTATGGCCTGTTGCTTGTACTGGTAAACATAACAAGTGGCTGGGCCAATCAGCCAGATCGTGTTCAACAAGTGCGAATCGCCATGGGCAATTTTGAGCCCTACTTCATTGAAGAGGGGGAAACCGGTATTTTCACCGATCTGATTCGAGCTGTGTTTGAAAAAATGCCTCAATACAGGCCCCAATATTTGTTTGGTTATTCAAACCGACGGGCCTGGCATGATTTTGATCAGGGGAAACTTGATGCGGTCTCTAATTTAATTGACTCGGAAGAACTGGATGCTTGTCGTTCCGATAAATTTTTTCGTTTTCGAGATGTAGTTGTATCCAAAGCCAGCTCACATTATCAAATCCATAAAATGTCTGACTTAACCGATAAACGAATTGTCACTTTTCAGGGGGCAAAAGGTTTTTTAGGGGAGGCATTTTCCAAAACCATAAAAGCCCACAACTACCAAGAAATTGCCCAACAAAATTGGCAGGCCAAGGTTTTATATTCTGGCGGTGCCGATGTAAGCATTGGCGATATGTTTACCTTTTTACACAGCATTAAGAAAATGAAAAAAATAACCGCCAAGACCAGTGACTTCGTTTTTCATGACCTGTTTACACCGCAATATTCACGCATGGGCTTTCATGATGTGGACCTGTGTAAGGCATTCAACCAGGCCTTGAAGAAGGTAAAAAACAGCGGACGTTATGAGCAAATTTATGATCAATATTTAAAAAGCTTCAACTACTACCATTAGTCATACCCTGCCCCTCAATAGCTAAATTCCCTTTGAATTCAATGCCGTCAGCCTTGCTATATGAGCCATCACAATGATGCTTATATGAGCACGCACCTTTTATGGGCATTATTTTGCCAATCTGACTTTTGCCTCCTACACTTAAATTAAAATCATTAGGGGAATACTGCCAATTACACCCTTGTGTTATTCGATGCGGCTTAGGGATGAACATGATTGCACTTCCAGGGATTATCAATAATCGGCCACTTGCCTTTAAGATCACCTTGTTTGCGCTACTGCTCAGTATTCCCACCGTATTCTTGTTGATATTTTTTATCGAGTCGGAAAACTATCGAATTCAGTTTGCACAAAAAGAAATTAATGGTGCTCGCTATTTAAAACATGTTTATCCCCTTCAAGAAAAGTTCGCCAAACACAGAGGCATGATGGCGTCCTTCATCAATGGCGAGCGGCATTTAGCCAATAATATTAACCAGCTTGAGTCACAAATTTCTGAGCAATTAGAAAACCTTTCGAGCCAGCCCAAGCAGTTTGGCAGCCAAGACTATATTTCTAAGATTCAAGATGGCTGGCAAGCATTAGATGCCAAGCGCAATCAGAGCCAAGCACAGTCTTTCCAGTTACATTCGCGCCTCATACAAGATGTCTTGGGGTTAATCGTGCAGGTGGCGGATCAATCCAACCTAATATTGGACCCGGATCTGGACAGCTATTACCTAATGGACCTAAGCATTATTGCTATACCCGAACTTATAGAAGCACTGGGTGTAGCCCGAGGCGGCACCAGCGCCATGTTGGCAGCTGGGGAAATCACCACACAAAATACAATTGATCTGAATATTTACATGCATGATATTTCACGCATTTTACGACGCACCCAGGTAAGCCTGCAAACCGCCCTTGATAATACTCAGAAACGTCAACTCAACGGTAACTTATCTCCCGCTCTGGATGCGCTTAATGAAAATATAAAAAGTTTTTTAGAATTAATTAAAAACGGTATACTCAATGGCGATTCCGTCACTACCAGCAGTGCCCGTGTATTTGAATCGGGTACTCTTGCCATCGATTCCGCCATAGTATTATTAGACGCCACTCTGCCTGAGCTCATGGGCCTGCTGGAAGATCGTATTCAAGCGGTTCAGACTTCAAGAAATCAGCAACTTATGATGATCAGCGCCATCGCCGCCACCGCCTTGTTTTTAGGCGTGTTAATTATTCTGCATATTCAATCCCAGGTAAAAAATATTAGAAAAAATATTTTCAATGTTATTGAAAATAAAGATTTGGCTATCCGTATTGGCGAGCACAGTAAAGATGACTTAGGCGTCATTGCCCATAATATAAATGATCTACTGGACGCGTTTACTGAAACGGTAAAAAAAATTAGCAGCTCCAGTAGTCAATTGGCAGCGGTAGCCGAGCAAACCGCGCAAACGTCTAACCAGAGTGCCACCGAGTTAAACGTTCAGCAGGATGAAACCACTCACCTGGCCACCGCTATTCATGAAATGGCCTCCACTGCCAGCGAAGTGGCCAGTAGCACAGTGCGGGCGGCAGACGCCGTGGGCCAGGTAGACAATCAAGCAGATGAAGGCAATAGCCTAGTAAACAACGCGGTCATGTCCATTGAAGAGCTTAATGTGGAGGTCAGTAAAATCGGTGACATTTTGGCCAAGCTCAAGAGCAGCAGCGAAAATATTTCAAACATTCTTGACGTTATTATGGGCATCGCCTCTCAAACCAATTTACTGGCACTAAATGCTGCCATTGAAGCAGCCCGAGCAGGAGAGTCCGGCCGAGGCTTTGCGGTAGTGGCAGACGAGGTACGGGGTTTGGCCAAACGCACCCAGGAGTCGGCTGTTGAAATTGAACACATTATTTCTGTTTTCCAACAGGACTCCGAAGATGCCTACAGCGAAGTAGAAACCACCAAGGCCATGGTGCAAGACAGTGTTGGGGTGGTTAAGTCGGTGGAGAAAGCGTTAGTGAATATTGGCATTGCCATTGCGACCATACGCGACATGAACCATCAAATTGCCGCCGCCAGCGAAGAGTATGTCATGGTGAATAAACAGATTAACGAAAGTGTGGTGCGCATTGATGAGATGTCAAAATCCAGCGCAAATAGCTCCAATGAGATATCCCACGCCAGCATTGAACAGGCAAAATTGGTGACCAACTTAAAAGATCTGGCCAACTCATACAAAACCTGAAGCTGGAAGTCGCAACCCGGGTTATTTTTTCACGCCTATAGAAACTCATCTATACTGATTTAAGTGACAAAATTATAGGTTTTGAATGTTTCCACTCTGGATAAAACAGCTGAAAACGCCAGTTCTATTGTTGCTATTACTGGCGGGTATTAGCAACCACCTTCATGCCAAGGAAGTGAATATTGGTATGGGAAATTTTGAGCCTTACTTTATAAAGGAAGGTGAAACCGGCATATTCACCGACATTATTAATTTGGTTTTTTCCCAACTAGAGGATTATCACCCCAGGTATTCATGGGGGCTTTCTAACAATCAATTATGGATAAATTTTGAAAATGGAAAACTGGATGCGGTATCCAATTTATTTGACTCGGTAAAACTAAACGCGTGTCGTACCGACCCCATTTTTCGTTTTCGCGATGTGGCCATTAGTAATGCCCGGGATCAATACCAAATTGAAAACATCAATGATTTATGGGGAAAGAACATAGTAACGTTTGAAGGGGCCAAAGATTTCTTTGGTGAAGAGTTTTCATCTATTATCAGAGAAGGGCTTTACCGGGAAGTGGCCAAGCCCCATAGCCAGGTAAGAGAGCTGTTTAAGCGTAGAGCCGACGTCAGTGTGGGTGACATGTTTATCTTTTTACACAGCATTAAAAACAAACAAGAAGTGAAGGCGCATCCAAAAGATTTTAATTTTCATGACATTTTTCCAGCCATTTCGTCGCGCATGGGATTTCAAGATAAAAAAATCTGTACACTTTTTAATGACGCGCTAAAGAAAATTCGTAAGAGCGGCCAATACGAAAAGGTTTACCACTCTTATTTAAGAAAACTTAATTATGTATTTTAGACAGCCTTAAATGAAGCAGCATCACTTAAGCGCTTAAATTGAGCGAGCACACCACACCACCTTACCCACCACCTGATTTTGCTCTCGATCCGCTGGCTTAATACTCCAGCAATCATAAAGTGGATTATCACTGATCACCTGCAACACCCCATCACGATCTTGCTTGAGTCGTTTAGCCATGAGCCCATCCGGGGTGTGTAATAAATAAATACCCTCCTTGTGCACCATCTTATCTGACATATCCACCAGCACATCATCACCATGATTCAGTGTGGGCAGCATGCTATCACCACTGACGTTTACAAACGCCAAACTATCTCCCGATACTCGCAACTGACTAGACAGCCACTTTTTATTAAAGGTGAAGTAATCGGTAATATCTTCGCTGGCCACTTCCTGACCAAAACCGGCACTGGCTTGCACATCAAACATGGGCGCCATCACTAACTCTTTATTTTCAATGCGCCCAGTAGGGGAAGAATGTTCACTGCGCTCACCGGTTAACAACCAGTTAAGGTCTATATGAAACTCTTGATACAAGTCTTGTAGATACGCCATGGAAGGACGGCTCATGCCCCGACATATTTTATAAACATGAGAAGCAGATTTACCGGTTAATTGCGCAAATTGCTTTTTATTGCCCTTGGCCAGTTGATCGACAATTAACATGAAACGTTGTGCAAAGGCATTGGCCATAAATCAAACTCTTAACGACTGCAAAAAACGGCGCCCAGTATACGGATTCATCCTCTTAGGTAAATCGATTTAACTGGGAATAGGCAGGTTTAACTCACAGAATAACCTTGGCGCCCATGCTGCCAACTGGCCAGTTTTACCATCCCCACAAAACTAATACAGGCACTAATGGCAATAAGGTTATCGCTGAGCAGTGGCGAAAATAGCAGCAAGAAACCCTTGCCCTTAACCAGGCTGGAAAAACTCGATACCAGAAACGGGCACATGAATAAACGCAAGGATTCCCAGAAACGCTGACGCAATCGCGCCAGTGTTCCAGGGCCGGTACTGAGAAACAGGGCATACCCCACCAGCAAACACAGGCCCAGTGAGTTCAACCAAATCTCAGGGGACGGGTTAAAGTACAAACCCACCATGCACAAATACCAGATAAGGTAACACCAGAGCGCAATTTTGCTGTGGGGGAGTTTAGCCAGGTAACTCACTAACATCAGCCTTCACTCCCGTTAAGCCACTGGCTCGCGCATGGTCACAAACTCTTCTGCCGCGGTGGGGTGAATACCTATGGTGCTATCAAACATGGACTTGGTGGCACCCGCTTTAATGGCAATGGCGATGCCCTGAATAATTTCACCTGCATCCGGACCCACCATGTGTGCACCTATTACCTTGTCACTGTTTTTATCCACCAGCAATTTCATCAGGGTACGCTCAGGGTTACCACTCACTGTATTTTTCAGGGCACGAAATGATGATTTATACACATCAACCTGCTCAAAGCGCTCTCTGGCCTTCTCTTCGCTAAGACCCACTGTGGCTATATTAGGTTGGCAAAAAACCGCTGTGGGAATGTTGTCGTAATCCATATTAATGGCCTGACCATCAAACAAGTGCCTGGCCAACGCCATGCCTTCAGCCAATGCCACCGGAGTTAATTCCATGCCACCAATCACATCACCCAGGGCGTATACACCGGGCTCGGATGTTTGGAAGTTGTTATCCACCTCTATCTGGCCAGAGCGGTTGGTTTTTACAGCCAGTGTTTCAAGCCCGAGCTTATGGGTATTGGCCACACGGCCGGTGGCGTAAAGCACCTGGTCGGCTTCCAGCACTTCACCATTAATTAACGTTGCGCGCAGGCTGCCATCTGCCAGTTTTTCAAGGCTTTCAATATTAGTATTTAGGCGTAAATCCACGCCCTTCACCTGCATTTCATTGGCGGCAAACTCACGCACGTCAGCATCAAAACCACGCAGAATTTGATCACCGCGGTACAAAAGCTTGGTATCACTGCCCAGACCATTAAAAATCCCGGCAAATTCCACCGCGATATAACCACCCCCCACCACAATCACGCGCTTTGGAAATTCAGCCAGATCAAAGATTTCGTTAGAGGTAGTGGCGTGTTCGCTACCCTGAAATTCAGGCACATAAGGCCAGCCGCCGGTGGCAATTAGAATATTTTTAGCGCTGTAGTTTTGCCCGTTCACCACCACTTTATTAGGGCCGGCAATACTGGCACGACCGTTAATAACGCTGACCTGATTATTATTCAGCAGGTTTTCATAAATACCGTTAAGACGTGAGATTTCCTCAACCTTGTTATCCCTAAGAGTATTCCAGTTAAAGGTGGAATCGGTTTTGGCCCAACCAAAACCTTCGGCGTCTTGATGGCTTTGGCTGAACTCAGAGGCGTATACATAAAGCTTCTTAGGCACACAACCCACATTCACACAGGTGCCGCCCATATAGCGATCCTCAGCCACCGCCACTTTTGCTCCTAGGCTCGCAGCAATACGGCTGGCGCGTACACCGCCCGATCCGGCACCAATTACAAATAAGTCGTAGTCAAAGTCACTCATGGGAATCTCCAAAAAAATACTACTATGGCATTACGCAATGGTGGGGATTCTAACCACATTGGGTTATAGTCAAAACAGGCAACAATAGAAAAACACTTGTGAACCACGGTCACGAATAGAAAGTCGTAACCGCAGGTCTGCTGCTAATTAAGCAAGGAACAATAGAGAATGGATAAGTTCACAGAAATGGCTGTATTTACTCAGGTGGCCCAGCAGGGCAGCTTCTCGGCAGCAGCCCGAGAACTGAGTATGTCACCCTCGGCCGTGAGTAAACTCATTTCACGATTAGAAGAGCGCTTAGGGGCCAGGCTCCTCAACCGTACCACTCGGCAAGTTAAGTTAACCGAAGGCGGCGAAGCATTTTTACAACGCTGCGTGGCAATACTCGATGATGTAGACGGCGCCGAAGAATTATTGGCAGGCTACGGCCGCGACCCCAAAGGTGTGCTCACCATCAACAGCAGCGCCGATTTTGCCCAGCATTGTTTAGTACCGCTGTTGCCACACTTCTACAATTTATACCCGCATCTGAAACTTAAAATACAGGTCAGTGCCACCACCGTAGATTTAGTGGCTGAAGGGGTGGATGTGGCCATTCGCATGGGGGAATTGAAAGACACTAGCCTGGTCGCGCGAAGACTGTGCGAAAGTCGAAGAATCATTTGCGCCAGCCCCAATTACTTATTAATAAATGGCGAACCCAAAACCGCCAGCGACCTAGAGAAACACAACTGTCTGTGCATGAGCTCAACCCCTGCATTTAATCAGTGGGCACTCACCACCTCGCGCGGTCGTAAGGTCATTGATGTACAAGGTGATTTTTGCGCAGATAAGATAGATATCCTGCATCAACATGCGCTTCAGAGTGGCGGCCTGGTGCGTCTGGCAGAGTTCATGGTTGAGGCCGACATAAGCGCCGGGCGTCTGGTGCCAGTCATGGAAAACTGTAATTTCGAAGTACAGGCGGTACACGCAGTTTTTCCCCATCGCCAGCACTTGCCATCCAAGGTACGGGTCTTTGTGGATTACCTAGTGGATTATCTACCCTTTCGATGCTTGGAATAACTAAAGGTTGAATAAAAAAACGCTTATATTGCTGCGCCTTTGTAATTTTCAAAACTACAGCCACTCTTTATAAAGAGCTCCATTAGCCACTAACATTAGGAAAACAAACCATGCAAGAAGGCGGCTTAATGTATCAGGCCTTTATTTTTTTATTGGCGGCTGTGGTCTCAGTGCCTGTAGCCAAACGATTAGGGCTGGGCTCAGTACTGGGTTATCTATTGGCTGGCGCCGCCATTGGCCCTTATGCCCTGGGTTTAGTGGGACATAATGTTGAAGGCATCATGCATTTTGCCGAGTTTGGAGTGGTGATGATGCTGTTTCTGGTGGGCCTAGAGTTGCGCCCGGCATTATTATGGCAAATGCGCCTGCCCATCTTGGGCCTGGGTGGTTTACAGGTCATTCTAAGCACCCTCTTCTTTACCGGCATTGGCCTATTGCTAGATTTCCCTTGGCAAAACGCCCTAGCGGTAGGGTTAATATTGGCGCTTTCTTCCACCGCCATTGTTTTGCAGTCTATGAATGAAAAAGGCCTGATGAATACTGAGGCCGGACAGAATGCTTTTGCGGTTTTGTTATTTCAAGATATTGCAGTGATTCCCATGTTGGCACTCTTGCCCTTGTTGGCCATTAGCGAAAGCACAGTCATGGCCAGCACCCTAGGCTTAAGCGGCTGGCAACATGGACTACTGGTACTCATTGCCATCAGCGCCATCATCATAGGTGGCCGAGTATTATTGCGCCCACTATTTCGCATCATTGCCAGTACCAAGCTTCGAGAAATTTTCACCGCCAGCGCCTTGTTGCTGGTCATTGGTATCGCCTTATTAATGGATTTAGTGGGGCTTTCTGCTGCCTTGGGCACCTTCATAGCAGGCGTTGTTTTGGCCGACAATGAATACCGCCACGAACTGGAAGCCGAGATTGAACCCTTTAAGGGATTGCTGCTGGGGTTATTTTTTATCTCTGTAGGGGCCAGCATTAATTTTGAATTACTCATGCAAGAACCTCTGGTAATTTTATCTCTGGTACTAGCACTCATTAGCGTGAAGTTCATGGTACTGATCACCCTGGCTAAACAATTTAAACTTCAAGCCAGTGAGCAATGGACTTTCACCTTTGCCCTGGCGCAAGGGGGAGAGTTTTGTTTTGTATTGTTTTCCTTTACTAGCCAGCAGCATATTTTACCGGAAAGCATTATCGCGCCTCTAGTGGTGGTGGTTGCCCTGTCCATGGCCTTCACCCCCCTGTTAATGATTATTAATGAGCGTTGGGTTCAACCTAAATTTATTTCAATCAAGGATTTAGACAAACCCGCTGACACCATAGACGATGGCATTACTCAGGTAATCATTGCCGGTTTTGGGCGCTTTGGACAAATAGTCGACCGCTCATTAACCCTCAATGGTTTTACCACCACGGTACTGGAACATGATGCCGCGCAAATTGAAAATTTACGCAAGTTTGGTCACAAGGTTTTTTATGGGGACGCTTCTCGCCAAGAGTTGCTACAGGCCGCGGGCGCAAGCACTGCAAAAATGCTGGTGGTGGCCATCGACGACCATGGAAAAGCCTTGGAAATTGTTGCTCTGTGTAAAAAACATTTCCCCCATTTAAAACTGTTTGCCCGTGCCGCCGGTCGCATTCAAGCCCATGAATTTCATAAAATGGGTGTTGATGTATTTGTCAGGGAGACATTTCACTCGGCACTTAATTTAAGCGAACAAGTTATGACCTCCCTGGGTTTAGCCGAGGAAGATGCTCAGCGCGCCATTCACAATTTTAAAGTGCTCGATGAGCGTCATGTGCGCGACATCATTAAATTAGAAGGCGACACTAAAGACTATGTGTCCATGACTCAGAAAAATAAAAAGGAATTGGAACAGGTATTAATGTCTGACCAAACCGACATTAAAGAGTTGGAAGACATGCAGTGTGGCGAAAAATAACCAAACAATCCGCGCTATAAGCGTATAAAAAACAAACACCTATTCGCTCAAGCCCTTAATATTGCTACTAGCGTCATAATTATCCCCTTAAAGAATTGAGCTCTAAATTAGTTCTGTTATTATTCTTAGCGCTATAAAGGGTAGCCTTTAATAACTCAAAGGCTAGAACACAAACAAAAAAATAATAAAAATGAACAAACATTATTCATTATTAGGTTTGGAAAACGGCGCAGACAAGGAATCTATTAAAAATGCTTTCCGTCGTTTAGCTATGGTATTTCATCCGGATCGCGATCAGGTCAGTGGCCAGCGCTTCCTTGAAATTTGCCAGGCCTATGACTACTTAATGAAACATGTGGGCGCAAACAGCTACCTTGAACTGGCAGCTAAAAAGACTTCGGCGGTAAAATTCAATCACGCCAATAACAGCAATAGTTGTAGACGTTATGGTAAACGCGGCTCCCCTGGAGATCGGCGCTTTGAAAGCATAATGGAACATGAGTACAAGGGCGTTAATGTACGCCATCTGGTATAACTCCCCCGATTTAACCCTTCTTACCCCCCTCTCTTTATCCAGCCCATATTAATATCCACAAAAATTAAACCTCCACTACACTTACATCTAACAAGCTGGTAATTATGAGCCATATTTTTGTATGGACAAAAATATTAAAGGATATAGATCTTGGTTAAATATTTATGGCTATTGATTTTGTCTCTGAGTTTTTTTTCTCAGACTCAAGGGCAAGAGCAATACAAGCGGGTCTATATGACGTCGTTAGAGTGGCCTCCTTATTCAGGAGAAAAGCTTTCTCGTCAGGGCGTGACTGTTGCCACCACTAAGGCCATTTTTAAGGCTATGGGTTATGAACTGGTAGTGGACTTTTACCCCTGGAGCCGCGCGGTTAAATTAGGTTTAGATAAAGAATCAAAATACCTAGGGTATTTTCCCGAATACTATTCATCTGAATTGGATAAAACCTGTAATTTTTCAGAAACCGTGGGCTCGGGCCCTCTTGGCTTTGCCCAATTAAAAAGTAAGCCCGTTGAATGGAACTCACTTGATGATATCGCCAAGCTGTCGCGAGTGGGCGTGGTGCAAGATTATGTAAACAGTGCTGAATTTGATAAACGTGTTCGCGAAGGCAATATTAAAACCGAACCCGTTGTTAGCGATTTGGTAAATTTAAAAAAACTGGCGGCCAGTCGAGTGCCGTTAATTGTGATAGATAAATATGTCATGGAGTATTTACTAGAGAACTCACAGGAATTACAAGAATATAAAAACAAAATTGAATTTAATGAAAAATTGCTGGAGGACAAATACCTCTACCTTTGTTTTAAAAACACCACCGAATCCAAAGCCATTAAAAAGGCCTTCGACAAAGGCGCCCATAGGGTTGATATGAAATCGTTCTTTAATGAGTCCTTACGTTAACAACTCCCTTACAATAAAAACCTGTATTGCTTAAATTATTTTTCAGACCTGTTTAACAGTCTGGTTCCATAGTGCAAATTATGACTGTTTTACCTAATAATCAGTTTAAATTAATCCCCAAGCCAGTATTCACCTAGGCAGCGCCATTATTTTTCATACAGCCTAAATACTCTGGTGCCATGGTACAGGCTTGGCCTGTTCTTTTATCCTCAGTTTAATAATCAGTATAAATAAATCCCTAACCCAGTATTATAGGGCCATCATTTTTGCCGGGTCAGTTTAGCCAGTAACAGGTGGCCCAGTTCAAACCAAACAACAATAAGGCAAGGAACACCTTGCCAAAGATGTCTCCAGGAAAATCATGTCTACATTTACTTTACCTATTAAACCTCTGGTAGTGGCTATAGCCTTGGGGGTTACGCAAACCAGTCTAGCCATAGAGCCCTCCAGTTGTAATGAGATCATTGCAATCGATACACTTACAACCACAGCCGAAGACGGTCTTACCAGTTTTAACGAGGCATGGAGCTATGTTGTTGATACCTGCTCCACCATTGATACAAGTGAATACACTCTTCAATTTGATCGCAGCCTTAACGGCTCAACGATAGAGTTATCACCATTGCCTTACATACTGGATGGCAACCGCACCCTCACCCTGTCACTGCAAGCCAAAGAACAGGACTCAGACCCAGATCAACTTCCTATCACCCTAAGCCCAAGCGATGCCACAAAAAACATTTTTCTAATTAAAGATGGTTCAAGCATCATTACAGATCAGGTAATTAGACCCACTGAGATTTTCGACTGTAATGCCACCTTCTTCATAGACACGCTGGCAACCGATGAATACGACGGGCAAATTTCCTTTGATGAAGCCTGGACTGAAATCAATGAAACCTGCCCAGCTGGAGCCGATGTAACTTATACGATCTCTTTTGATGAGAAGTATAATGATCAAACCATTGTATTAAGTAACGCCCCCTACAAATTTAGCGATGATAGAAACATCCTTATTACCTCGGCAGATGACACCATTGTCAGCTTAGGCACTATCAACTCCGATCAGGCACTGTTCACTCAAGCCAATAGCACTGCCCTGATTTCAACCACAGGAGCCAGCAGTGAATTAGTACTGACCGGCAACAATGCATTAACCATTACCTTTCTTGAAAACGTGGTGGTACCAAAAGAAGAACTTGTTTGTGCCAATGCATTCACTGTCGATTCAAGTATTAATGAAGATTATGACTATAAGTATTCTTTTGATGAAATCTGGGCACTGTTAAGCACAGACTGCCCTGGCAGTGTTGAATACACGGTGAATTTTAACAGCAGTTTTAATTCCACATCTCTCGAACTCGATAGCTATCCCTATGAAATTAATGATGCTCGCATCGTCAGCATTTCAGCCTCCACCAGCGCGCCGCTTACTTTAAATACCAGCACCGACCAGAATATGTTCAGCGTCATTAGTGGCTCAGAACTCACCCTGAGCGGACTCATTTTAGATGGACTGCAAACAGCTGACCGCACCGCCCCAGCCATTACCAGTGCTGGCAGCGACTCTAAGTTAACCC
>ERZ1027231.166-NODE-166-length-32600-cov-21.454325_pt1 | contig 32600 bp, 34 predicted proteins | sample MGYA00520866_ERZ1027231 | MGnify/ENA primary metagenome ERZ1027231 (study PRJEB33311, sample SAMEA4378411) | marine metagenome | biome: Marine biome; feature: Fjord; material: Water | collected 2014-07-20T08:00:00Z/2014-07-... | depth 75 m ...
GCTCTGTTACCGTCATTATAGAAGACGATGATGGCCGTGAAATGATCATGGCTTATTTAAATGAAGGCGACTTCTTTGGTGAAATGGGCTTGTTTGACGAGATGAGTCCTCGTTCAGCCTGGGTTAAAGCTAAAATAGAATGTGAAGTGGCTGAAATCAGCTACAGCAAATTCAGAGATATCAGCTCACAAGATCCTCGCATTTTGTACTTTATTGGTGAACAGATGGCCAGCCGTCTGCGTAAAACTACCCGTAAAGTTGGAGACCTGGCATTTCTTGATGTAACTGGTCGAGTGGCTCGTACCTTACTGGATTTAAGCCAGGAACCTGATGCGATGACTCACCCAGAAGGCATGCAAATTAAAATTACACGCCAGGAAATAGGCCGTATTGTAGGCTGCTCCCGTGAGATGGTAGGTCGAGTATTAAAAGTTTTAGAAGAGCAAGGTCTGGTAGATGTAAAAGGTAAGACCATGGTGGTACTGGGTGCGCGTAATGCGGCCACACTGCCCAGCCGCTCAGAAGCGACATAACAAGCTCTGAATAACTGGCATCGCTAAGCTTAAGATATACCTCAGGCATTTTATCTAGGTAAATCTTAGCTTCGCGATAACCGCCCTTTCTATTACCCCCTTCAATCTCTAAATTCATATCCTCTGACGCTCTTAATCGTTTAGTAATAACTAGAACATATTAAGACCCCTATCTAAATATCGAATAATCTAACCAGCTAGCTTCGTTATTCGGTCTATACTCAAAGAGATCGTCAAGTAGCTGGCAGGGATATGGAAGACTCGATATTCGCAGATGAACCTGAAGTAAAAAAAGTGCCGCCAAAAAGTGACTCCTTTTGGCACATATTACTTGTGGATGATGAAAAAGGCGTTCATCAGGTAACCGAAATGGTATTGCGCGATTTTCACTTCGATGGTCGCGCACTTAAGGTCAGCAATGCCTACAGCGCCAAACAAGCCCGCGAAATTATCGATAAAGAAGACGACATTGCCCTGGCTATTATTGATGTGGTCATGGAAACCGATGATGCCGGTCTAGAGCTAGTACGATATATCCGCTCTGAACTGCAAAATCACTATACTCGGCTGGTATTGCGCACAGGCCAACCCGGTCAGGCCCCTGAAGAAGAAGTGATTCTTGAATACGATATTGATGACTACAAGGACAAAACAGAGCTTACCAGTAACAAGTTACTCACCCTTTTATATGCAGCACTGCGCTCTTATCGCGACATTTGCGTTTTGGATCAGCACAGGCGCAGTCTGGAACAAGTTATTCTCGCCTCTACCGAAATTTTTGAAGCCAATTCACTTTCTATTTTTGCCTCGGCTGTTCTAAGGCAAATATGCACATTATTACATCTCAACGGCGCCTTATTTTATTGCACCAGCTTAAATGATGACCTTGAGGAGTCAGATAATTTTACTGTCTTGGCTGCATCAGGGGACATGGAAGCATTTCAAACCAAGCGCCGAGATGATTTACCTCAAGAGGTCAAACAGGCCTTTAAAAAAGCATTAAGCGACAAGCATTCATTTATTCAGGAAGGGTCTTATACCGGATACTTCTCAACCAGTTTCGGTGGAGAGAATTTACTTTATGTCTCCATAGAAAGTGAGCTAAACGATATGGACCGCCAACTTCTGGATATTTATGCAAGCAATGTGGCGGTGACTTATGAAAACCTATTATTAAAAGATGAAGTATTGGGGAGCCAAAAGGAACTGGCTTATATTCTGGGTGAAGCGGTCGAACAACGCTCTAAAGAAACAGGCAGCCATGTAAAGCGAGTAGCCTTATTTAGTCACCTATTCGCTTTAAAGTATGGCTTAAACAAACAAGAAGCGGACTTAATAAAATTGGCTAGCCCTCTACACGATGTAGGGAAAATTGGCATCCCAGATAAAATCCTGAAAAAACCGGGCAAGTTTGAACCCGAAGAATGGGAAATAATGAAGACCCATGCCCAGCTGGGTGCTGACATGTTGCCTAACATTAATAATCAGGTACTAAAAATGGGCAGCATTATCGCGGCTCAACATCATGAGCATTGGCAGGGAGGAGGCTACCCCAAAAACTTAAAGGGTGAGGAAATACATATTGCAGGGCGAATTACCGCCATTTCAGATGTATTTGATGCTTTGGGCTGTAAGCGTTGCTATAAGGAACCTTGGCCCATTGAAGATATTCTGACAGAAATTAACAAGCAAAAAGGTAAGCAGTTTGATCCTAGATTGGTAGAAATTTTACATGATAATCTAGATGAGTTTTTGAAGATTCGGGATGCCTTCCCAGAATGATAGTACAGAAAAATCCAGCTATTAAAACAAAAGCCTTAGTCAATTATAAAAACCTGACTAAGGCTTTTTTTAAACCTAAAAAAACAATTCTTTTAACTGTTTGCCAGGGTCTTCAGCACGCATGAAAGTCTCCCCCACTAAGAAACCATGAACATTTCGTTCACGCATAATCTGAACGTCTTTTGCTTCCATAATGCCACTTTCGGTTACCAGCAATGTATCTTGTGGAATTCTATCCAGTAAATTAAAGGTAGTATCCAAAGTTACTTCAAAGGTATGCAGGTTACGGTTATTAATCCCCAGCAAAGGTGATGGCAGCTTTAAGGCGCGCTCAAATTCTGCCTCGTCATGAATCTCCACCAAAACATCCATGCCCAATTCTCGGGCACAATCATCTAGCTCTTTCATTTGTCCATCTTCAAGAGCCGATACAATCAATAAAATACAATCTGCGCCCAATGCTCGAGCTTCCACTATTTGATAGGGATCAACCATAAAGTCTTTGCGCAGCACAGGTAACGAACATGCTGCACGGGCTTGTTTTAAATAGTCATCACTTCCCTGAAAAAAATCGACATCTGTCAAAACAGATAAGCAGGCAGCACCAGCATCTTCATAAGATTTTGCAATGTCGCTGGGAATAAAATTTTCACGTAAAACCCCCTTACTTGGAGACGCTTTTTTTATTTCAGAAATAACGGCTGCATTACCGGCTGCAATTTTAATTTCAAGTGCACGCTTAAACCCACGGCAAGCATCTTGCCCTTGCGCTTGTGATTGCAGTTGAGCGATTGAAACCGAGGCTGAACGTTCAGCGACTTCTTGCCATTTACGATCAATGATTTTTTTTAAAATCGTTGGTGTATTCATTTAACTTTTCTTTCTCAATTACGTTTAAAATTCACTGCAATTTAATCAGCAAGCACTTGTGAAAACGCTGCCAGTTCATTTAGTTTTTCTAACGCCAAGCCCGTACTAATAGCATCCTCAGCCATGGCCACACCTTCGACCAGAGTATCTGCGGCATTCGACGCATAGATGGCAGCGCCTGCATTTAAAGCAATTAGATCAGCGGCTTTTATACCATTTTCGGTTTCACGTTTTCCCAGTGCATCTTTAATCAGTGCCAAACTCTCCTCGGCACTTTGTACCGACAAACCACTTAAACTCTGACTGCCAATACCAAAGTCTTCTGGGGCAATTGTATAATCGGTTACTTCACCATTTTTTAACTCTGCTACTCGAGTTTTGGTAGCCAAGCTTATTTCATCTAAACCATCTTCTGCGTGAACCACTAATACGTGGTTTGATCCCAAGCGCTGTAAAACCTGAGCAATGGGAACACATAAATCGCCGTTAAATACGCCTATGACCTGATTTGGTACAGAAGCTGGATTAGTAATAGGCCCCAACATATTAAAAATAGTCCGCATAGCCAGCTCTTTACGAGGGCCAATGGCATGTTTCATGGCGCTGTGATGAGCAGGAGCAAATATAAAACCCACACCAATTTCTTCTATGGCTCTAGCCACCTGTTCTGAAGTTAAGCTTAAATTCACGCCTGCCGCTTCCAATACATCAGCACTGCCTGTGGTAGAAGACACACTACGATTACCATGTTTAGCCACTTTTCCGCCTGATGCGGCCACGACAAATGCCGCTGCGGTAGAAACATTAAAGATATTGGCGCCATCACCACCTGTACCACAGGTATCCACCAAGTTTTCAGTATTTACATTAACTTTAGATGCCAGGCTACGCATCACACGAGCGGCACCTGTAATTTCATCAATGGTTTCACCTTTCATACGAAGTGCCACCAAGAATCCGCCTATCTGGGCATCCGTGGCCTGCCCTGTCATGATTTGCTCCATCACATTAGCCATTTGCTGCTCGCTTAAATCTTGCTGAGCCACAACAGCATTCAGGGCTTGCTTCATATCCATCACAACATCCTTAGGTTTTTGTGAAACGGCGCCATTCAGTGCAGGCACTGCAACCAAGAGAGTAAAAAATGGGCTCACTATACCAGTGAAGCGACATAGCTCCAAGGATTGCCATACCCTCACAAACCAAGGTCCCAAGCTTAATCAAGGCTTCTTTTGGGCCTTGTCCTTCATGGAAAATATGGCCAAAACATCCCATACTCATAAGGCGAAATGAATATTTTAACTTTGAATCATAACCAACTGGTCAGGTTTTGACTTTTTCGTTAGTATGAATACATTCACTCTCAGGATACAGCGCATGACCTACCCCCGCGACATGATCGGCTACGGCCAAGATACCCCAAAAGTTGAATGGCCAAATAAGGCAAAAGTGGCCGTTCAGTTTGTTATTAACTACGAAGAAGGCGGTGAAAACTGTGTTCTTCATGGGGATGAAGCCTCTGAGGCCTTCTTATCTGAGATAGTCGGTGCCCAAGCGCTTGAAGGCGTTCGCCACATGAGTATGGAATCTATCTACGAATACGGTAGTCGCGCTGGATTTTGGCGCCTGCATCGCATGTTTACTGAGCGCAACATGCCCGTCACTGTGTTTGGTGTGGCCATGGCACTGGAACGTAACCCTGATGTGGTAGAAGCCATGCTAAAAGCCGACTGGGAAATAGCTTGCCACGGCTTGCGCTGGATTAACTATCAATATGTGTCCGAGGAAGAAGAGCGCGAACATATTAAACAAGCTTTGGAAATTCATGAGCGCGTAACCGGTTCAGCACCAGCCGGCTGGTATACCGGCCGTACCAGCCCAAACACAGTAAAGCTCATTCGTGAAACTGGTAAGCTTTTATATGATGCTGACTCTTACGCAGACGACCTTCCTTACTGGGAAAAAGACGGCGACAAAGATCACCTAGTGGTGCCTTACACCCTGGATGCCAATGACATGCGTTTTGCATCTCCTCAAGGCTTTAACAGTGGCGATCAATTTTTCAACTACCTTAAAGACAGCTTTGATGTTTTATATGCTGAGGGTAATGATGCGCCTAAGATGATGAGCGTTGGTTTGCATTGTCGTTTAGTGGGTCGCCCCGGTCGTGCGGCTTCATTAATGCGCTTTTTGGATTATGTTCAGCAGCATGAAGATGTTTGGGTTTGCCGCCGAGAAGATATTGCTAAGCATTGGGCTGAAAATCACCCGGCCAAGTAATTAAACATTATGGTGCAGACATTGACGCTGTGTCCATGGCGCTCCAATGTACCGCTCATCCATGAGCATACGTTGACGCTACCTCCATGACGCTCCAATGTACCATTCATCCATGACCATTAAAAAGGCGATCGTTGATCGCCTTTTTAATTGCCTGTTATAGAAACTCAATATGTTAATTAATTGGAAAAATATTGTTTAATCCAATTATATATTTGAGTTTCATTCACCTCTTTTAATGACTTACCCTCAAATTCCGCCGCAGTATCTTTGCCTTTAAAACCAAATTGGTAAGACACCCAATCGGGCTTCTCGTCATTCAAAAGCATAAGAATGCGCTTACCACTCGTCAGGCAATCTATTGTCATCGCATCTATTGGAAAACCAGCCTTTCTCAAATGATGACTAATTCCAATAATAGGGTCTATATCGATAAAATCCTGCTGGATTTTTATCTGTGCCGCTCCGGCGATATCACCTAATAAGTAAATGCCTTGTTCGTTCTTACTCATATCTTAAAGGCCTAATATTAATGCACAGAACCAGACAAAGAAATCTCAGAGAGCGCCGCTACAAGTTGTTCGTTTTGCTCAGTCGTGCCAACGGTAATTCGCAAGCAATCTTTTAATAAATCATGACCGCCATCTAGGCACTTAATTAAAATTTTACGTTGTTTTAACTCTTCAAACCAATTTCTGGCCATGCCTGTGGGAGTTCGCACTAAAATAAAATTAGCCTCACTGGGAAAAATTTCCAGACCTTTTACAGCATCCAAATCTCTCGCCAACAATAATCTATCTACACGCAGTTGCTCTGTTTGCACCAACAACATGTCGTAATGCTCTAATGCGAATAATGCACTGGCTTGAGTTAAAATATTTATATTATAAGGTAAACGAATTTTATCTAATTCATTTAGCCACTCGCTACGCCCCACTAGCAAACCCAAACGTAAACCTGCCAAACCCACTTTTGATAAAGTACGCATAATTAATACATGCTCGTGCTGTTTAAGTAGATCTAAATAATCAGCATCTGTAAATGCGGTGTAGGCTTCATCTATCACCACCACACCTGTTGCAGCCGTTATGATTTTATCAATACTTTCTTGCGACCATAAATTACCTGTGGGGTTATTTGGCTGCGCTAAAAAAATTAATTCAGGTTGGTGACTATCAATAGCTGCTAGCATTGCAGGTTCATCCAACTCAAAATCACTGGTTAATGGAACACCCACGTAATTTAAGCCGCAGAAAGTAGCAATCATTTTATACATCACAAATCCTGGCTCTGGTGCCAGTATGATGGCTCCGGGTTTGGCTAATGCCATTGCCAGAAGCTGGATAATTTCATCACTGCCATTGCCCAATAAAATATCAAATTCATCACTCACACCCATTACTTCACGCAACTCATCTTTCACATATTGCGCTTGCGGGTCAGGGTAGCGATTAATAGGCAGAGTTTTTAACATCTCACTCCAAGCTTCTTTAGCTACCGCCGGCCAAGTATAAGGATTTTCCATGGCATCTAGCTTTGTCATACCGTCAGAGTTTGGAACAGGATAGGCAGATAAATCTTGAATTTCTTGGCGGACCAGTTTTTTAACACGGCTCATATTACAAACCTTTACTAATTTTAATGAGAATTCTACGAGGGCTTTTAGCTGCGGAGGGTTTTCTGAAAAAGACAAACAATTTCACTATGCTTTTTTAGCATAGTGAAATTTAAATTTATTAATCTTTAATACGGTATTCGGCACTACGGGCATGAGCGGTTAAGTCTTCCCCTCGCGCTAATACAGAGGCAACCTTACCCAATTCAGAAGCACCATCGCTGCTGCACATTATGAGTGAGCTGCGTTTTTGAAAGTCGTAAACCCCCAATGGTGAAGAGAAGCGAGCCGTACCCGATGTAGGCAAAACGTGGTTAGGACCCGCACAGTAGTCTCCCAATGCTTCGGCTGTATAACGCCCCATAAAGATAGCGCCAGCATGGCGAATTTGCTTGGCCACTTCTTGTGGATCTTCTATCGATAACTCCAAGTGTTCTGGAGCAATACGGTTACTAATGCTAATGGCTTCATCCAGATCTTTAACCTGAATTAATGCGCCACGACCAGATAGAGAAGCACGAATAATTTCCTTGCGCTCCATGGTCGGCAATAGTTTGTTAATACTTTCTTCCACTTGCTTAAGAAATTCAGCATCCCAAGATACCAAAATGGCTTGCGCATCTTCATCGTGCTCTGCCTGACTGAATAAATCCATGGCTATCCAGTCTGGGTCAGTTTTGCCATCACATACCACCAAAATTTCAGATGGTCCGGCAATCATGTCGATTCCCACTTCACCAAAAACAAAACGCTTGGCGGTGGCCACATAGATATTTCCAGGACCAACAATTTTGTCCACCTTAGGAATAGTTTGTGTTCCGTAAGCAAGGGCAGCAACGGCTTGCGCGCCGCCGATGGTAAATACACGGCTCACACCAGCAGCAGCGGCAGCGGCTAATACCAACTGATTAACTTCTCCACCAGGAGTAGGCACCACCATAATAATTTCTTTTACCCCCGCCACGTGAGCAGGAATGGCATTCATCAAAACACTTGAAGGATAAGATGCCTTGCCACCAGGCACATAAATTCCAACGCGATCTATTGGAGTTATTTTTTGCCCCAGTACCGTGCCGTCTTCTTCTTCATACTGCCAAGATTCACTACGCTGGCGTTCGTGATAACGACGCACCCGCTCGGCAGCGGTTAGTAAAGCTTTACTTTGATCATGTGGAAGATCTTCCAAAGCCTTAAGCAGTTGCGACTGTGAAATTTCCAGCTGATCAATACCGGTTACTTGCAGATGGTCAAAGCGATTACTGTATTCAATAACGGCATCATCACCACGGCTTTTTACTTGATGTAATATATCCAAAACTGTTTGCTGAACCTGATGATCAGATACCGATTCCCAGGCTAAAAGTTTATCCAAAGAAGCAGTGAATTCAGCTTCTTGAGTGTTTAACTTTTGTATTTCAAAGCTCATGTGTTGCCTCTAATCCTAACGACGACGCTCAACAGCAGCAGACAGTTTTTCAATAATAGATTGAATTTGTTCATGCTTTATTTTCATGGCTGCTTTGCCCACTACCAAGCGTGAGCTAATTGGCGCAATTAAATCACGCTCTTCCAAACCATTGGCTTTAAGCGTGTTACCGGTATCTACGATATCTACAATCATATCCGCCAGCCCCATAATGGGCGCCAACTCCATACCACCGTAAAGCTTAATAATATCTGCCTGACGACCTTGCTCGGCAAAGAAACGCTTGGTCAGCCCGGTAAATTTAGACGCTACTTTTATACGTCCTTTAGGCTCAACCGCACCTTTTAATGCGCAGGTCATTAGACGACAAGTAGCAATATTTAAATCCAACGGCTCGTATAAATCCTTGCTGTTGTATTCCATCAAAACATCTTTACCTGCTACGCCCATATCCGCTGCACCATATTCAACATAGGTGGGAACATCAGTGGCACGAATCACCACCAACTTAATATGCTCATGGTTGGTATCAAAAATTAGCTTGCGACTTTTTTTAATATCTTCTGCTGGCACGATGCCCGCCTCTGCAAACAAAGGCAGAGTATCATCCAGAATTCGGCCTTTTGATAAGGCAATCGTTAGAGGCTGTTGACTCATTTTTTTCCTTAGAACAAAAGCTAGTGTGGTAAACGGCGAACATTGGCACCGATGAGCTGTAGCTTTTCATCAATACATTCATAACCGCGATCGATATGATAAATACGATCCACTACGGTCTCGCCTTTGGCCATCATACCGGCTATCACTAAGCTGGCAGAGGCACGTAAATCGGTAGCCATCACTGGCGCGCCTGTTAAGGTATCACCGCCGTGGGTAATACAAGTATTCCCTTCAAGCGTAATATTTGCACCCATACGAGCCAACTCTTGAACGTGCATAAAACGGTTTTCGAAAATCGTTTCGGTCACGGTGGCAGTGCCTTCGGCAACTATATTCATCACCAAGAACTGAGCTTGCATGTCGGTAGGGAAAGCTGGATATGGAGCGGTTTTAATGCTCACCGCTTTAGGATTACGCCCTTCCATATCAAGGCTAATCCAATCATCGCCTGTTTCAATTTTTGCACCGGCTTCTTCAAGCTTGTGTAGAACTGCTTCCAAAATGTCAGCACGGGTATCTTTGAGTTTAATTTTACCGCCAGTGGCAGCAGCTGCTACTAAATAGGTGCCGGTTTCTATGCGGTCAGGCATAACGTCATAGTGACAGCCGTGTAGAGATTCAACCCCTTCAATTCGAATAACATCGGTACCATGCCCGGTAATTTTGGCACCCATAGCAATTAAGCATTCGGCTAAGTCGACTACTTCAGGTTCACGAGCGGCATTCTCCAGGTGAGTTACACCGTCGGCTAAAACAGCAGCCATTAACAGGTTTTCAGTACCGGTAACGGTTACTGTATCCATGAGGAATTTGGCACCTTTTAAGCGGCCATCTACCGTGGCTTTAACATAACCATCGGTGACTTCAATTTTTGCGCCCATGGCTTCCAAACCAGACAAGTGAATATCCACAGGGCGCGAACCGATGGCACAACCACCAGGTAAGGACACTTGAGCTTCACCAAAACGGGCCACTAAAGGGCCTAATACCAAAATAGAGGCGCGCATGGTTTTCACTAGCTCGTAAGGGGCAACCAATGTTTTAATTTCATTGGCATTAACCTCTATGGAGTAATCCTCACCCATTACAAGATCTACACCCATGGTACCCAAAAGGTTAATCATGGTGGTGACATCGTTCAGGTGTGGCAGATTACCTATGGTAATGGGAGTATCGGCTAATAATGTGGCTGCAATTATCGGCAGTGCCGAGTTCTTCGCGCCAGAAATACGTAGCTCGCCCGATACAGGCCCGCCACCTTGAATAATTAACTTGTCCTTTGAAGGCATAACACTACTACTTCTTTTATTAGTTATTGTGCAGCCCATTGGGCTGGAGTGTAGGTTTTAATGCTGACGGCGTGTACCGAGCCGTCGGCAATTTTTTCGTTTAATGCGCCATATACAAACTGCTGACGCTTAACCGCATTTAGTCCTTCAAATACGTCACCGATAACACCGATGTGATACGTGTGCCCATCACTATGAACAGAAACCTGGCAGTTATCTAACTTTTCAGCCAATAAGGTTTGTAAGTCTTCAGGACTCATAGTGTCTCCAAGTGATGCGGGGCGGTGTAATGGGTAAAAATAAAGGCGGATATTGTAGCGGAAACCCTAACAAATAGCTAAGGCCCTGCATCGAATCAAATTAGAGCTAACTCACATAATTCCTATGCCTATACACCAAAAATAGCTTGTAGTTCAGCACCTCGAATAAGTGCTAATAGGGTAGGTGGCGTATCTTTGAAAGATAGGGTTTTCTGCTGCTGCTGTGCACACCTCAACCAGCTAAGCAGTAAAGCCAGTGCAGCACTTGAGCACCTCTTCACTTCAGACAAGTCTATAATAACCTGATTTCCCGATTCGGCTATGGCATCAAAACCCTCTGCCTCAACCGACACCACGGTATCAAATGTCAAATCCCCCACCACACCATATTCATCGGCTCTATGTTTTTCAACTTGCTGATTTCGCATTATGGCTACCTTAAATCAAATAAATTTATTGTTAACTCGTGATTTACTCACTCAAAGCATCGGCTGAAGATGTATTTTGGGAGGCTTCTATAACCCCTGCCCAGGCCTTGGTAGCCAAACTTATATCGCCATTATTTTCATTAACCAAGCGAGCAAATTGATCCCGAAAAAGCTGCCCGATATTAACGCCGCTTATAATCACGTTTTGCACCAACCAGCGTTTTTGTTTTTTATGAAAGTAGAGACTTTGTGTCACGGGGAATACTTGCCCGCTGGCTGTCACTACTTCGAATTCAACCAGTGTATTACGCTGACTTTGATGGGCGGACCATAAAGGCTTAAGGCGAATTTTATAATCCTCAAACTCCCACAATCCCTTCGCATAGGTATTTAATAATGATTGCTTAAATACCTTTAGAAACGTCTGTTTTTGCTCTTTACTGGCTTTTTTATAGTATTTGGCCATGACGCGCCGAGATATACGTTTGAAATCAACTACCTCACCAATTACATCCTCTACTAGGTCTAATTTCTGTTTATCGGCCACGCCAGGCTCGACCTTCAGCGCTTCAATTTGAGCCAATAGTAAATAGATGCGCTCCTCAACCAGTGCTAAAGCATCCACTGGATTTCCCTGAGCAAAGGTGTGGGAACCTAGGCTAAATAATAGAAATAAAACACCAAACAATTTCATATTATTCACTGCGGCTAAATAGGAATTGGCCAATGAGCTCCTCTAATACAATGGAGGATTGCGTATCTTCAATTTCATCGGCGTTAATGAGTAATTCATCATCCGCACCAACGCTTAAACCTATGTATTTTTCACCCAACAGTCCTGCGGTTAAGATTGACGCAGAGGTATCTGTGGTCAATGGCACATCCTTATCAATGGCCATTTTTACTACTGCCACATAATCCTCAGTATCCAGCGTAATGCTTACAACTCGGCCAATTGTAACGCCAGACAAGGATATTTTGGCTCGCTCACTAAGCCCGGCCAAATTTTCAAAGCGGGCAAATAAATAGTAGCTTTGATCATCAGCTCGATAGCTTAACCCGCTCACATTTAATGCAAGCACTACCAAGGCCAATATCCCAGCCAATACAAATGCCCCTACACTGATTTCCAAATTTTTACTGGTCATTTAACACCTCTATTTCCGAAACACTTAAAAACCACCTAACATGACAGCGGTGAGAATAAAATCTAAAGCCAAAACAGCTAATGAAGCCTGCACAACGGTAGCTGTGGTAGCTCGACTAATACCTTGAGAAGTGGGTGTAGCATTCCAACCATGAAATATCGCTAACCAGGTAACCACCACCGCAAATACCAGACTTTTAACCACGCCCTTTATTACATCTTCATTAAATTCCACCGAATTTTGCATGTTGGCCCAATAAGACCCGTCATAAATGCCCAACACCTCTACCGCCACAAACGCGCCCCCATAAATACCCAGCACACTAAACATCACAGTCAATATTGGCAGAGTGATGACCCCACCCCACAACCTCGGCGCCATGATTCGCTTAAAAGGATCGACTCCCATAATTTCCATGGCAGATAATTGCTCGGTGGCTTTCATTAACCCTATTTCCGCAGTTAAGGCTGAGCCAGCTCTTCCTGCAAATAACAAGGCGGTCACGACTGGGCCGAACTCACGTAATATTGACAGGGCCACCATTTGCCCAACGGCTTCCTGCGAGCCGTATCCCACTAATATGTGATAGCCCTGTAAAGCCAATACCATGCCCACAAATAAACCCGCCACCAATACGATTGGTAAAGACAGCACACCCAATTGATACACCTGTTGCAATAGGCGCTTAAAGGGGGCTTTAAAGCCACTCCCCCAAGACAAAACATGGATAAAAAACCACGCCGCTCGACCCACACCAGCGCTTATATTGAGTACTCCATTCCCCATGAAGCGCACTCGATTTATAAGTGCCTTAACCATCATAACGGCAGCACCTCTTGCTCAAGAGGTTTGGAGGGATAATGAAAAGAAACTGGACCATCCACATGGCCAAATAAAAACTGTTTTAGTTCCGGGCTATGGGTCTGACGCACTTGTTCGGGAGTTCCCTTTCCAATAATCCGGCCATGACTCAACACATAAACCTGATCGGCAATGCTCAAAGCCTCTTCTACATCGTGACTTACCAGAACACTGGTTAGTGACAATTGGTCATTCACCGTGCGAATCAGCTTTACTAAAACCGCCATTGATATAGGGTCCTGACCAGTAAAGGGCTCGTCATACATAATGAGTTCGGGATCAAGCGCCAAACTGCGCGCCAGGGCCACGCGTCTGGCCATACCACCAGATAATTCCGAGGGCATATGGTGAGCAGCACCGCGCAAACCCACTGACTGCAAACGCAGTAAAACCAAATCGCGAACCATGTGCTCAGGCAGACGTGTGTGCTCTCTTAAAGAAAATGCCACATTCTCAAATACGCTCATATCGGTAAACAAGGCCCCGGATTGAAATAAGAGGCTCAAGCGCTTACGCAATGCAAAGAGATCATTTCGTGACAAACCAGGAACAGACAAACCATCTACCATTACATCACCGCTATCGGGCTTTAACTGACCGCTGATTAGCCGTAACAAGGTAGTTTTTCCTGTACCACTAGGGCCAAGAATGGCGGTCACCTTGCCTTTTGGAATTTGCAAACTGATGCGATCAAGAATGAGCCGGCCGTCTCGAGAGAAACTCAAATCCACAAGCTCAGCAAAATTTTCCATGGAAGTTTGGTTATCCTGTTTACTGTATTTAATGTTCCTTTATTCAAAGCATAGACGCTGACTCCATGGACACAACCAATCAAGCACCGCTATGGCGACCCTGTGTAAGACAGCTGGCTATTGAGAGCCCATCAAAAGCCTGTAAAATGCCCTTCTCATCACTTTCAGAGTATTAAAATATGTTGCTTTCCTGCCTGGCCATTGTTGTCGGCCTTGTAATATTGGTATGGAGTGCCGATAAATTTGTACTAGGAGCAGCGGCGACCGCCAGCCACTTTGGTATGTCGCCTTTGTTAATTGGTATGACCATCGTATCTTTAGGCACCAGCGCTCCTGAAATTTTTGTAAGCTTAACCGCCTCCCTTGACGGCGCCGGCACTCTCGCCATCGGTAACGCACTGGGCTCTAATATTGCCAATATTGGCCTGGTACTGGGTATCACCGCCTTAATTGCCCCCCTTCCTATTCAAAGCCGCATGATGCGAAAAGAAATCCCAATATTATTATTGGTAACGGTTATTGCCGGTTTGGTTTTACAAGATTTAGGCATCAGCCTGATTGATGGCGTCATCATGCTAATTTGCCTGGTGGTTACATTATTTTGGCTTTTCAATGAAAGTTCAGATGAGGGCATTGGCGGCCTTGATGAAGAAGAAGCGGAGGCCATGAATAAATTAAGCACTGGCCAAAGTATTTTTTGGATGGTGGTAGGGTTAATAGCACTCATGGTCAGTGCCAAATTGTTAGTATGGGGAGCTGTGGATGTGGCGCGTTTCTTTGGCATTAGTGAGCTAGTGATCGGCCTCACCATAGTGGCCATAGGTACTAGCTTGCCAGAACTTGCCGCCAGTGTGACCAGCGCATTAAGGGGTCACCATGACATTGCCATTGGCAACGTAGTGGGCTCAAATATTTTCAACCTGTTGGCGGTTATGCCAATTCCGGGCTTGGTTGCCTATACCCAAGTACAAGAAATGGCCCTTTATCGCGATTATGGCACTATGCTGTTATTAACCCTGCTATTAATTGCGTTCATTTATGGCTTCCGTCGCTCCAAACGCATCGGCAGAGCTGCAGGAGGCGTGCTGCTATTAGCCTACGTCAGCTATTTAGGCTTATTATTAGTTCAGGCTTAATTGGCCCCAAGATTTAAACACCTTTGTAGATCAGTATTTTTAAATAAGAAAAGAATTAATGACTCAATTTGATTTTATCGCTTCCATAAAACGAACCATTACCGCCGAACGTGACGCGGTCAGCGAATTATTATCTCGCTTGGATACGCAGGCTTTAAGCATTGCTTGTGAATTGCTACTGAACTGCAAGGGCCGTATCGTCGTAACCGGCATGGGTAAATCGGGCCACATTGGAAACAAGATTGCCGCTACTATGGCCAGTACTGGCAGCCCCAGTTTTTTTGTTCACCCTGCAGAAGCCGCTCACGGTGACATGGGAATGATCACCCAAAACGACGTGGTCATTGCTCTATCTAATTCAGGTGAATCCAGTGAAATCATCACCCTATTACCCCTTATTAAGCGACTAAATATCCCCTTAATTTCTTTGACTGGAAGTGATCATTCAAGCCTGGCTCAAGCCGCTGACAGCCACCTAAATGTAGGCGTGAGCAAGGAAGCCTGCCCATTAGATCTTGCCCCTTCCTCAAGCACTACGGTTGCCTTGGTCATGGGGGATGCATTGGCTATTGCCTTACTGGAAGCCAGGGGTTTTACCGCTGAGGAGTTTGCATTTAGCCATCCAGGCGGCAGCCTTGGTCGTCGCTTATTACTAAAAGTTAAAACGATCATGCATTGCGGCAGCCAGATTCCACAGGTGACTGAATCCACTCTTGTTAAAGATGCTTTAATGGAGATGACACAAAAGGGTTTAGGCATGACAACTATCGTCGATGAAAACAGGCATTTAAAAGGCATATTTACTGATGGAGATTTACGTCGTGCCCTGGATAAAGATTTGGATTTTCACACCACTCAGGTGAGTGATGTCATGACCAGTACTTGTGCCAATATTCACCCCGAAAAGCTTGCGGCCGAAGCCTTACAAGTTATGGAAGAAAAGAAAATTAATGCGCTAGTGGTAGTGGATCAGGATCAATTGGTAGGTGTACTCAATATGCATGATTTATTAAGAGCCGGAGTGATTTAATGCAAAGGCTGTTGAGTATTGCTTCGATAGGCAATAGCACACCAACAAACGGAGCAATCCATGCGTAGGCGCTATATAGTCACCATACTCACCGCCTTGGGCGTAGTGGGCTACCTTGCGGTTGATGATAAAGAGCTAGCCCCAGACAATGCACCTATTGAAGTAATTAATCAGGAACCGGATTACATCATCAAAGGTGTTGTCGCCCAGTTCTATGATAAAAATGGCCAGCTGGATCGTCAAATAAATGCACTTAGCGCTCGCCACTTTCCTGCCAATGACAGTACAGAACTTATTACGCCAACTATGGTAATTCGTAAAGGGCTCGAAGCTCATTGGAGCATTAAATCAAAGCAAGGTGTTTTGTCTAAAGGAGAAACCCTGGATTTAAACGGAGATGTTTCGATTACTCCTTTAAAAGATAGTCAGGCTGATTTTTCCTTATCGACCCAACATTTGTCCATGGACTTAAATAAACAAATCGCCGACACTGCTGAACACGTGCTCATTGAAAGCCCCAGTACCAGGCTAAATGCCAAAGGCATGAACATGAACCTCAAGACTCAACAGGTTCAGTTTAAATCTCAAGTAAGAGGACAGCATGATCCCAAAGCTCAATAAATTACTATTGCCAATACTGGCAACACTTACCTTCGCATCCCCAAGCTGGGCATTGCCCGAAGACAGCCAACAAGAAATTCAAATCACCAGTAACAGCGCTTCACTTGATAAGGTCCAGGGAATCATTATTTATACTGGCAATGTAAAAATGGTTCAGGGCACACTTAAAATTCAAGCCGAGCAAATAACGCTTACCCGTAATCAGGATGGACTACAAAAAGTAGTGGCACTTGGGAAGCCCGCTCAATACGAACAAATAATCTCTGAGCAAGAAGGGAAAACCCAAGCCTCAGGAGAAACCATTATCTACCATGCCGCCACAGAAGAGCTGGTATTAATTAAAGATGCTTCGCTTAAAAAACAAGGCAACTTATTTTCTGGTGAAAAAATAGTTTACTTGATAAACGAGCAACGAATAAAAGCAGACAGTCAGGTACACATGGTCATTCAGCCTAGAAAAGAAAAAAGCAGTAATGAATAATCATTTGTTATTGGCCTCAAATAATAAATACCCAGCATTTTTGAGAATAGTAGGAATGAACAAATAATGGCGACTTTACGCGCTCAACACCTCGCCAAAAGCTACGGACCAAGACAAGTCGTCGAAGACGTTTCTCTATCCATTAACAGTGGTCAAATAGTTGGCTTACTTGGGCCTAATGGCGCGGGTAAAACCACCTGCTTTTATATGATTGTTAACCTTGTGAATGCAGATCAAGGCTCCATACTCATCGATGACGAAGACATCACCGATCTTCCCATGCATGGACGAGCTAAAAAGGGCATTGGATACTTACCACAAGAAGCTTCTATTTTTCGTAAACTCACTGTGGCCAACAACATACTGGCCATATTGGAAACCCGTAAGGAACTCACCCTCGCTCAACGCAAAGAAAAGCTAGAAAGCTTACTGGATGAGTTTCATATCCAGCATATACGTGACAGTTTGGGCATGGCCCTTTCAGGGGGGGAGCGCCGAAGAGTAGAAATAGCCCGAGCATTGGCTGCAGATCCAGCTTTTATTTTATTAGACGAGCCCTTTGCAGGTGTTGACCCCATCTCTGTGGGTGATATTAAAAGCATCATAAAGCAGCTTAAAAAGCGCGGCCTAGGCGTACTCATTACTGACCACAGTGTTCGTGAGACTCTTGATATATGTGAGAAAGCTTACATCGTAGGGAATGGCCATATTATTGCGGAAGGCAGCGCCGAAGAAGTGCTGGCAAACCAGCAGGTAAAAGATATTTATTTAGGTGATGACTTTAAGTTGTAATCTTGTATATTTAAGTAGTAAAGCGTCAAAGCGTTTAAAGAAAGTCGATGTTAAATAGGTTATATAACAAGATTAAGTTATATTTTATATATGCTCTGCATTCATTGCATTTACATGACCAGACTTAGCTGTAAACTGATTTTGTGACAGGATTAAATCGTATTTTATGAAAGCGTCGCTCCAATTAAGAATGGGTCAACAGCTGACCATGACCCCTCAGCTGCAACAGGCTATACGACTGCTACAGCTTTCGACGCTCGATTTACAACAAGAAATTCAAAGTGTACTAGATTCCAATCCACTGCTTGATGTGGACGAAGAATATGAAACACCTGCCAGTGATAAAAAAGATCAGGACAATTCAGAACCTCAAGTGGCTGAGAGCAATAACAAAGAAGACAGCAACAATGAAAATGAAGCGGTAGCTGACAGTGAATGGAGTGAAACCATTCCAGATGAATTGTCCACCGACAGTGACTGGGATGATACTTGGCAAGCATCAGCCGCCCCTACTCCTGCCAGCACTAGCCATTCAGGCTCCGGCGATGATTTCGATATGGACTCACGCAATGGCAGCACTGATGATCTGCAAGATCATTTATTATGGCAGCTCAACCTAACTCCCATGACAAATAATGACCATGTCATTGCCATCAATATACTTGAAGGTGTTGATACGGATGGTTACCTCAAGGTATCGCTAGAGGATATTCTAGAAAGCCTTGATCCTGAACTCGATATTGAAATGGATGAGATTCAGGCAGTTTTACGCCGCTTGCAACAATTTGAACCCAGCGGTGTATGTGCCAGAAGCTTGCAAGAATGCCTTTCCTTACAGCTATCTCACCTGCCCAGTGAAACTCCATGGCTAGAGTTGGCCCGTAAGCTTATCGATAACCATATTGACCTATTAGGTGCCAAAGATTACTCGGCCTTGATGCGCAAATTAAAGGTTAAAGAAGACGAATTAAAATTGGTCATTCGAGGTATTCAAGAGTTAAATCCTCGCCCCGGATCTCAGATCGAACCACAAGCCAGTGAATATGTAATTCCTGATGTCATGGTGCGTAAGGTTAAAGATGAATGGCGAGTAGAGCTTAATCCAGATATTTCGCCCAAATTACGTATCAATGATCACTATGCTTCCATGGTGAAACGTGCCGATAGCAGTGCCGATAACACCTTCATAAAAGATCACTTACAAGAAGCTCGATGGTTCCTTAAAAGCTTACAATCTCGCAATGACACCCTTTTAAAGGTTGCCAAGAAAATTGTTGAATACCAAGAAGGCTTTTTAGAGGAAGGGGATGAAGCCATGAAGCCCCTAGTTCTTCACGATATAGCCGAAGCAGTGGGCATGCATGAATCCACCATATCTCGTGTGACCACACAAAAATATATGCATACCCCTAGGGGCATATTTGAGCTTAAATACTTTTTCTCAAGCCATGTAAGCACCACAAGTGGTGGAGAGTGCTCGTCCACCGCCATTCGTGCCATGATTAAAAAGCTCATCGTTGTGGAAAGTGCTAAAAAACCCTTAAGTGATAGTAAAATTGCAGCATTATTAGAAGAAGAAGGCATTAAAGTGGCTCGTCGCACCGTGGCAAAATACCGCGAGGCTATGCAAATACCGCCTTCTAATGAACGCAAGAGATTAGTTTAATCATAAAGCTAAACTTATTAACATATTGATATATGTCGTTACACCGGATTTAGCCGGTAGCCTATACTTAGGATACCAGCATATTAATGCACTCCAATTCAGGGGTGCCAACAGTAGGAGCCATCTATGCAAATCAATATCAGCGGCCACCATGTTGAAGTTACTCAAGCCCTCAAAGACTATGTACAGTCTAAGGTTGACAAACTTGAGCGACATTTTGATAACATAACCAATGTTCAAGTAACATTAACCGTTGAAAAGCTCATACAAAAAGCCGAAGCTACCATTCACGCATCAGGAGCCGAATTACATGCCAATTCAGAAAACGATGACATGTATGCAGCCATTGACGGCCTAACCGATAAGCTTGATCGTCAATTGTTAAAACATAAAGAAAAGATGAGTAATCATCGTCATTAAAGCTATCTTTAAGTAAATATGACCACCAGCATTTCAGATATTTTGACCTTGGAGCGCACCCAACTGGGTGCGCAATGTTCCAGCAAAAAACGCCTCATTCAACATGTAGCCGATTTTTTAGCCGATAAAATCATTGATGCACAATCCGATGATATTTATGAAAGGCTAATCAACCGTGAAAAACTTGGCAGTACTGCTATTGGTGAAGGCATCGCCATTCCCCATAGTCGTTTAAGTGAATGTGAAGACACTCTAGGCGCGCTCTTTGTTTTAGAATCCCCCGTTGATTTTGACTCTATTGATCGTTCTCCGGTAGATATTGTATTTGTATTGCTTGTACCTGCAGAAGCCACTGAGCAGCACTTACAAACCCTAAGCATGCTTGCACAAAAATTTAATCAAGAAAGTTTTAGGGATCGTTTGCGCCAAGCCACATCCACTAATGAATTATTTCAGATTGCTACTAGCTAACACCCTAATTTTTTAATACCTTTATCACGTAGCTGCTTTAGTATTTAGTTGAGCTCAACTTCATTAACTCTTGCATTAAGGCCTATTATGAAACTAGTCATCGTTAGCGGGCGCAGTGGCTCTGGGAAAAGTACCGCACTTAATATATTTGAAGATCTTGGTTTCTACTGCATTGATAATTTACCGGTAGGATTACTTCCTAATCTAATCACCCAAATGCCCAGGGATAAAGCTAACAGCACCGACGTAGCCGTTAGTATAGACGCTCGTAATGTGCCCTCTGAGCTTGCGAATTTTGCAGATTTTATCCATCAAATTGATCAATCTAAGTGTAAAATAGAAATTGTTTACCTCGATGCCGATTCTGATACATTGCTCACTCGCTTCAGTGCCACCAGGCGTAAACACCCCCTCACTGGCCCGGATATTCCGCTCTTAGAAGCCATCAACCGAGAAGGGGAGCTACTCTCTCATATAACAGAAATGGCCGATTTAAGGATAGATACCACGCACCTTTCCATGCACCAATTACGCAGTATGGTAAAAAATAGAGTCATTCAAAAACAAGGCAATGAAATGTCGCTGTTATTCGAATCTTTTGGTTTTAAACATGGTATCCCTAAAGACAGCGACCTGGTATTTGATGTGCGCTGCCTCCCTAACCCATACTGGGACCCACAGCTTCGCAAGTATTGTGGTCAGGATACGCCCATAATTGAATTCCTCGAAAATGAAAAAAGCGTTAATGCTATGTTTGAAGACATATCACGCTTTCTAAAGAACTGGCTACCACAATTTCAAGAAAATAATCGAACCTATATGACAGTGAGCATAGGTTGTACCGGTGGCCAGCACCGTAGTGTTTATATGGCTGAACGTCTCTTTCGTCATCACATGGATAGCCTCAGTAATGTCCAGCTGCGTCATCGGGAGCTAAACACCTAGTACAAATTTCCTTTCCTACATTTAAAGGTCTTACTCGGCCACAACTGTTTATGCTACTAGACACTTCTGCCTTGTGACTATAAGGTATGCGAATTATCCATTATAAATACGCATAATATGCTTGAGAACTCTGCCACCATCATCAATAAACTGGGCTTGCACGCACGGGCTGCTGCTAAATTGGTATCCACTACTTCTGCTTTTTCCAGCAAGATAAAAATTGCTTTCAATGAAAAAGAAGTCGACGGAAAAAGTATAATGTCGGTAATGATGCTTGCCGCGAGCAAAGGCTGCACTCTTTCCATTAGAGTTGACGGCCAAGATGAGACTGCTGCCATGCAAGCAATTCTGAGCTTGATTAACGATAAATTTGAAGAAGATGAATAGGTAGAACCCCTACTTTTGTCCTCACACACCTTTTTCACAACAAACCCTGTTTTATAATCCAACCCATTCATTACATCATACGATATGAATTCAGGCCTATAAGCTACTATTGCTTCTTTGCTCTGCCATCAACCGCTGAATCAACTACACTTTAATAGCCTGTTTTCAGCTTTGGCTGTACAATTGCGCGCCTGAAAAAAGGAAAGGTTTATGTCTCGGGGCCAGCGTCAATCAAACAAACTTAAAAGCCTTGGCGCCGCCTTAGAAAGCGGTGCCCTGACTCAAGTGCGCCGAATTCTTAATAGTGATTTGCAAGCTGCTGACGTTGCCCACTTATTAGAGTCGTCTCCACCAAAAGAGCGTAATCTTTTATGGAGCCTCATAGACGAAGAAAATGAAGGGGAGGTACTACAGAACCTTAGCGATGAACTACAAAGCTGGGTATTAAACCGTATGAGTGTTCAGGAAGTGGCCAATGCCATGACCGACCTGGATACTGACGATATAGCAGATTTACTTCAAAACCTACCAAATACTGTCACACAAGAAGTCCTCACCACCATGGATAGCCAGGACCGTGCGCGCATAGAAGCCGTACTTTCCTATCCCGAGGATAGTGCTGGTGGTCTAATGAATACCGATACCGTGACGGTTCGCCCAGACATTACCCTGGAAGTTGTTCTGCGTTATTTACGCCGCCACCGTAGCCTCCCGGAGATGACCGATAACCTTCTAGTTGTTAATCGTCATGATGAGTTTATTGGAATACTGCCCATCAACAAGATCTTGGTGAGCGATACAGAAACAACGGTACGTGAAGTCATGAGCACCGATATCATCACTATACGGGCCACGATGGAAGATACAGGGGTGGCGCAAATATTTGAGCGTCATGACCTTATATCTGCACCCGTGGTTGATGAAAAAAATGGCAAGCTATTGGGCCGAATTACCATTGATGATGTGGTGGATGTCATTCGTGAAGATGCCGATCACTCTTTAATGAGCATGGCGGGGTTAGATGAAGATGAAGATACATTTGCTCCTGCCCTAAAAACTAGTCGACGCAGGGCTGTATGGCTAGGGATAAATTTAATGACGGCTTTTTTAGCCAGTGCTGTCATAGGGCTATTTCAGGCTACTATTGATCAGGTTGTAGCACTGGCTGTTCTCATGCCTATTGTCGCAAGCATGGGCGGAATTGCAGGTAGCCAGACTCTAACTCTTATTATTCGCGGCCAAGCCGTAGGCCACATAGACTCAAGTAACGTTCGCTGGTTATTAAGTCGTGAATTTTTTGTAGGAAGCAGTAATGGCATTCTTTGGGCTGTTGTTGTGGCCAGTGCTACCTATTTTTGGTTTTCGGATATAAAAATTTCTATCATTATTGGCGCAGCTATCATTATTAATTTAATCGTCGCAGTTATGGCTGGCGCCTTTTTACCCCTATGGCTAAAACGAATGAATATTGACCCAGCACTAGCTGGTAGCGTATTGCTCACCACCATTACTGATGTAGTGGGCTTTTTCGCTTTTTTAGGATTAGCCGCTGGCTTTTATTTCTAAAAATACCTTTAGTGCAACTTTGATTTAAAAAATATAATTTAAAACTGTTTGGAACTTCTCATGCATGAAGATGATCAACAAGAAAACGAATATTCAGGCCCAAGTAAATCTCAAGTAAAAAGAGATATGCATGCGCTGCAAGAACAGGGAAAGTTCATTTGCGAGTTGCCAAAAAAGCAAAGAGTGAACCTGCCTTTATCAGACACTATGCTAGCAGCCATCACTGAATGGGCTCGTATCAAAAAGAATGAAGCCAAGCGTCGCCACCTGCAATACGTAGGGAAACTAATGCGAACCGAAGATCTTGAGGGTATTCAACTGGCATTAGATAAGATGAACCCAAGTAGCGATGTCTTTAACCGTGTATTACACCAACAAGAACGCTGGCGTGACCGCCTAATCGAGCAAGAATCTGTTGCTTTAAACGAATTCTGTGATGAGTTTGAAGTAAGCGACATTCAGCATTTGCGACAATTGATTCGCAACGCCGTAAAAGAACATCAGTTTAAAGAAGAAAATCCAGATGCACAGTCTAAAACAGGAAAAACCGATGCTCGAAAACTGTTTCTATTTATAAAATCTCATTATGAATAATTAGTTTAAGCGTTTGTGTTGCTGCAGCGGCATAGCTTCACGTCGCTTTTGCAAGTTATTGAAGTCTAGATTGGCAATAGCCAATCCAGGCTCGGGTTTAGATACTTGGGCCAATATCTTGCCACTTGGGTCCACAATCATACTTTGCCCCCAGGTACGACGCCCGTCCTCATGCACCCCAACTTGATTAGCGGCCAAAATAAAACTCTGCGTTTCTATTGCCCTTGCACGTATTAATATTTCCCAATGTGCCTCACCCGTTTGATAAGTAAAGGCAGAAGGAATCGTCATTATTTGACAACCTTCAGCCATATAATGCTGGTAAAGTTCAGGAAAGCGTAAATCGTAACAGACACTTAAGCCAAGCTTCACATCATCTATGTTAACTACTTTAGGTTTGCTTCCGGCCTTAAAGGTATCAGATTCTTTGTAACTGCCTTTTTCATCTGCTACATCCACATCAAATAAATGTATTTTATGATAGTCAGCAATTTGTTTTCCCTCTGGCGAATAAACCAAACAGGTAGCATGCACTTTGTTATCACTAGTAGCCGTGGTCATTGGAATGGAGCCAGCAACTAAATACATTTGATACTGTTTACTCCAGCCAGCTAAAGTGGCTAAAACATCTTTTTCAACAAACCGTTTTCCAGCTATTTCATGCTGGTTAGTTACCCCTAAGCAAGCAAACATTTCAGGCAAAACTAATAGCTCTACCCCTTTCTGAGCAGCACGCTCAATTAACTGCTGTGCCGAATGCAAATTGGCATCAACATCTTTTCCGCTATTCATCTGAGCTACACAACACAGCATTATTCGTCACTCCCCATGCCAAAAACATCTTTCATTCTATGCCAAAAGGTTTTTTCTTTTTTGCCGTCAATTTCATTGTCGAAGCGCTTCATGATATTCAGTTCAGGCTTATCCCAAGTACCGCTCAGTTTATAAGTTGCACTGCTAAAACGCTCGATCTCATCACCCACCAGTTTTTCACCAACAAAAATAGACGCTGCTATAGGAGGTGCAAAACCAGCCAATATTGCCACTATTGGCAGAGTACTAAAAATAGGAAAAGTGACCGAGAGCTCCTGATTCAGCTCTTTATTAAGTGTATTGACCGTACCACTTGCCGAGAAATTTGCTGAGGGTCCTTGAAAGTCCAATGTATCAACAATTGTTATTAAGCCATTACTAATTTCAGTTTTACCTTTCACGCTGTCAAAAGCCAAACCACTCTGATAAACATCAGAGAAGTCCAAGCGCAGTCGACGACCGATGGCACCAAAGTTTAAGATGCCAAATGCACTAAGAGCTGCAGTATCCCCAGTCTCAATAAAACGACCATCTTTGAAATGAACATCAACATTGCCGTTTAAATTTTCAAGTTGAAACTCTGCCGGACTACCCTGCCAATTTATATCGAGCTTCGCCTCGCCAAATCCAGCTTCTACCGCCGGCTTTTTATGCCAGGCACGCTGAATGCCGCCAATGTCCTTACTGGTTAATACTAGGTCAACACTCGTTTTCTGAGGTTCGCTAATATCCTTAGTTTTGTCCCAACTTACTGCGCCTTTTACATTTAATTTTTTAATTTTCCCATCGATACTTGAAATACTCAGGCCGTTATCAGAGGGCCTAAACAACATGCTCCATTGGCCATAATTGGTGGGGCCGAGAAAAATTTCGGCTATATCAAAATTAATTTCAGGAAATAGACTAGGATCAATATCGGCGAGGGCGTCTTCACTGCCGACATTCTCACTAGTCTCAAGCATTGGCCAATGTAAATAATCCAGCTTGACTTCTATCGGCGTATTTTCACGATAAGATATTTTGCCTTTGGCAATAGGTGCATCGATATCGAGTAACCAGCTATTATCAATACTCGATATTTCTGTTTTTACATGTTCAAAGTGAAGCTCGTTAAATATAAGATCATCTGTACTCAAATTGACTTTTTTAATAAAGTTTTTATCTTCGCTGTTACTTTTCCCTACCGTGTATTGCTGCTCTAACAGCTCTATACCTTTCCAAGTATCCAACCATTCATCTACGTTTAAACTGGGTATATGCCCCTGAATAATCATACCTTCAGTACTTGGAACATAAGCTTCAGTTGCACCGAGAAAAACCTGGCCCGATTTAAACTGTCCATTTTCCAAGCGCATGGCAAGGTTAACTTTCTCATCATAGGAAAGTTTGAAGGTCAGACCATCATCTATTTGTAAACTGCTGGTAAAATTTGCCTGTTGATCAGGGCTTTTAAATAAAGGTTTAGGAAGATTAAGCGACATCCCCTTCAACTCGGATTCTAATTTTAAACCGGTAAAGCCATTGTCATGGGTATCAATATAAAAGTGTCCATTAACCAATGATTTTCCCGATAAACCATTTAACAAACCTAGCTTAAGCCAGCTTTTTAATGGTACAGAATCAACAACACCAGAAAAAGCAATGTCTGTCTTCATATTCAATCCATCTACTTGACTACTGATACTGGTTTTAACTGCTTTCCCCCATAATTTTGAACTTAAGCCGGTACTGCTCAACCCATCACTATTACGATAGTTAATGCTGCCATCAATAGAAGAAAGCACTAATCCCTGATCTGCTATATTAAGATCTGCATCGCTCAATACTATATTTACATCAACTACCGTTTCACTAATAGGCGTGTCTAACGGAATTTTTAACCCCAAATTTGTGTGGTGTTTACCGGATAATGTCCAGTTATCCATAACACCAGAGACAACCTCTTGTAACTGAGTAACCTGCAAATAGGACAACAGCTCCATGGCTCTACCTGAAGCAATACCGTTAACCCACAAAAAGCCCTGATCATTTCTATCTTTTTGATACGCTATTCTTGATTCAGTAAGATTTCCACCTAATGTAGAGGCTGCATCAAGCACTCCAAAAACACTTGTATTGGCTACAAATATCTTTCCTTTGCTGCGCTCTACGCTTGGCCACTTATCTAAATAACTCAAATCAACATTATTAAAGTCAAAATACATTTCTAGTTGTGAAAGTGGTTGCGTATTTTCTAGGGAGGAAAAAAGAAAAAAGTTACCTTGCTCAACAAAACCATCAAGTAAGGCAGTATCCAGCCATTCCCTTAAGTTCTTATTGACTACTTTGGGTACTAAATTATGCTGAGCACTTACATGTGCCTGGTTCAATGAAAGGTTTAAGGCTAATGCAGGGTCACCTTCCTCGTTGGTGGGAAGCCATAATTGAAAACCTCCTTTTATTGACTCAACGCTGTCTAAAGCTAAATGAAAAGCATCTCCAATTACTTTTACCTGTTCGTCCTCTATATACCAGTCTATCTGACCGCTGCCCTTATTTATCTGAAAGGCATTTTCATATAAAGTTGGGAAATGTAATTCCATGTTTTCTGAAGAGAATTGCAACCGACCCCGGTATTGATTACCCGCAATCACGCCATTTATATTACCAAGTTCGGGGATTGCTCCATGCGCTTGACTAGATATACCGTTTAATTCACCTGCCAATGTAATTTCGGGCTCTTCGTTTCCTTTGTCATGGTAAATTAAGCTAGCATTATTGATAAAGCCTTTTGGTTGCAAACCCATTAAATATTCAGCAGCATTCTTTGGAAGTAATTTAAACTCAAGTAATAAATCCTGGTAATACTTTAAATCTACCTTTTCAATAAATCCTTGCCAGCGTGGACCCTCAACAGTTTTATTGAGCTTTACACCTATATTTTCCAATTTCCAATTCTTGTCATTGGCGAACACATGGCCATTTTCCAACCATACCCCCCATGTATCAGATGCCTCCTGTTTTAGCCAAATCTCAGTATTAATCTGCTTTATTGGTGACTGACTATCCAATAACAGCAAAGGGCTAACCATATTTAATTTTGCATAGTTTAATAAGCCGTTCTCAAACTCAAAACCCAATATGCCAGACGCATTAAATTCTTTAAGCCCTGCATCATTTCTAAATTGCTTTAACCAATAAGCTAAATCTAGATTCGGAACCTCCATTACGCCACGAGCATAAAAATCATCTAGATCATATGGGCTTCCCTGACTATAAATTCGAACAGCTGTTTTGATCTCATTCTCTTTACCGTAACTTAGACTACCGGTCATAAGACGGTTAAAACCATCTCCGCTCATGACCACCTGATCAATTGAAATGGTTTGTTTTTGATCATTTATTCTGGTTTCAATACTGACATCTGTAAACTCAATGTGTTGCTGTAGCAACAAGGTTTCTACAAAGCGTTGGATGATCAACTCATTAGCTGACGACCCATGACCCGAACCTTGTATTGAAATGTTGTCATCTAGTACCAGTGTTATGCCGGACAAACGAATGGATTTAAATACAGGGGTAAGGTTTATTAGAGACAGGCGAGAGTCGAGAACAGCATCCACTGATGAAATGGTTAAGACGGCGGGCTGACTGATGTTTTCTTCGGATAGAGAAATATCTTCAATATGTACAGATGGTGTAAGCATCGTCATATCACCAGACAGCTTACCAATGCGTACCTGACTTTGAAGTTGCTCACTTAAGAATTGCTCAGCATCCAATCGATACTGACCAATGTACGGAAGAATCTGTTGTCCTATGGCGCTATAAAGAGCAAGTACAAGAAATGCTGCTACCAGCAACAAATTCAAGCCATTTAGGCCCTGTTTAAAAGCGGTAGTTTTCATGAAATTACTGCAGAATCACATCATACTGTTCCTGGCTATACATGGGCTCAACCTGGAGTTTAATAGTTTTTCCAATGAAGTTTTCCAAGTCAGCCAAACTTTGACTTTCTTCATCCAGCAGTAAATCAATTACCCCTTGCGTAGCCAAAATAAGGTATGCGTTCACATCATAAGTTCTAGCTTCGCGCAGCAACTCTCGAAATATTTCATAACATACGGTTTCCGGTGTCTTCACTGTACCGCAACCATGACAATGAGGACAAGGTTCACATAACATTTGCCCCAAACTTTCACGAGTACGCTTACGCGTCATCTCTACTAATCCAAGCTCAGATACTTGGCTAATTTTGGTTTTAGCATGATCTTTCTCTAACACTTTTTCCAACATCCTTAACACTTGACGCTGGTGTTCTTGATCTTCCATGTCTATGAAATCAATTATAATGATTCCACCTAAATTCCTTAATCTAAGCTGGCGGCCAATAACAGTGGCCGCTTCAAGGTTAGTCTTAAATATGGTCTCTTCTAGGTTTCGATGCCCAACAAAACCGCCTGTATTCACATCAACTGTGGTCATGGCTTCAGTTTGATCCACTATAAGATAACCACCTGATTTTAGCTGAACCTTTTTACCCAACGCTTTCTGGATTTCATCTTCCACTGAGTACAAATCAAAAATAGGGCGTTCACCAGGATAATATTCCAGTTTTTCGGTCACTTCCGGCACAAATAGCTTGGCAAAATCTTGTGAGTTTTGATAATTTTCTTTGGAATCTATTAAAACTTTATCCACTTCAGGACGAATAAAATCTCTAAATGTTCTTAAATGCAGAGGCAATTCTTCGTATATTTTCCCGGGTGCCTGAACAGTTTTAATTCGTTCCTGCACTTTATTCCACACTCGCTGCAAATAACGAGTATCACTTAATATTTCATCCTCACCCGCGCCTTCTGCTGCGGTACGTAAGATAAAACCACACTCATCAGTCAAGCCTTCGGCTTGCATACAATCTAGCACCAAGTTACGAAGCCGCTCTCGTTCAGATTCACCTTCAATGCGCTGACTTATACCTACGTGTTGAGTATCAGGCATAAAAACCAGGTAACGAGATGGAATAGAGATATGAGTTGTAAGTCTCGCCCCCTTAGTACCAATCGGATCCTTGGTCACCTGAACCACCAAACTCTGCCCTTCATGTAAAAGACTGCTGATGGCATCGGGTTGCTTGCGTGCAGATTCGCTATTTTTTACCGGGCCCTGAATATCGGCTGCATGAATAAAGGCTGCTCGCTCCAAGCCCACTTCCACAAATGCCGCCTGCATTCCAGGTAAAACACGCACAACTTTGCCCTTGTAAATATTACCCACAATGCCGCGACGGTTGCTGCGCTCTATATATATTTCTTGCAGTACGCCATTTTCCACTAAGCCCATACGGGTTTCTGTGGGGGTCACGTTTAATAGAATTTCAGTATTCATACGTCGACTATTTTAATGTGTCTGTAAACAGACAGGTTAAATTCATTTTATTATTCTCGGCAAAAGGCTTCCTAAAAATCAAGGTAGACCTCAATACTGCCAGATTTTTACATCCATTTTTTCGAGCAAGCGAGCAGTTTCAGCTAAGGGAAGCCCCACAACATTACTAAAACTTCCTTTAATGCTTTCAACTAAGACGGCTGCTTTACCCTGAATCCCATAGGCACCGGCCTTATCCATGGGCTCACCGCAATTAACATAATTAACAATTTGAGCCTCACTAAGCTGTATAAAGGTGACTTGTGTTTCCACGACTTCCGACAATACCTGTATTTTCAAGTTTTTTTCACAGCAAACAGCCACTGCTGTTTTCACCATATGACTACGCCCTGATAAACGTTTTAACATCCTAATAGCATCTTCCTCATTTTCCGGTTTCCCCAGAATCTCTCCATCTACCAGAACGCAAGTATCTGAGCCTAATACTGGCAATCCTTTAGACAAGGAAATCGCAGCTAAAGCCTTTTGCTCGGCCAACCTTAAAACGTAGGCTGTTCCATCCTCGTTAACTAAGGGTGTTTCATCTATGTCCATGGGCATACAACTAAAATAGACACCTATTTGCTGCAACAGTTCTTTACGTCGTGGAGAAGAAGATGCCAGAATCAATTCGCTCATGCTTTCCCAAACTTACAATTTAGCATTATATATTCAAGCTCTAAAATAGTGACGTAGCCCTGACAGCAAGTTATACCAAATTGGCCAAATCAAGGCACTTCCTAATGAGGGCCATAAAAGAGCAATATTGCCCTGCCCCATTACTATGGACTCAGTCCAGTAGCGCACCAATAAATACAAACCAATTAGGACAAAAACCAAACAACTTTGCTGAATGGTATTATAAAGACGCATGCGCGAATGCAGCAGCATACACAAATAAGCCAAAATGCTTAACGCTAAGGCATTCAGCCCTAATATTTGACCGTGAAGCACATCAAGCAGCAATCCCATGCATAAGCCTAATAGAATGCCAGCCCTAGCGGGTGAAGAAAGCACCCAAAATACCAATGTTATTGCTACCCACTCCGGGCGAACATAATCCAGATATTTAGTTAAAGGGAAAACAGCCAACACAAAAGCCACAAAGAATGTCGGTAAAATGATCAAATAACCCTTCATTTTGGACTCACATCTTCATTGTTGGAAGCTTCGGGTAGTTTGCTATCCATGGAAAAAACCAGCAATACGTGGCGGCTTCTATCTAAATTCGCCGCCGGCTTGGCGCTAACAATGGCAAATGGCTCACCTGGGTCGTGCTCAACCACACTAATTTCCCCTAATGGGTAGCCTTTAGGATAGCGCCCACCTAATCCCGAGCTCACCAGTTGATCCCCAACTTTAATGTCAGAGGTATCAGGCACATAAATAAGTCTTAATTCATCTAGCTTGCCAGAACCTACAGCAATAGCCCTAACGCCATTGCGATTCACCTGAACCGGAATTGCGTGATTACTGTCAGCCACCAATAAAACGCGACTGGTATAAGGCAAAACCTCAATAACCTGCCCCATCAAACCTTGTGCATCCAGAATAGGCTGCCCGACAAAAACACCGTGCTGTTCACCTTTATTGATTATAATGTGATGAGTGTAGGGGTCTGGATCAACACCTATGAGCTCTGCTACCAAAATTTGATCATCCAGTTGCTCAGAGGTATTTAGAAGCTCTCGCAGGCGATGGTTTTCTGCTCGAATGGAAATCATTTGCTGAATTTTTTGCCTAAGTACCAGAGATTCTAAGCGTAAGCGCTTATTTTCTTCTATTAAGCTGGTATGACTTTGGGCTGATTCGCCAGCCCAAACGCCTAATTGGCCTGGAAGGCTCGATACCCATTGCACGGGCAGAACCAAGTAACCCAAGGAGCTGCGTACAGCCTGCGTGGATTCTATATATTTATCACAAATCATGAGTGCTGCAGAAAAAAATACCGCAAAGAATAAGCGGTAGCCTAGGGTTGGCCCTGCTGTAAAAATACCCTTAATGGTTTGCTCCTTAGTTCTTTAGCCGCACAGAGCCTGTTAGGTTTCTCTGTGCGCGAACATCCGTTCAACTAGGTTAAACGCTTAATATTCAGATGCCAAAAGTTCTAGTTGCTGATCTGTCATGGTTTCCATTGCACGGCCGCCACCTCTGGCCACACACGTTAAAGGCTCATCGGCCAAGAACACTGGCAAGCCTGTTTCTTCACTCAATAGTTTATCGATATCACGCAACATAGCACCGCCACCGGTTAACACTAAGCCACGTTCGGCAATATCAGAAGCCAGTTCCGGAGGACATTGCTCAAGCGCGCTTTTAACCGACTGTACAATTCCCGCAAGAGATTCTTGCAAGGCTTCAAGAATCT